>Ga0315913_1010953_pt1 | contig 10336 bp, 4 predicted proteins | sample MpolsnodulesMG_FD_207736 | JGI IMG/M metagenome (GOLD analysis project Ga0315913, IMG submission 207736) | Medicago polymorpha root nodule microbial communities from Los Angeles, California, United States - small nodules | ecosystem: Host-associated > Plants > Roots > Nodule | place: USA...
AAATTCTTTAAGGTAGATATTTGCAATGACGTTGAGCATACACAATACTTGTTTTTTCTTATAGAAATATAATATAATAATGGAGTAGTATTTGCCATATCTATAGGAACAGTTTTCTCCATATAACATTATTCTAGCAGTATTTTTAGTATTATTGTTTCTAACCTCTCATTTGAAAATGTGATTTTTTAATATAAAATATGTTCTTAATTTTATAATATATAAATATAATATAATAATGAAGTTTCATCTTTAAGTATTCGCCATATCTATAGGAGCAGTTTTCTCTGTATTACATATTCTAGCAATATTTTTAACCTCTCTTTTCAATCTCTTTTCAAAATGTGATTTTTAAATGTAAAATTTATTAACTTTATCCTGTTGAAGTGAAGTGAGCACTTGGATGAAATGATACAAGTTTCTTTTAAGTTAATCAAAGTCGGCCACACAAATCTACCTCGGTGACATTTGGTCCCATTAGCTTGTTTTTTTATAAGAGAAATATATTTGTATAAACAACTTTTGAGCAACTCCCTCATACTTACATAGTTTATTTGAGTTGACACTACCGAAAAAAATTTCTATCACTAATAAAAAATAAAATAATTGAGTTGTCACTAGATAGTTGCACAAAAATATTACCTTTTTTAATACTATTGAAACTAAATTCCCTTTAAAAAAGGAATTTGATCTCAAAATTGTTTTTCGAGGAGTTCTTTCCTTCTCCTTATGTCCCTTTTGATTTTGAGTGATCATTCTACCATATTTTTTAGTTGCAGCAGTACTCGTATTTGAAGATATTTGAAGGTGTAATTTATATATGTAAAGTTTTCTTCTGGACAATAATAAACCGAAACAACAATTTATGTTGTTTTATTTTAAACTTCGTGATTGCTCGTATTTCTTACAAAAGTTTACCCGTTGTCACAAAACATATTAAAGAAAGCGACCTAGCTAGCAAACGAACCCACTAATATCTTGTGGCTGAAAATTCCTTTTTACAACCGTTTTTACAAAATAAAAAATAACATAAATTGAATGGATGATAGTGTTCATAACAACGGTGAAGAATGAAGATAGTGGTCGCCGGTGTTCATAACAATAGTAGAGATATGATGGAGACATTATATCGCAGGGCCAACGTATCAATCACCTTGTCATGCTAAACTGCAAAGTTCAGTTTTTATGTTCACGGGGACGAGCTACATTTCTTTCTAACACACAGGGAACGGATAACTATGAATAAAGGAGCATCTTCATTGCTAAAGAATAAAGATTAAGACCGGTTCATAATTTCATTTTTTGTGGGTCCAACATAATGTTCTTGTTTTATTTTACATTAAATTTGGTCCCTTATGCTATTATTTCTTCTCCCACGTCATTACTTTCTCACATCTCCACTTTTTACCCTCTGTATGCTGCTTTATTATTTATGAGTGGAAAAATAAAACAGTTGATGCTCTTGGCTTTAAGAACCAAGCTTTGGAGATGGCCTAATAATACTTGCACAATTTTTGTTAAGAAAAAGATACTAGCAACAATTACTTTATGCGTATTTAAGAGCAACTAGAGATATCTACTCTTTTGTTATATTAAAAAGAGTAAGATGCTAACTAGTGTTCCTAGAATATTAGTTAAAGAAATTGTAAAAAAAAAAAATGCTAATCAAGAAATCAAATATAGTAAAACTTTATTGAAAGGTGTATAGTCAAACTTTCAAAAGTATAAAATATGTTTTCTTAATACAATTTTTTTTTTCTTAATTAGTGTCCCAGGAACAATAGTTACATGACCTTAAAAATATATATAACTCGTTACATAAATCATAATAAACTCTATGGGATGTAGTCTTTAACGTTTTGTCGGTAGTAATATATGGATAAATGCCAACCAAAAAGATAAAATATATATGGGTTAATGAAAAAAGTCCCCTAACTCTTATCTACAAGACCTATGCATATTGCACAACCAATACCGACATTTAGGGTTGACAACGAACCGAACCAACTCGAATAAAGTTCGTGACTTGGTTCGTCAATTGATGTGTTGAACTTGGTTCATGAACCAAATGAGCTGAACTTAAGCTACAAATTAAGTTCGTTAACTTAATGAGCCGGACTTAAACTATATATAATTCGACTCAGTTGGTTCATGAACATACTCGATTATGCATTATATACATACATATATGACTTAAAATAAAATTAAAGAGAGTGCGAACATGAATATAGCTTAAAATAATTAGACAATACTAAGTAATAAAACAAGCAGGCAGTGAAGTAAAACTTCCTCTACTATTTATGTATGTTGTTTTTAAAGAAATTACTAACACTAATTTAATCAACAATCATTTAAAAATTTAAAAATAAAAAAGAAACTCTATTTCGTGTCAAACTAGAAAGAAACTAAACACTTGTATATTATAATGGTCTTGTTAACGAGTGTCTCCGAGACACTTTTAAAGGGTTCTAAAAGAAGAAATTATTCAATAAAAAAGTCAAATATTACAATTTTCAATGCATTGATTTACACAAATTTTTAAAAAAAGTTACCATTTGAAGGTCTTAAAGAGTGTCCCAAAGACACTAGTTAACATTTTCCATATTATAATTAGGCAAAATGAGTCGTACCTATGTTTACAGAGGAACACATGATAGCACTCTTACATCAATTATTGGTTGCAAATAAAATGTTCCACATCGGTTGTCTTGAAAAACAGAGAAGAGGCTGTATCTATAAAAGCGAAAGCCAATGTAAGAGGAAAGCACGGTTGTTCAGGAAGCTAGTCTGTAGTTTTGGATAATTAATTTATTAGTGTCCTCTTTTTTAGTTTGTTCATAAAGCATACCTTCAATTTCCAAATTCGTGATTTGAGCTAGCGAGTCGAATCGAGTTATTCACGAACTTGAATTAAGTCGAGTTTGAGCCAATAAAAAAATTTGTATTGAATTTGAGTCAAGTTTTGAGTCGAACAAATTCTTATCGAGTCGAGCTCATTCAGGTTCGACTCGGTTCGACTCATTTTCAACCCTACCGACATTGTTAACTTAATATCATATATGATGTTCTGAGTTTGAATCGAGAATTTTCACTTTGAGCCCCGTGAATTTATAGTGATGTTTGTCCCTTTCTCCACAAGTTTAGAAAACAAAACTTCTGGGGGTGACCCCTTTTTCGTCATCAAAAAGAAAAAGAAAACAAAACTTCTCAACTCTGTTAACGTTGGTGCTTGTGCTTGGAGTTTAATTAGCGTGTGATGTAGACCTCATCATAAAGTTTAATTTTATCCTAAGCCATATTTATTTATCTTGTTGTTTTACCTGAATGTCGCACTTGTACCTCTGGCTCTAATAATGTGACATATTAAAAAACCAACATTATGAGAAAAAGTTAAAGTGAGACCATAACCCATAATCTTTAGCTATATAAATATCAATCGTGCCTATAAAGTTAATTTATTTATTTACTAAATTTTTGCTATAAGATTTTATCCTTAAAAAAAAAAAAACTATAGGATTTTGTGATCGACTATTTTATATTCTTGAGGGAATGCGTTGAAATGCAATAAGCATGTAAATGTGTAATCACAAAAGAGACTTCATTTTAGTACAAACATGAATTGATGTCAAACATCAAAAAGGGATGGGAATAGGTCAGACCGATCTACAGGGGCCTACGGCCTAGCCTATGACAGGTCAGGTCAGGCCTGATTTTTTTTTTTTCTGAAATAGAGAAGACCCAGACTTTTTTAAGCCTATTTAGCTTAAAAGGCCAGACCATGAGCCTCTCAAAAAGCCTCCTAAGCCTATTAGGCCGGCCTATTTAAGTAATATGAATAATATTATTTATTATTATATTATATCTTGTACTTTGAATTAAAATATAAATATGTAAACTTTTTCAATAATTTATGTTTTATTAGTATACATTAATTTTTTGCATATATAAATGTATTATTATAAACTAGAATAGAGATATGATACAATATATAGTCGAATTTCCTAAAACCCCGTGTTGATTATAAAAAAAGTGTTTAATCTAATTGAACTATTAGTTCGCTAGTCCATTTAAACTTATATCACATTTCTTATTTAAAGATGTTCATAAGATATATGCTTTTAAATAGGCTAACAAGCCGCATCAGACTTTCAGAAAGCCAGACTTAGGCTTTAAAAAAAAAAGGCAGGCCAGACTTAGGTCTTGCAAAGCCTAGCTCGGCCTATCCTATTCCCATCCCTAATCAACAATACTTTCTTTTCGATTGAATGTTTTGGCTTTCCAAATTGTCGTTGATTTTATTTTTGGGGAGTTTTGGTGCAACTTTCTTTTGATGCGGGGAGAGTGTTTTACGGGTTTGTTATTGTGGTGTAGCATTGGTGTTACGTTGGAAGGTTCATCTTGATCTCTTCAGGTTGTTAGCCGTAGCTGGATTTGCTGTAAATATAATATATTATTTTATGGAAAATTAGTTACAAACCCGTGCGAATAACGTATTTTTCAAAAATTTAACTCTGAAGGAGAAATGTGCAAATTACGGAAAATTGTTGGCTTTCGTAATATGAAAATCAAAGCCGCATAAACCTAAATTTTTAATATAGATAAATTTCCCTACTTTATGATTTCCTTCAAAGAAATAACAACTACATTTTCAATTCTTTCTCTAAAAAAATGTATACATCAAGCAGAATTAGTGCTTTATTTAATTTTCCAGAAGGTACATACTCTTTAGTAATTTGGTTTCAAAACTGTCATATACTTTAAAATTAAATAATTATAAATGCATGGACTTTAGAAATATTTATCAAATATATCTTCTCTCCATTAGCCAGCCAGACAGCCAACTAAGAGTTACAAATATGCTACAGTCAACTGTTGAAGGGCATTTTAGTCTTTTACTAGTGTGTTTCAGCTTAAAAACAAACAATTTGCTTAGATTTTTCTCATTGGGCCTCAAAAGTCTGGACATTATACTGGCCTTTGTTTGACCTTTTTGAATTAAAATATAATGAAGTTACAATTGCTAATCATACCCATTTCAAAACAATTATAATCTTACCCATAAGTACAATTGTTTTAGAAAACAAAACATAGGTTATTTTATTTTATTAAAAGAAAGTGAGTGTACATTGCTAACATTAACATCCTATTTTGTAAATTGTTCATTACTCACTCAATGTTATAGGGTCCGTTTGTTTTAGTTTTTTTAAAATTAGATTTTATAGTGTAATATTTTTGCTATAATTTTTTTAACAAGAATTTTTTAAATGTAATACATTAGTGCGCACATCGAACCAAAGTAGCATACTGACTGTGTATATACCTCCACGTACCTGATTCTTTGAAGATTGTGTACCGCGTATTCGAACCTATACCACGCACCAAAACGAATCACAAATTATGTGACTATGTTTTATCCACCCTTACTATATATCGATATTCGACAATGCATGAAACATGATTACCTCTGATGAGAAGAATTTATGCAAAAAAGTTAAAATTAATAATTCTAACAGTTCATGCTGTATTAAGGGGTTTGCTTGATTAGCCTTTGTTTCTCCAGTGCGATATGAAGCTGCTAACTAGCATCCATCAATTGATACGATTAGACTTTATTAGCTATGAAGAACAAGAACAGTACTACAATGAATAAGAGCTAAAAGATCATGTGGTGAAGAGCAAGCGTTTGTAGTCCAACGGTTAGGATAATTGCCTTCCAAGCAATAGACCCGGGTTCGACTCCCGGCAAATGCAAGTTGTGGTTATACGTTTTCAAGTGAAATTTTTATTTTGTGTAAAGAAAGAAAACTAAAAAAATATAAAAATTTACACATTTTAATACTATCTAGTAGAGTGGAGTCAAAAAAGAAGGTGGGTTCGCAAAGCAGCAAACATATGGGAAACAACAACATTGAAACAGAGAATCTTCGACTAATACAGTCACAACTTGAACAAAACACTAGTAACTCGTTAATCCAAGAAACATGTTTGGAATCAAAGAAACTATGGCACATTGCTGCCCCTTCCATCTTCACCCGTCTTACCATGTTCTCCATCACCGTCGTCTCTCAATCTTTCGCCGGCCACCTCAACGATCTCGACCTCGCCGCCATTTCCATTGCCTGCACCCTCCTCATCGCCATCACTTTCGGCTTCTTCGTACACACTTTCTCTCTCTATTTGCTTAGTATCATACTTCCTGATTTTAGATTATTTAGATTATGCTTATATGAAAACAATTTGAGTGCTTGTGCAGTTGTGCTAGAAGCACTTAATTATGTTGCTCATCCAAACATAGCCTTACTCTTTGTTTATTTTGTAGCTTGGAATGGCAAGTGCTCTTGAGACTCTTTGTGGCCAAGCTTACGGCGGAAGACAATACCACATGTTGGGTGTTTACTTACAGCGTTCTTGGGTTGTTCTTTTCTTGTCTTCAATTTTGTTGCTACCTATGTTTGTGTTCGCCACGCCTGTGTTGAAGTTCATAGGACAACCTGTGGAGGTTGCGGAGCAGGCGGGTTTGGTTGCAGTTTGGTTGATTCCCTTTCATTTGAGTTTCCCATTTCAATTCACGTTGCAAAGATTTTTGCAGTGTCAGTTGAAAACCGCGATTATAGCTTGGGTTTCAGGGGGAGCACTTGTGATTCATGTGATAGTGAGTTGGGTTTTTGTTTATAAGATGAGAGTTGGGATTGTTGGGATTGCTCTTACTATTGATTTTTCTTGGTGGCTCTCAGTTTTGGGAATGCTTGTGTATACACTCTTTGGTGGGTGTCCACATTCATGGAATGGTTTTTCAGTTGAAGCTTTTGTTGGTTTATGGGATTTCTTTAAACTATCTTTGGCTTCTGGTGTCATGCTTGCGTTAGTATTTTCCTTTTTATGTGCTAATTTTAACTTATTTTTGAGGTTTCATGATTCTTTAAATTGTGTTTATGTGATATTCCAGGTTAGAGAACTTCTATTATAGAATGTTGCTTATAATGTCTGGTAATATGTACAATTCTGATGTTGCAATTGATGCTCTTTCGGTTTGGTAATTTTTTTTACTTCCTTTGCTTTTTAGTTTAATCTGATAGCATGTTTCACTGTATTTAATTATTTATTTATTGGATTTTTGTTGAATTTTGTTGTTGGCAGTGTAACTATTTATGGTTGGGAATCCATGATACCACTTGGTTTTTTGGCTGCGACCGGGTATGTTTCTGGTTGTAAGCCTCCTTTATTTATTCCTCTCAAATCTTCCTAATTTAATGATTTTTGGTAGCCCCAAGAGTAGCATAATCTCTGATGTACTCATTAAATGGAATCAATGCTATGAAGAAGAACCCTGTAAATCAGTAAACAACCATCCCTGTAGGGTCTTTTAATTGAGTTTGACAAGACAAACTGATCATATTTTATTCATTCTAATTTGCTTCATAGCATGTAATTGTAACTTATAGTAGACTTGTGAGAAGTGATGCATTAGTTTATCTCTTGGAGATCATTGTCCGTATCACATGTCTATACACCTTTTGCTTCATAGTATGTAACTTCTGTGTGTTTGTTCCATGTATGGTGCAGTAACGCTGTATCAGATTGTAAAAATTGTTAACACTTGCCATTTGCCAATCGGTTCTCACTAAGCATTGAATGGTGTAATGTAGCAAATATATGTCACAGGATAATGGTTTAAAATTGCATTTACAGTTACACTGTGAATCTTTATATAGCGATAAAATACGGGAAAATGTGTCCAATGCGGTTAAAATTGCAGCTGTGATGCTGTTGCGGAGAGTTTAAAGTCCACAATATTGTGGCCACAATTTAAAACCATTAATTTAAGGTCGCTCTTGTTCGATGTGTCAAGTGTGAGTTAAAGTCCCACATTGGATGAAAGAGTTGAGGTGGAACAACACATAAGTGAGATGATCCATAAACCAAATGTCTTAAGGTTTTGAGTGAAGATGTGGTGTCCAACTCACTTGTATGGTTGCTCTTAGCTCAATGTGACGATCCAACCTAGTGAAACTTCCCCTCACGGCCCAACAACTCTAGCTCTAGTATACATAAAGTTATTCCTATATAAGTGTGCCAAAGTGATAGATCCTTTTTCTTCTATTGATATCTTCTTTTTCCCAACAAAAATAACTCTCTCAAATCTCAATATTCCCCTTTTTTAATCATTTCACAATGTCCATATCAGGGTGCGAGTAGCGAACGAGCTTGGCGCAGGCAATGCAAAAGGGGCGAAATTCGCGACAGTGGTTTCAGTGGTAAATACTGTAATCGTTGGATTCATATTTTGGTTGATAATTGTGGTTTTTAATGAGAAGCTTGCTTTGATCTTTACATCAAGCTTATCTGTAATCCAAATGGTCAATGAACTATCAATCTTGTTGGCTTTTACTATTCTTCTTAATTGCATTCAACCTGTTCTTTCAGGTAAATCTCTAGTAATATGCTTATAATATAGACACTCAACTCCAATGTCAGTTTTCTGAACTTAATATTACAATTTTTGATGCTGTACTTACCGATTGTATCTATTGGTTTTCGATTTCCAGGCGTTGCAGTTGGATCTGGTCGTCAAGCAGTAGTGGCTTATATAAACATTGGTAGTTACTACTTGGTTGGAATACCTCTTGGGGTTTTCCTAGGCTGGCTGCTACCTTCCGGCATTGTGGTAAGTGTCATCACAAACTTATACTCCACTCCATTCTTGCGTAAGATAAATAAAGTCAAAGGTTTCAACGCTATGCAATTTAAGTTTAATTTTTTCATTCGAATTCAATCATATCTCCACATAAATATTTGTAAAGATAATCATAAATGCAGATAATGCGCCTGATGTTGATGATTTTATTAATTTATGGTATCAGGGTATGTGGACTGGAATGATGAGCGGAACGGTGGTTCAAACATCAATCTTGGCCATTATTACGTTCAGATACAATTGGGAAAGAGAGGTAAGTTTTTGTTTTTGCTTGTCTTGTTGGTGATAACTGATAACAAAACTTTTAACAGCGGTGTGCTTGTTATCTTGTTTGTAGGTACGGAATGTCCAAATTCATGTTAAGGACGACGCAACGTCCAACCAATAATGAAGGTAAAATTCACGTTGTATCATTATCTTGTACTGAAAAGTATTACTTAGCTATTTAAGATAGTTTCATTCTTTGCCTCTTAAAAGACCACCTCAGCACTGAATTGTGATACTTACCAATAAATATTTAGATATATAAGAACATTTATTTGTAAACACAGAAACTGGATGTGTATTTTACATATTCTAGTGTTATTTCAATCGATGATAAAGCTTATTCTTCAAGTATATTATTAATTTCAATCTTAGTGTGTATTTGTTGTATCTTTCTAGAAGTAAGCATGTTCTACAACTCACATAACAGCATAAAGTATTTTAAAAACACATATAAATCCCATATTATATACTTCTTAATCTCCACTTGAGGAAATTTGTGTGACCAGCCTGGATTCTCCTACTTATATGCCGGATTACCAAATTAACTTACTCATCTATGTGTTCCAATTTTTATGTTCTTCCAAATTAGCAAAATGGTTATTTTAGTTGTAGGACTGAAATATATGCAATGTTAAATCATGGGATACACATTTCCAATGTATTACAATTTGGTATTGATTGCATGGGAAACTATAAAGTGAGCATTACTGGCACATTATTTCAGTTGCTGTGCTTCAACTTGAGCATGAAGGAGAGCCGTAAATGGACTGATTTTTCCTTTTACACATTCAAATATCTTTTGATTAGATAAACCTTTTTTGTGCGACCATGAACATTGGCATCATTTTCTTCCTAGAGTTATATTACAATATCTACTGTTGATTTTAACTCCAACACAACTTAATCATGAAGAATTTAATTAGGGTTGGAGAATGATTTAAGAAGTGTCAAAGTAAATAAAAAACATTTTTTTGTGGACACTTGTCTCGGATTTCCAACATGTATTGTGCAAGTGTCATACGAGTGTCGGATATCGACACGTTTCAGACAACGCGACACGTCTACTTGTATTCATAGTCATGAAGAATACTCATAAGAGTTCGAGGAATGATAAATGGACACAAATATTTTGACACAATACAGACACCATATACACTGTTCATAAATACATTAATTTTTTATTTTTTATTTTCTTCTACTTCTCTCCTTGCAAGGCTGCGACAACTCTCTCTTCTCCAGCCACCGCCGTATTTTCCTCTCTCTCAACGACGTCCCTCTCTCTCTCCTCACGACGTCGTTCTTCCATCACCGCGGTGTTCTACTCCTCCCCGTCGTTCATCCCTCACCGGCGTTCATTGCACTGCGGAGTTTTAC
>Ga0315913_1010954_pt1 | contig 10335 bp, 7 predicted proteins | sample MpolsnodulesMG_FD_207736 | JGI IMG/M metagenome (GOLD analysis project Ga0315913, IMG submission 207736) | Medicago polymorpha root nodule microbial communities from Los Angeles, California, United States - small nodules | ecosystem: Host-associated > Plants > Roots > Nodule | place: USA...
TAATTAAAACTTAAGAAAATATTATGTATTAACAAGCTAAACTTAATTGTTAGATTTATTAACAATTTAAATAGTTAATAATTTAAAACTAAGAAAATATTATATTGTATTAGCAATTTAAAACATATGATGCTTAGGTTTTTTTTAGGGAATGATGCTTAGGTTTATTAATACTTGTAAACCCATTGGTTACAATACACTACTCCCTCCGTCTCAAATTATATGACGTTTTGGGCTTGGATATTTCATACGTATCAAGAAATGTAATTAATTTTGTCACGGAAAGAGATGTTATGAGTTTTTTACAAAATTGTCCATAATAAATGATATCGAAAAGGTAAATGAATTAATGAAATAATTGAAAAATGAGAGAGTAATAAATAATTACTGATATAATGGGAAAAATAACATTATTGCTTCATTGATATTATAAAACGACATGTAATTTGCAACGGATGGAGTAGCTATTTTAAACTGTTTGGTTTATTTACAATTTAAACATGAGTTGACGCGGTTTGCACTTTGTTGGCTATATCTCAATTTTTTCGGTAATTGAGTGTGGTAGTCAAAATCTTCTTATGCTAACATGTGAATGTGTTAATGTTGCTCAGTCTATATAAAATGGAGTTGATACAATTTAAATTGTTGTTAGTTTTCCTTCCCTTGAAAAGAGCAAGAAATCAAATGTGTGTGATTATGGAAAATGTGACACCTTAAACCACAAAATATTGTAAAAGATACTTTAGACTAATTTTTAATAAAACATACATTGATTTAAAGAAGTTATCAGGTATCATTTCTATCTTAGTCTAAGAATGTCTCATTCAACACTCTACTCAATATTTTGTTAAACAACATTGGTAATCAAATCATTCTCAAGAATTAGCATTAGATTGACTTTCAACAACAAATCAATGACTATGAAGTAATATATTGAGTGAATAGGCAATTACTCCTCTGAAATTGTAACTTTCGTCAAAAACTTTCATGACTTTAACAAAGCTTCAATTACCCCCAAAATTGCATAACATTAATCAATTTACAAGAGTGAATAATTCACAAATTTGTAAAAATACTTTGACTCTCAACCTAGTATCACCACATAGCGTGTGTTCAATTCACAAATTATGACCTTTACAGGGATAATTAAAGTACATGTTAAGATTATTTTTATGAACAAGTACATGTTAAGATGCAAGACTCCATTGATGAAAAAGACACTAACTTCAAATCTTCATACTTCAATTGAGACCTCTAGCACTTGGGACAAATACAAACAACGAATAATGAGTAATTAAATCATGTTTAGGTAAAGAATATGTAAAACATACATACATATACACAAAAGCACAACATTTATGCAATAAGTGTCGAGAAACGACACAAATGTAGAATCACATTTAGTTTGTTGTCCTCATCGTGGTTGTCAAATCGGAATCCCATTACAGATCGTTGGGGTATAGAAAAAGCGTAGATCGTAGCATCGTAACAAGAATCGTAAGATCCCACATAATAGACAAAATTATAAAAGTAACTACAAAAAATAACCTTTCATCAGAAATTAAAAGTAACATAACCTTTCATCAAAAAAATTTCATTAATCAACATTGGAATTGTCTTAAACATCATCTAAAAACTTTCATAAAAAAAACAACAAAACACCATATTAAAAGTTAAAACATCATTTTCTTAAACATCATAAAAAAAACTAATTCAGTAAGTCATTCAAGACATTCTGACCAGCTACAGCTCCATTATCTCCTTCATTCTAAGTTCCTCCTTCCTAATCTTCACATTAGTGGATAAGCACCTTGACAACAAATAACGATATCTTTCCAAAACTCTTTATCCATAACCACTTTTTCAATTCGTTTTCCTTCATTTGTTTCTGCAAATTTTCTTGATGTCCACTCATTAGATGTGAACATCTGAATCAACGCCACTTTGGTTTCCATTAAACACCCCAAAGTTAAACAAGACGTTGCAAATCGAGTAACCGCTGGTCTCACCAAATCTTTTCCTTTTGTGAAATGTTGTAATAAAAAAATTAGGGAAGCTTTTGAATAAATGTATTGAGTAAGCTTTACCCTTAGAAACGGTGGCTTAATTGCTTATTCCCCTCTTCTTAGAAAGATTTGCGGCTGTACCATTCCCATCATCCTCTGCTGACCTTTTTCTTCTGAAGTTTTCTCCATCTATATCCTTTGATTCTGATTTTTTTGAGTAGATTGGCTTGCAAGTTTTTTAAATTCTCCCACATTTGTACTTTCACTTCATCGTGTACAAACTTACATCCTCCAACATTCATCTGTGTACAAGCCAAATGATTTTTCAACTTGTAAACTCCTCCAATTAGAATATTTGCACAGTAATTACATTTTATTTTTCTTGTTCCTCCATCAAAAGAAACTCCATGCTTTCATGAAATATCATTACAAACATTTTTTTGAACTCTAGGGGATGCAGATGAGGAAGCACCAACAACTAGGATTGTTGAAGACATATATAGGTCTGGAAAAAAACACGTGAAAGATAAAAGGAAATTGTTGGACTAGTTTTAGTTTTTGGAATTGCAAAGTGTGAGATGAGAACAGTTATGGAATGATTGGAATTTATAGAACAAATGAAAGATGAGAGGGAATTGATTCATTGAATAAATCATTGAAAGAATTACAATTTCAGAGAAGAAGATAAGAAAAATTCCCAATTTGAGAGAAATATCCAATTCCCTAACCTAATGATTCAATTAAACACCAACAAGTACAAAAAATAAAATATTATACTTTTTGAATGAATAATTTCGTAACGTGTAGCCCTTAACGAATTTGATTAATGCACTTGTTAGCAAAACACAAATTTAAAAGCTCATGCTATTGCAATTACCATATGTCAGGGTTACTAGACACTAATCACTTAATGGGGTAGGTTTTATATGACATCATTTCAAATTAGTCATATTGCAATTACTATGTGATGGAGTGACGTTAGAACAATAGCCAATGATTTTTTCATATAAAACTAGCCACATGAAGTTACAAGTTCTTTCCCGTGGTGAATCCAAACAATAAATGGAAGTGAATCGGTTTCTAAGGTCATAGATTTGTAGGGTGTATTTAATAAGAACATCTCAAAAATAGTTTAAAGATATCTTTACTATCTTTAGTAAAAAATAAATTTTTATAATAATAAAAAGTGGTTGTTCTAAAAATTAAAAAAAGTGGAGAGAAAAATTAATATTTTATTAAAATTGTTAAAAATTGGAGGATTTTCCGCTGGATCATATTCATATTAGAGGATCCCTAGATTTACAATTAGTGTTTGAATAGTAAGCCAGTAGTTATATTAGTTTTCTATTTAAACTCTAGACCGGTTGTCACACCAACCTCAACTCACCAATCAAACTTTCTACTTGAGATAACATAACATATATTCAAATATAGAACACAATAAGAGGCATATTTTATATTAAAATCTTCACGCTCTTTCTTATCTATGCAAGGACTGATACAATTTTTTTTATTCTTATGTTTATATGTTAGTAGTTATACTTTGCAACTCTAAATATTTTTAAATTATTCATTGAGAAATGAGAAATTTTCACTTCTCTATAGTTGATACATAAACTATTGATAATCTTTGTTTATAATTAAAATATTTAATTGAATACTCTAATCTTTTATGACTATACAAATGACGATGTTGAATTATGTTCACCAACATCTTTATATAAAAGGAAGAATAGCTAAAATGATGTTAATGATCAACCGCAAAAAACCACTAAAAGGAAGAAATATCAACCTAAAGTGGTGTCTCAATATCCAAAGAAATTAAAGAAATTTCATCCCGGAAGCAGCGACACTTCAAAACCTTCAACTCCAAAGCAAAGGAAAAATTATGTTAGAAAGACTGCTAAGACTCCTGAAAGCAGCACTCCAAATCCTTCAACTCCAAAGCAGAGGAAAAGTTATGTTAGAAAGACTGTCAAGATTCCTGAGTGTCAAAAGCCATTATTTGTTGATGATGGAGATTCCATCTCTTTCCCATTTTTGGAATATTTGAAAGATTCAAAGGTTTATCAGGGTGGATTTGAAAATTCAACCATAACTAATGAATCTGCCATCGAATACAATTCAGTGCAAAGTAATTAGAAAATGACTTCATTGTCAGGTTTATGTCTAGTTAAGAGGAGAGTTGGACAAAAAAATTCAATAATGTGTAAAAGGAAAAGAGTTAGAATAATTTTGGTAAAACTCTTTCCCCCTTTTGCAAAGGGCAAGAGATCAAAAAGTTTTGTTAGGAAGAGAAAATGTTGGACACATATCAGCGTAGAAGGAAATTCTACAATCAGCCGAAAAATGAGATCTATAATCAAGAAAATTATTTCCTTGAAGAAAAAATACATCGAAAGAAAAAGAAAAGAAATGTCCGCAAAAAGTTAGGGGAATTAGTTCTTTATAATCGACCATCATCAGAAGTTGAAGTAATGCTTGACGAAGATGCATTACGAGTATGGAATTTGCTCATTGTTGAAAATAGACATGAAGAGAATGATGAACATAAGAGGAGGTATTGAGAGGTGATAAGAGAATTCTACCATAAATTGGTCGTATCATTCTTAGCTCAAGTGCATGCTGTTCAAGGTATATTTTCATCTCAACTGAGTTCATATTCTATTATTAGTGTTGGGAAATTTCCATAAGTTGAATTGTCTTTAATTTATGTTCAAATTAAAATGAAACCAACCTTTTTTTCTAGCAGGACCCATGGACAAATTTGAGGAAATGTGAAACTTTATATTGGAATTTTTTTAGATCCTTTGGAGTCTTATACTTCCACAATGTATGCTACGCTCTATTCGACTGGTGGTGGACATATATACTTCCATATCTTTTAATCAATTGTAAATCACGAGTCATTTTTTTTGTTTTGAAGAAGCTAAAAAAATCACGAGTCATTGATATCCTAATATTAGATTTTTGCTGAGCATAGATATCAATGGCTTTTTGATTGAATATGACTATATTTATAAGTGTTAATTTCTAGGAATAAGTTCATTTATTGTGTTAAAATATTTTTAAAATACATGTACCAATAAATCATTTATTGTTTTTAAAAAGTTTTGATTATAATAGATTAATAAATTTTATAGGTGATAGATGATTCTTACCGTGGAAAGTCTCAATTTGGATTCTGTGGGTGGAGTTTTTTTAACTCAAAATGTGTCTGACCATTTGTCAAGGTAAAGTTAAATATATAATTAATTATTACCCAAGTTTTGTTTGGTGTTGAATTAATACTCACTCTTGTTTCCAAAGCTCTGGATTTATGTCACTTGCCGCGAGGTTCCCTGTCTAATTAGTTAGCTGTGAACAAAGCAACAACATGATATTTTCAGATCCTAAATCAGATAAAAAAATGAATGATAGAAAATTTAAAGAAACGGAAGCTCAGAAAGCTAACGAATCTTCCAAAGTTGATGACAAAAAATTTAAAATAGTTCGTGTTCCATAGAGAGGAACTCATATTCTCCCAGCAGGAGGAAACAAACAGACAATAAAATGAAGAGTAAGAAGCAGGAGGAAAAAGATATACTGGAAAATAAAATGCAACATTGGGAAACACTAAGAAAAATCCACTCTAAAAGTGATCAATACATTGATCATGCGGACTCTGTTGATTGGGAAGCAGTAAGAGATGCAAATGTTGATGAAGTTGCTAAAGCTATTGAAAAACGTGATCAACATAACATAATTGCTAAAAAAAATCAGGTAAAAAATATTTAGTTTGTAATTAAAAATAAGGTTAATAGGTCTTTACCCCCCTGTAATATAGGTCATTTCTGGTTTTCCCCCTTGTAATTGTTTTGATTTACCCTCCTAATAGGCCAAACAAAAACCAATTTTATTTTTTTTTCAAGAAATTTTCGTTTTTGTTTTAATTTACCCCCCTAATATTGATTTGAAAGCAAATAGCAACCACAACTTCAAATAACAACGAACTAGATTCTACAAGATGAACTAGAAAGTAAACCTGCAAAATTGAACACGTTAGTATTAACCTGAGGCTGTCCTTGGGATTTATCCGTCTCAGTGTGCGGGAACTCCCCAAGATTCAACAGGTCTTTCTCCTAATTATGGAGGTAACAAAACAACAAGAATCACAAATTTATCAGACAGATGTTTATCTCAGGAAGAAAAAAAATGGAGAAGAATACAAATTTTCTTTTCTCTTTGTGAGCTATACATGTATTTTCTTTTCATGTATCTTGTGTTACTGATTGCAATAATATATAGTCATGACCATTTTGTCTGAAGAAAAAATTAAAGATGACATGTTACTTGATGGGTTAGTGACACTTTCTACTTTTAAACATGAAATGCATGTGCACAATATATTATAGACGTTAATAAATATCACGTAACTCTTTGACCAAGTAAGCAAGTTAATCCTTGAGTTTAATAGTTTCACGTAGTCAAATCAGTTAACACAAAAATACTTTTGAAATAAAAATGATCTAAAAAATTACAACACCTCATCATATCATAACAAGGAAGATGAAACCCAATTTTTTTTTCTAGACATGTTAAAAAAACTTCCATTTAATGTTCCTTTTGCAGAAGCTCTTGAGTAAGTTTCAGCTTACGTAAAATCTTTGAAGAAGAAGTGTCTGAAAAAGAAATTGAAATTGAAGGAAGAAATTGTTTCTTTGACAAAGGACTGTAGCGTCGTTATGCAAATAAAGCTCTTGCCTAAATCGAAGGATCTTGGTATTTTCGCAGTTCCATGTATTATAGGGAATGTGACTATTGGGAATGCACTATGTGATTTGGGAGAAAACATATCTCATGCCCTTGTCCATGAGGAATAATTTAGGGGTTTAATGTTTGAAACCTATTAAATTGGAATATGTTTTAAACTAGCTGGTCGATACATGAAAATTCAGTATGCTATTGTTGAGGATGTGTTAGTGAAAGTGGATAAATTGATCTTCCTTGTTGATTTTGTGGGGCTTGATAAGTGACAAATTTACTTAATTTCTAATATAGTTTTAGGTCCCTTATTAACTTGGATTGTTAAGAAAATATATGAATCTCCCCAAGTTATTGTATATATTATGTATTTAGATTTTATAGATAAGAATGGTTACACTACATCTTTCCATTTTGGGTTTGGATGATAAAGCTTTCAATGTAGAATGAAATGGTTTTGTGAGATGGCAGATAGCTAGGGTTCTCAAAACTAGGGTAAAATCTGGATGAAGATTAGTTAGGTCCCAATGCATGATACATGGGTTCTTCCTTCTTGTTGCACCCAGTTTGCTATAGCTAATTCCAGAACAATTCCTCTTGGTTATGAATTTACAGTTTCAAACTGACACACCTCCAACATAATTAAACCATCAAATCACTTCCAAAAACACTAAATTAACACTTTTACTACCAAAGACTCCCTAAAAGTCTAATAATGATCAACTCAAAAAGGCTTTAGTCCAAGCTAGATGGTTTTTTTAACGTTTAGATGGTGCTTAATAGTATTTTTTTTGTAGAGTTATCACTAGTGTTGTAGAATATATGGGTACTCACAATAGAAGATGGTTGACTATATATGATGAACTTTTCCCTTTGATCATCAGACACACTTCTATCGGGGAGGTGTTAGTTTTGGTAACCACAAAATACATGCATTTAGAGTAAATGAATATGAAGAAAACATTTCTTCATGGTAATCTAGATGAGAAAATTTACATGGAGCATTCAGTAAGTTTTAGTTATTTTTGTGATCGCTGTTGTTGCCGTCAAAATAATTTCCAAAAAGTAGTACAAGGTAATTAATTTTGGTCGTCTCACAAGGATCTGTAATTTGTCAATAACCAATTCAAAAATAAAATTGTAGAAGTATAAAATACGAGACTTTATTTGCAAAAAATAGATTGTGATTGCCAAGTTATAAAATTAATAAAAACAACCAATTCATTAGCTTCAGGTACTTCATTGGCATATCTATCAAATGTTCTAAACAATTATCCTATTGTTGTTTGATAGAAACTAACCAAACAAGTGTCAAGTAATTTCTATTTGGATTCCTATTAATTAAGCATAAAAAAGTTTGATTAACCATGACAAAACAAGCCTCCATAACACAATTAACGTAAATCCGAATTTTATCAAACATATAATTGTGCATTTGTTATGATTCAAATAGCACATGAGAAAATACACTTGGCAAAATGTAATTGGTTGAAGTAAATGGACATGTGGTTAGTGATTGTACATAAATATGGAAAGAATGATCACTAAGGGTTATGAAGAAAAATGATGAAAGTATCTCCTCTCTCCCTTTGGTAGAGCAATGGCTTAGTCTTGGGACTTAGTCTAATTCTATCTTTTCTTTAAAGTTTCTATGTACCAAGAACATCAACTTTAATTGAGTTCTAATCTATCAATTTTACCTTTCATTTCACAATCAATTCACAATTATCATTTTATTCCATTATCAATTTTAGGAACCATTACATCATTATAGACTTCATCAATTTCTATTCAACTAACCTAAACAAACGATAAATTAGTTGAGCAATATCAATTGGAATTGGAATTGCACTAAACGAAATTATGTATGATTGAGCAATATCAAAGAAAGAAATAAAACATAGAACAAAATTCGCATTTAGAGTTAAGCCTAAACAATCCGGTTCAAAGTACCCTCTCTCAATAGTTTGATCAGAGGTGTTTATGCTTCCATTACAAAAGATGGTCATATTTGAATTCGGTAAAATGGCGGCTCCAAGATCCTTCCAGCCGAAAGAAACAACCTTATTTATACCGGTCAAATATGAAAACCTAATTTCAAATGAAAATTGTTGTTCTGACTTCATAATCTTCCTAGAAAATTCTAAAATGTCCCCAGTGGTAGTTAACTACCGTTGGCCAAACCGACATCAGTTAACTATCGCTGGCCTCAGTGGTAGTTAACTACCGTTGCAATGTGTGTCATATGAACGCAGAAACTCCAGTTTGTTACAGAACACATGCAAAACAACTTCAAATTTCAATCCAAAATCATCCAAACCTCATTTGCTCTAAAATCATCCTAATTTCTTCAAGTAAATCACAAGTAAGTCATCTTAATCCTATTTACATGCAATGTAGGTTGTTTAGGGTGTTAGTTTTCATAAGTTTAGCAAAATTTTAGTGTTTAGGTTAGGTTTTAAAATTTCTAATTATGAGTGAATTACATGTTGTAATGGATTGTTTATGCTGGCATTGTTGTTTAGAGTAGGTTTAGGTACAATGTAGTTGTTTAGATGTTCAAATAACACTAATTGTGCTACTAATTTAGAATGCATTTAAGGTGTTTGATGAAATGCCTAAGTGAGATAATCTTAATTTTTGTGTGTAATTGTTTTGCAAATATGTTAAATTTTATAATGTATATATGTTATAATGATTTTAAGCTTGGATTTTTACTTTTTTTTGGCAAGTTTGTAGAATGACATAATGTGGTATGTTACATAAATGCTAAAGTTGAATGATTCTAAGCTTGGATTTTTATGAATGCCTAAGTTTAATTTGTGATATGTTACTTGGATTTTGGTGTTGTGTATAATGTGAGGGTTAGATCGATTGTTCAATGCCTTAGGTTGTGTTACCATAAAAGTATATAGTTTTTAGGAAATGCCTAAATACACTGCCAACATATTTATGTTATTTTTAATTTGTTTTTGTACAGATATGGCTGGGGAGGAGGATGAGCAGCAACAACTTATTAGAGAGGGCAGGATGTGCAAAGGTAAATAGGCGACTACCGCTAGCCATCGGAAAGAGCGGGAGGAGCAAAACCCATATGTCTCAAAGCCCCGAAAGTGTATGGGCGCAAGAGCAGGTGTAGAGAGCTCACAGTCACAGATGAATTTCTCTCAGGTGGTTGATCCGACACAAGCGCATGAGTATGCCGAGTATGCGGGAGGATTTGAGGGATATGATCGGATGGAGGAGGAGGCTATGTTTTATCAATCGGAAGAGGAAGAGGAGGAGGCATGTCATTATTTTAGGATAGAGGAGGTGGCAGAGGCCGGATATGTAGAGGGCGAGGATGATGAGGCTGAGGATAATGACGCAGAGGATGATGACGGTCATATGCATGTGACTGCGGTTGTGCCTGAGCCCGAGCATGGGCGACGTCGTCGTGCTTAGGTAGCACTGCCCTGCCGTGCTCGTGGTGCAGGAGATGATCCGGATTGACAGTATTTGTCGCCATGCCCTTACGTATCAAATTGCCAGGCAACGCAGGGGGCACATGCATCGTAGGCAACATGGTTGATTCTGATTAGGCTTT
>Ga0315913_1010956_pt1 | contig 10332 bp, 4 predicted proteins | sample MpolsnodulesMG_FD_207736 | JGI IMG/M metagenome (GOLD analysis project Ga0315913, IMG submission 207736) | Medicago polymorpha root nodule microbial communities from Los Angeles, California, United States - small nodules | ecosystem: Host-associated > Plants > Roots > Nodule | place: USA...
CATCATTTCATTGTTTATAAAAATACTATTTTTTTTTCATTTAAATGTAAAAAATAATCAAAATTCTCTATTATGAGTACTAAAAATTCGGAAAAATTAAATTTTATTTCGTCGACGTTTTTGGTAAATAAGATTTAGTTATTATAATTATAGGTGATAGAAAACGATTTTTCTCTTCAAAAAATAACACATTTAACTATTAATTTAATGATTTGGTGTATCAATACACTCAAATTGTTGGGTGTACCATATAATTTGCCAAATTACACACATATAATGTTATACTGCTCGATGTCATTTTACTTGCATATTTTTTAACGTTGGCCACTGAATTATTTAGAAGTTTATACCGTATAAATCATTCATGTAAATTTTTACGAAACTCTAAAATTATTTGATATGTTATTAAGATGCACCATGATAAACGGTGTTATATAAAAGTGCATTAATCGTTAATCTTAATGTATCTCAATAACATATCAAATGATTTTAGATTTTCGTAAAAAGATTCATTAATAATCTATTTAATATAAATTTACAATCCAACGATCAAATTTGAAAATATGTATCAAGTAAAACGATATATTGAACGGTGTAACATTAATGTAATATTATATCGGTGTGATTTCATCTCTCCTTAGTAATTCACAAGGAAAGAGCCGTCGTTTTGTGGTGAACACTTTATGGATCAAAGCGACCCTTTATAGAAAGGCGATCTCTAGAACAAGACAGACTATGTTTTAATTAAACCTGATGCAACATATCTTTCTACGATAAGGAAAACAAGCATTAACCTGCATACATAAGGAAAGAGCAATGAAACGCATAAATGGTGAAGATAAATGTGAAGATCAGACAACTGTAATCAAGGCAAAGTTACACGCAACAGTCAAGCATTGAAAGACAATGATACTTAACAAGAAACTTATTTCAAATCCTCGTATATAAAGGAATGACATTTTGCTAAAGATGGTTACGAGCTTACAAACTCTCAAACGTACAAATTTGTATATACATGCTCTAACCTACCTTATAAATACTTAGAAATACAATCAAAAGATATACACATTAAGTGCATTGTTATCATATAGTTTACCACTCTTTGAGTTTTAGTAAACACGCAAAGTTATCTCTTATAAATCTTATAATCCTCTAGGTCAGGGTTAGGAAGTCATCTAGGTTAAGGAAAGGAAATATAGGACTAACTTATCTTAGTGTTTAATGTTGTAATATGTTGAATTATATTGAAATCTTTCGATAGTGCGACATGATTGGACTAACTCCATATTATGGAGTGAATCAGTATAATTTTCTTGTGTCCTTTCTCTTTTTCCTTAACTTTTTACAATACGCACTTTATCATTTGTCCAATGATAAAGAGGATCTTACCTATCCTCGTACAATAGAATATATTATGCTAGTTTTATCAAAAGTATATTGTATCAAACCACATAGACTGTGTTTAGTATCGATCGTACTTAAATTCAAAGAAATTCTAAATTAAATTTGTAAAAGTGTTTTGGTAGTAGGACCACAAGTAAAATATGATAAGTTTGAGAAAGTTGTGTTGGAATTAGACTTAGATAACTTCACATCCAATGGTTCCTCTTAATCGATTATATATTTTCTATTCTTCATATATAACTCTACCTATCCATCAACATAGATCTCCATTCCTTGATGATGATGCAAATTCCATTGAATAAACTGGCTTCTAATTCTCGGTGGCAAAATAACTAATTGATTCAATCGCAGACGACCAAATAGTTATACATGAATATAGACCTAAAGTGATTCCTCGCACTTACTAAATCAAAATAACATTTGCGGAGTGCTCGTCGGCAAAAGTATTAAGAATATATATATAAAATGTAAGAGAAACATTAACTAAACTTAGGCCACAAACCTAGTACTCATAGAAATTTAATGAGAAATTCTATAGAATGACATGTTTTTTTTTACTAAGATATATTGTTCCTCTTGTTAAGTTTTTTATGCTTTTGATTTTAAAATTGCATTTATGTGCTTTAATTTAATTATACTTGCACTTTTGCATATATGTTAATGTTAGATATATCTTGAAATAGAAACTCAATGTAAACTTTTAGAGAATGATAAAATCTTAGTCTTTTGTATTTCTTACTGAAGATAATTGTTTTTTGGTCCATGTTTTTAATTTGGTCTATGTTGATGGGAGGATGGAAATAAAACTGTAATGTTTGATCAAATTTGAAACATTGTTGAAAATAAATCGTTTTTAGCTTTTAACTTGATTTTAACGTTGAAAACAAAAAATTGTATTGTCTTGCGAAAAACCGCAACAACCGAACCAATCCAAACCATATTGCTCTGGTTTGGTTTGATTTTCATTTTAAAAGACAACGGAACCAAACCAAACTGCATGTTTTTTTTATCTTACGGTTCATATAACTTTTAACCTCAAAATCGAACCAAACAGCACCGCAAACACCCCTACTTATGAGTTGTGACTAAGCTCAAACATTTTAAGTTTGAATATTCGAGGAAACAAAATTTGAACTTTTAATTACACTTGGTATTTGTGGACTTTTTTGTTACACTTGATATTTGGTTAAAAAGAGTTACGCTCATTTAATAAACGAGTCATGTTTGAGTAACAAACTTTTACACAAAATCAAATTCAAACTCTAAGTGCAAGATTCTACACGTTTACGCACCCCATGAACATGTGTACATAAAGTTGGTGAATTTTCATTGTTTCAACTAATTATATTTTTTGGTATAGATCGTGTATTTTGTACACGCAATTATAAAGACAGAGATCGTAAGAAAAAAATTATGAAGACAAAGCCGTCAAGCAAGGTATATAAGACCAATTGATAGCCAAAATTATCTCTTAAGAATTTTAACTTTCTGTATCTCCAAGACCAAATTCGAACTCAAAATAGATGAATTGAATCTTCTCATCTAAACTCTCCTTTTTTTAATCTCATTGTAAGTAGTAGTTTTTATCTCGGTAGTCATCCTCTAGATCATTTTGAGATCCTCTAGATCATCAAGAATTAGACCCTCTAGATCATTTTGAGACCATAATCCTCAAGCCTGCAGGATGTCTCACTCTTTTCACAAGGGTTTGAACTACCTTTCAAATGAGAGTGACTACAATAATAAAATTCAAATTCTTTGTTTTAATAGAAGAGTCATCTTACTAACTCTTCCAACAACATATTGATATTTTTTTTTTGAAGAGGAACAACATATTGATATTGAAATCTTCTATTGCATTGAATTATAATACTATGCATATACTAGTATATTAAAAAAAGAAATAAGAGAAGAGGGAAATTATTATTAATTAAAATGATATTAGTGATTATCTTACTACTGGTCTCAAAGAAAATTAAACTATGTCCCTTAAGATTGGAATGTAAACTCTTCGGGGATTGGCCTGATAAAATAGACTTAAGACCGATGAATGTTGAAACTAATGAGTGTGCTTCTTGCTTCAATTGACCCCTCCGTTAGTAGGCGTTGGGATTGATCATCCAGGTTGGTCAATCATTGAGTAGATACCATGTCTCCTAAACAAAGATTGCAATGCATGTAAAGTGATCTTACAAATAAGCTAGCTAAATTTAACTTAAATGAGTGCAAAATCCTCAAGACTGCTATCTTGCCACAACATTGCTCATGATAGCGTACGCAATCATAATTCATAAATGAGAATGTTGATGCTTTGACATTAAAATTTGGATGTCCACATGCGATCTTTTGATTTTTTATTTTTTTAAGGAATTTTGATTTTTGTTTATATTTTTGAAATAAATGCATGTAAATGGAAAGAAATATAAAAGGGAAATGATAACCGGTGCCCCGGGGCACTGGTTAAGGATATGAAAAAGGAAATTATATAATAGTTAATGCATTGAAATTGTGTAATTAATTTATAATAAAGTCAAAAACAATTTCTTTTTATGGTAATAATTACCTTTTATGGTATGCTTAACCAGTGCCCCGGAGGCACCGGTTAGCAGGACCTAAAAGAAAATTCATACATCTTGTACAAGACAAAATTAAATAAAGCAATAAAGAAACCTCCCAATCGAGGGTTGCCACCGAAATCAATAAAAACTTACCACCAAAACCAAAATAAACACCAAAATACTAGTCAAACCCACACGCAACAACATAAACAAAACTTGATTCAAACCCTTAAAGTCCATGGCGAGTGACTACAAAAACAACTTCCAAACACATACAACCTGAACCCACTGCTTACAAAAAAAACACTTTAAAATAACCACCAAACACGACCAAAGATTTCTATAGCAACACATATGCTTCTTTTTGGCATCGAACCGAAATAATCATCAAACACCTCCATCAAGACAAACCTCCACGTAACTGAAATCCCCACCTAAATAACACATACCATCCTAAAGAACCATCATGACCAGAGAGCCCAAATTTTGAAACAAGCTACTCCCTCTAACACCTAAACCAACACTCTTTCAAGCAACTACTCAAACTTAAATTTGTCGGAGAAGAAACCATAACAAGCCAAAAAATCTTGAATCTAGAATCTGACTTCTACTCTCAAAGCAAAAACGATTGCCCCATCATAACCCATAAACATGTCATTAAAGTAGTCAACAATGACACACAGACATAACCATACTAAAGATGGGTCCATATCGAAAATAACCTAAAATCAAACCAACCAAAGTAAAAAACAACCCAAAGTCGAACCACAAGCAAATCGAAAACAACCCAAAAAAGACAAGAGATAAATGTGGCGAAGATGTGTCCAAATCAGAGGTCTCTACAAGCAGAAAGGAAAGGAAGAAGCCCAATAGAAAAGTGATAGTTGAAAGTCAAATCAAACCAGAACTAGAAAACCGATCCTGGCAAAAAATGACAGTGGTGTAGAGGAAGGAGCTCCTCGTTGCACCACCACACTCACCATCTACATTTTGGCAAGTAGGGTTTGGATAGGCAAGGCAGCGGCGTGAATATAATTTTCTAATATACATGTGTATTCAATGATGTGTTGCCACATCAATTAATCAATTTGTAAACACTATCAAAAACTTATATCATGTTTATATACTTTCTTATTTTATATAATTTTTTTATACAATTTTATTTTCTATTTTAATTATAGAGGAAAGATGTTTATTTAAAATTTTGAAAACATTTTAAGAAAGATGAAAACTTTGAAAAATGAAACGGTTTTCATTTGAAACGTGGTGGGGGCATTTTTTTTTAACAAATAAAAATGAAATATATTAACACCAATATAGAGTCTTTATAAGCACAAGGTGTGCCGACAAGGACCTCAAAAGTTTACAAATTTGCATACAAAGCAATTAAATGAAAAGAAACAAAAATGAATTAGCTTATACCCATACGCACAAATGGGTCCCACCATCAAATATGAAAGTTTAAATCAATATCTGCATTATAAGCCTTCATCCATTAAAAAGAATGTAATTTAAGTTTATCTAACATCGAGGCATGGTTGGTAGTTTTAATTTAATAGCATTGATATAATTGATTATATATATATTTTTGAAATAATGATTGATTATATTTTTGTAGTATTGTTTTCTTGATAAAAAAAATGTTTTGTACTGCTTTGTACTTCCCCTTGCATCAGGTCAAAGATATCGAGGAGTAGTCTATTGAACTAATTACTAATAATACTCCTAAAAGGATATCATCAGTGACGTTAAATAAAAGTCATTAAAAATATAAATTTGATTTTGAAATATTTTTTTTTTTACGACTTCAATAAAATAATACTATCAATTATGCAATAGAGATTTTATAAAATTTTGGAAACGCTAAAAGGGCTTAGCGTAAATTAGAATTGTAAAGTAGAAATGTATGAGTATGGTACCAGGTTCGGTTTATATTCATTCATAAAAAGTTACTACCATATAAAACATATATTTCTCCCTTTTAAAAAAATTGTCTTTATCTTTCATTTATTTCAATAAGTTATATTCTATGTTCACACACTCATGTTTTGGATCACAGCTGTAAATGATCTACTTTCAATGGTTGGTGGTAATTTTGAAGGCAGACATGATCCTATTCACGTGAAATTAATGCACATTAAAATTGTAACAATGTCTATGATGTAATATATGCTGAAAAATAAAAGTAAAGTACTAACAAAGAAAGTGAAGATTTAGTAAATCAAAGATGTTACATAATGGTTATGGAGTTGAAAACTGGGGGAGGGGATATGTGGTAGAGGTCGCTTTGTGAGTTGTGAATCTTTACTTTTATTTTTCTCTGTTTGCTTTCATTTTCACCATTCCCGTGTGACGGACGTTGGTCGAATAGTCCAATAATTTTCATTGTATTTTTTATAAGGAAAATTTGAGGTGAGGGAATTTTGTCTAGAATCAAATAACATTTATAATGATATCAATATTTATCTTCCTCTACGAGCACTAACGACAATAATATATTAATATTATATCAATTTTTTTTTTTGAAAAAACTAAAATGGAATTTATTAAAATCGCAATGAATCTTAACCAGCACAAGGAGTGCTAGGCTAGCTAGTAGTCTTACAGTAACAACATACAAAAGATAGATGGAAAGTCTCCGATGGAAAACACATACACCCTTGAATCAAAGAAAAATCCAAAAAACCTGTAGGAAACGCCTCCACTTATTTACTTTCAATGAGATGAAGTTCTCAGCACTATATTATTGTTTGGGAAAAAGAAAAAAAAAATATAACCTTATTCTTCTTTTTTCGTCAAGTAGCCTAATGACTGGAGTTCACACATTTTAAATGTGGAGAATTAGAGGGTCTGGTCCCTGCATATAATATGCAATATCCCTACCAATTGAACTAAGCTGGCGTAGATTATAACCTTAATCTATTGAAAGGAAAAAAGTATTACGTTGTGTACTTGTATTCGGTATGGCCAATATTTTGTTCCATTTAGGGGAGGTTTTATTCACGTACTTCTTTTTTTTTTTAGGGAAGGGGAGGTTTTATTTACGTACTAGATAGTATGTCATATCTTCTTGGAGCAATAAAGTACTAAATAAATACATTATACTCCATCACTCTCAAAATAATATTCACCGTCTACGTTTTTGTCATTTTGACATGTATCAAATTGTAGTTCATATAAAAAATAAAACTAAATAGTATATTTAATATATCTAAGATTGAACATTTCATTAAAATATCTATTTTTTCCTCAAAAAAAAAATTAAAATATCTATTTTGTATATATCCAAGTTACTAAAATACTCTTTTGTGTAGACACGTCTAACTTTGAATTTTATTCTTTCAAGTTAAATTAATTGTTTTTAAGGCTAAAATATGCATTTCATCCTTACAAATATAGGTCATTTGAAATTTCATCCCTGAACTTACTAATCCTCCCATTCTTTCCCTGCAATTGTTAATCACTTGAAATTTGGTCCTAATTACATATGATTACTGATGTAACATGTCATTACACACATGGAAGCGATGTGGCGGACGCTGAGTGGGTTATGACAGTGATGATTGGGCAAAAGCCATCAGAAATGACCATGTTACCCTTATTGAAACTAGACAAAAGCAAAATTACTATAATACCCTCGTTTTCTTCCCTATGTTCTTTCACGGCAGTTTCCCTCTCTTCTTCCTTCTATCTTCTTCATTTTTTACAAGAAGCATTGAAAAATGGAGTACCTATGGGAAGACAAAATCAAGTACAAGTTGACCATTATTAGTAGGTTGTTTTGAAAGAAACAATGTCCAGTGTTGCAAATCTTCATAGACATTACTTCTTCAAACTCTTTTCATATCTCTTTCAACTTCAACCCTTTTCCGTTTTCTGTGTCTTTTTCTTCCCATTTCCTTCAATTTAATGACCAAGACAAGGGTTGGTGGGAGGGGGTTGGGTTTGTTGTTGTTGTTGGTCGAGGTCGATGAAGTTGAGTTCGTCGATGGGATTAGAGGTGGTGGATAGATCAGAATCTTCGTCGGAGGTGGAGTCGGAGAGGCGAAACCAGGGGTTGGAGGGCGGTTTGGAGAGAGAAGGGCGGGAGTAGAGGACACAGACTGAGAGAGGGAGGAGTACGACAGAGATTACGGGAAGGGATGGATGGTGAGAGGGAGGAGTACGACGGAGATATGAACATAAAAAGAGGAACTTGGGTCTTGCTGTGATTATTCTTTCCTAAATCATCAACTTCTTCTTCCTCCGATCTCATCTCCTTCTCCATCTCTCTCTCAAAATTAACAACATTCACAGCTACACAACATCAACACCATTAACCCTAATAATTGTCAAATATGAAATTTCTAGGATTAGAATTTTTTGAGTTTGGAATTTGTTTGTGTGAATTTGTAGTTGTATGATTAATGCGCACACACAAAAAAACAAAGTTGCAATGGCTGGAGCAGAGGAAGAAAGCGCAGCGAAGCTACAATGAATTTAATTTGGTCTTTTTAGTGTATTTTGAATCCAATCATGATATCAGTTCCATTGTTGATTTGGTTTTGGAATGGCAAAATTTGAAGAATTGTGAGTGCTGAGGATCTGCATCCGTTCGATGATGTTGGTAATGGAAGAGATGATGGTGTTTGTGGTGTTGGAAGAGAAGAATAAGAAGAAAGGGGCATAATGGTTATTTTGCGCATGTCTAGTTTCATTCTGCCGTGGAAGAACAGAGGGAAGAAGATTTAAGCGGAGGAAGAAGAAGATGATTTAAGAGGAGGAAGAAGAAGGGCAATAACATCTTTTCCATGTTGGTTTGATTCATTAAGGGCAATTTTGTCTATTCATGCCATTTTGTTTGAGTCAACAGTGTTATGGCACAGTCAACAACTGACACGTCGCTAATTACCCTCCACATCAGCAAAAAAATGTGATTATGACCAAATTTCAAGTGATTAACAATTAAAGGGAAAGAATGGGAGGATTAGTAAGTTCGTGGATGAAATTTCAAATAGCCTATATTTAGAGGGATGAAATGCATATTTTAACATGCTTTTAATGATAAATGTTAGTTACTTGTTATGTTAGTATTTTTTTTATTATTATATGAATTCAAACTCGGACCTTTATGTTTTATCTCCTTTAATCTCTTAGCTCAACTACGTGAGCTACCCATCTCTTTAATCTCTTTAACTCAACTGCGTGAACTACTTCATATTTTGAGGCACACATTTCAAAGATGTTTATACAGTTATTTAAAAAATATATCATTTTATTTGACTAAATTAACAAAATTAATAATTTGTTCCCTTCCTAAGTTATTTAAAAAATATATCATTTTATTTGACTAAATTAACAAAATTAATAATTTGTTCCCTTTCTAATTTTTTTTTAATTATTTGTTCTTGTGAGCTTAACTCAGTTGATAGGGACAATTGTCACGTCATTTTTCGGAGATCAAAGTTATTTGATTAGCTTTTGACTCACTAATTTTTCACGACCGAACATTTAATTTTTTTAAGAAAAGGGGAAAAAAGTTCAAACTACCCCATATTGAAAGATTTAGGGTTCGGGGGTTAGTTACACAAAGGGAATGTATTAGCACCCTTTATGTCCGTAGTATCCTACGAGAACCTCTTGATTTTATTTAATTAATATGTTATAAACTTGCTTTGTTTAAAAGAACTGGAATCAAAGTGATTTAAAATAAAGACCTAATTTATCTACATTTTTTATTGTTTGGAAGGACGCGTCCTTTGTCTACGTACCCGTGAGGGATCAAAACCTCGTAGTTCGGGGTAGAAATTGACGTTTGATTGGTTTTGTGTTTTTTATTAGTTTTGAAAAAGGTTTTAAATTGAAAAGCCAAATGGCAAAATAAGCTTGTTTGCATTTTTTATGTTAAAAGAAAATGACTTAAAGTATAATTAGAGTTGATTGCAATTTGATTTATGAAAGAATAAAATAAAAGGATCACTTGATTTTTGAATCAAGGTTTATTGTGAAAAAGAGTTTTTTTTTGTGATTTTGATACTATTTGCATGTTTTTGATTTTTTTTTTTGAATAATAACTAAACTAAAATTAACACTAACAGAGCGAGAAAATAAAAGCGTAGGTATTTTGTGGCGACATTGGATCACCACAAAAAAACCTTTAACCTAAACTAGAAGCATAAAGATAAAGCATACACCCACACACGCACACGTGCATGATTTACATTAAACCTAACATACATCCTAAAGTCTGCGGAAATAAATATGTGCGATAAAATTACATAAAACCTAAATATACATTCTAAGGTCTGCATGATAAAATAAATGACGGAGAAATAAATAATTTACATCAAGCCTAGACATACATTCTAAATTCCGTGTAACGAAATAAAAT
>Ga0315913_1010961_pt1 | contig 10330 bp, 7 predicted proteins | sample MpolsnodulesMG_FD_207736 | JGI IMG/M metagenome (GOLD analysis project Ga0315913, IMG submission 207736) | Medicago polymorpha root nodule microbial communities from Los Angeles, California, United States - small nodules | ecosystem: Host-associated > Plants > Roots > Nodule | place: USA...
GTATATGGTTTGCAACTGTGTGAGAAATTTGGAAGGAAAGAAACAACAGGTTGTTCAAAGGCAAAGAATGCCCCGTTTATCAGGTGGTTGATAGGATTAAGTCCATCTCCTATATGTGGTTGAAGGCGAAGTACGTTACTCTTCCCTTCAATTTTCATGGCTAGTGGCTTAGTCCGTTCACCATGTTGGGCATAGGCAAATAGTTTCTTTCTATTTGTATCACTTTTCCTGTTTTGTTTACCTTTGTGAATAATTTTCAGACCTTGTTGTTCTTCCTTGGTACACCTTGTGCTAGGAAGGACACTTTTATTTGGTAATTTATTTCATTTTAGCCTCTTCAAAAAAAATTCACCACGACATCCATCAAAAATCTTGTAAATTATATCAACGCGAGACGCAGGTTGTATATAAAAGATCACTTTTTTTTTTTGTGAAAGAAAAAGATGACTTAAATCTACAATTTCCGTCTTTATCTTTTATGAATTTCATTTTGGTTTTTATTTTTTTATACTTGTTTTTAAGCATGCCATCTTTTTTTATGTTTCACCCCTTTCTCGCTTTCTCACATTTTCTCAACATGTTGGCTTTGTTTGGATGAGAGAAGAAAGTGAAAAGAAATAAAGTGAAAGGAAAGATTGTTGAAGGAATGAAAGTGTGTGGAAAGTGAAATGATTTTTTTAGTTGTTTGGTATGAGTGAAAGTGAATGGAAAGTGAGAGGAAAGGAATATATATTGCTTAGTAAATGACATAATCACCCTGACATAATGTAAACGTCATATTTTAATGAGGAAATGAATATTAATAAATGTGCGACTATATATAATACATTTAAATTTAAAACGGGTTATAGAGAGTTTATGTATTTGTACCAAAAAAAGAAAGAAAGAGAGGTTATGTATTAATCTAACACTCTTCATATGGTGCAGTTAGTGACAAATAACACTTCACGATTTTATTTTTTTTTTGTGGTGCTTCACGGTTTTATCATTATGTTGATATCTTGGAACTCATTTGAAATTATACTATCAAGGATTGGACAATTTTTATTCAACATATCTTATCTTATCTTATCTTATTATTATAAAAGCTTATAAGGTCTACCAATTGCTAAACCCTAATCACAAGTTTATTTTCCCTCCTAATCACAATAGCCAATTGTACACAACAAGGTAACCTCAAGCATTAAATTCGGTTGCTAACTTGCCACATCCCACTCACCCTATATTAATTACGATTCTGAATTTTGAATTGCTATTTCCCTCATTCCATGCAATAAATTCAGCACTAATATCGAATAAGCTATCTCAATAAATCTTCCCAACCAATATTAATAAGATGTACACTTACTCATAAGATCTTTAGTTCTCCCTCTTAACCTTATATATATGGCATATAAAATGAGAGGACCTCTTAAAATGAGAGATGAGAGAAATAAACCACAACCATTAGATCTAAATAAATGGCTCAGATTTAAAAGCTCTATTTTAACTAATCGCGTGCTTCTTCCTGTACCAGAGTTCTAAAATCACTGTTGTTGTGTTTGCTCTCCGATCTTCTCGATTCCTTTAAACCCCCATTGATATTTGATGATGAAAAAATCCGTAAAATTAAGAGACCCATAAATCGTTTATGAAGGAAAAGAAAACACCTAAAATTAAAATGGTTACTTTGATAGTGTTGATTGTAGGAAGAATTTAGAGTTTTCTTGCCATTAATCTTTGATGATGAAAAAATCCCTATTTATTTATGAACATTCACCATTTATCTTTCAATAATCAAGTGTTTTCTCCCATGAATCTTTGATAAAGAAAAGAACTCCAAAACTTGAGAGACCGAGTAATTTTTTATGAAGATAAAACCGTTGTTTAATTAAAAAACCCATTAATCTTTGATGAAGAAAAACTTCAAAATTTTGAAAGGGTTCCTTTGATAGTGGTGATTGCAGGAAGAATAAAGTTTTTTTTTTGTTGGGATGAAGTCCAAAGAAAAATCAAGAACACAAATACAATCATGTTTATGAGAGAGAGAGAGAGAGAGAGAGAGAGTAAAGGAAGGAGAAGCAATGGGGATAGAAGGAAGGAGGCGCTGAACATAGAAAAGACATGTGACATTTTAAAGTGGAGTTTTTAATCTTAACCATTCCTTTTGATCCTTTGAAGGTGAGAAAAACACAAGTAGGGAGTTGAATTGTGTTAGCTTTTTCTTCGTTTTCTCCTACTGAAGTGATGTTCAGATTCTAGATGCAGCGGATAAAAACAGAGAGAGAAGAAAGACACAAAGCAATTATACATGTTCCTTCCACAAACCGGAAGTAGTCTTGTCCCCCTTGCACTTCCAAGGAGAGTTCATTAAAATGTAATATCTGATTACAATTGCTCACTGCTACAACTAGAAAGAGACTTCAAATCACTCAAGCACAACTGCAAGAGATTTCCTATGCTCCTGAACACAATCAAGAGACTTCCTATGTTCAAGCACACAAGCAAGAGACTTCTATTCAAATAGAATTACAAAGAAAAATGTTTGAGGTTGAACACTTGATATACAATCAGTGGTGTTCACAATACAAATCAGATACAGACTCTTAAGACTTTAGAATTTCTAAGATATGGAAGTTGTTAAGAAATTCTAAGTGAACTTTTGATGCAGAACAATTTTGACAGAGTTTTTGGCACTTGTAAATTGTTGTTGAGTCCTTGCCATTCACTAAGTCTTCACTCCTTTATATAGAGGTGTGAAAGAGACGTTGTGAAATTGTCAGCACATCAAAAAGAGTCGCTTGATGCTTTGATCAATTACCAATGATCTTTTGCCTGATTTGGTTATTGTCCTATGAAGGATCAATTTCAAATCCATTCCAAGTCTGGAGGAACATCGTTGCAGGCATAGCTGTTATTCTTGTCTTGCTGCAGAGACAAAACAGAGTAGTGGAGGTAATGGTTGTACACTTCGTACAATTGTCCTTTTTCAACGCTCTTTAAAGAACCAGCATCCAATGCCTTTAAATCCTTTTGAATTAGTTGTTGCTTCACTCTTTTGGTCTTCTGCAATGGTAGACGTGATTAAATCATTTGAACAGCCTTTGAAGCTTTAATTCTTTCAGCTTCTGATGATCTTCAGCTCCTAATGATCTTCAGATGCTTTAACGAAAAATTGCTTCTGGTGATGTTGTTTCTGATGAGGTGCTTCTGATGAACTTGCCCTGATGATAACGTCATCACTTCAGGAGCACTTGTCTTCAGAACCTCTTTTCTTCAGATGTTTTAAGCTTCCTTCTTGTTGATTCCATTGCTCTCTTTTGTTTCTTCAGAACCTTATAAGATACCAAAATTTTTGTCTATGGTCATGTACACTTGAACAAATATTAGCATATCCAATTGACAATTTTTAATACCTTGTTATCATCAAAACTCTAAAGGGTAATGTTAAATACATTTTGTTCCAACATGGTTAATATTCCATCCTCTCACAATAAACACTTCTCTCACTTGATACACTCTCAGTGGTGTGTGATCAAGCTTTTGGTTGCAATCCTCATACCAACTTTATATAGTTTCTTAACGCATTCATATCATATCATGAGAGAAAATGACATTGAAACTCTACTTGCCTTGCATTGCTTAAAAGGTATAATTTCATGTGTCTATTTAAATCTTATCGCTTCTTGCTAATTTTTTCTAATAAGTTTTTTACTTCTATTTTTCACAGCTCCATTGGGTCCGAATTCAATCACTGATTTTGAGAAATTGTGAACAAATTGCTTCTTCAATGATGTGAGTATGCAATTATATGTTTGTTTTTCGCTTTTTTACATGAAATAGTTGCTATAACGTCATGCTGTTTTTGTGGATCATAATGCAGGGACCTGTTTTTGTTAACTAAGAGACATAAATGTGATTAACTAAAAGAGACATAAATAGACAGAAGTTGTTTGATTTTAGGCTGTTTTTTGTCCATTTTGTTTCCAAGTATGCATATAAAATTGTTATCTTGAGAAAATATCACCAATTTAACTGCACATGATTTTGTTATTCACTACGGTTGTACACTTTGTTATAAGACATGGTTGTTTGCTCAAAAAAAAAAAGACATGGTTGTTATTCCCTTACTTTTTGCACCTTATAACTTACATAGAATTACAATTAAACTGCATATAATTCAACTGCATATGATTTGTTATAATGTAGTGCTTTTTTAATTGTTATAAATTTTTGCTGATTATTTTTTCTTAGTGCGCCTTATAGCTTACATACAACAAAATTTATAATTAGAATTAAGGATAGTTTTGTATATCTTCTACAAAATTCTCTACTTTTAGGCCTAAGTCTTAACATCAAATCGCATCCGTTCATTTCAAAAGTTAATTCTAGAGATGGGTTGAGAATACTTTTAAATAATGACAATTGTGAATATACTAATGTCAATACAAATGTCGTGTACATAGAAGTCTTTCGTAATGTATGATAATTAATGTTCAAAGTAAGGTTATGGAACTAATTAATGTTACCACGAGTGCCATTTGTAATACATTATCATCACATCACCTATTTTTTTTTGTAAGCTAGGTATCCTCCACGCACACAACTGCAAAGACTAATCTCTCAAGCATTGTGGGACTCAAATGAGCAGCAAGCTCTTCCTAAGAGTTTTCATCACATCACCTATAGCAATACATTTATGTATTGCATTATAACTTATTTGTGATTGTTTTAGTCGGTAAGACCCGTGAATCGCACGGGTCAGTGGTCTAGTCTTTCTAAAGGGTAATTCGTATGATTGATAATAGCTTAGATCATCTTGTCATCAACCCCATCGTGTTTATAATCTACTATATTCTATGATGAATTAGGTATATCATTTTCCAAGGAATTAGTTCCCCTCATTTTCTTATGTAACAAAAAAAAAATCTCAAGATATTCGATCGAAAAATTTACCCTATACCCCTGCATATATACATTCACCCCTATAAATCATTGAAAATTCCAATTTTACCTTATTTTTTATAACTCCCCACCCCCACAAACACAAGTAAAAGTTTTCTGAAAAATTAAAATTGAAAAACCTACCAATTGGATAACATGAAATCAAGTGATCATGACCTCTGAATTCCTCATTCCCATATATCCCCGTCTTGATTATTATTATTTTTTAATTCAGTCTTCTATATTTTTTTCAACTTAGGAAAGCTCGGTTCATGGCAAAATTGGGTAATTTTGGATCTAGAAGGAAAAAGGGGTTAGATTTTCAATTAAAAATTGGACCTTTAGGGTGTGTTTGGATTGAGGGGGAGGGAGAGAAAAACACAAGAAGGGGGGTTGAATTGTGTTAGCTTTTTCTTCGTTTTCTCCTACTGACGTCACTATTCAGAAGCAGATAGAATTCAGCTTCTGAGCTGATGTTCAGAATCTAAATGCAGCGGATAAAACAGAGAGAGAGAGAGAGAAGAAAGAGACAAAGCAATTATACAGGTTCCTTCCACAAACCGGAAGTAGTCATGTCCCCCTTGCACTTCCAAGGAGAGTTCACTAAAATGTAATATCTGATTACAAATTCTCACTGCTAAAACTAGCAAGAGACTTCAAATTACTCAAGCACAACTGCAAGAGATTTCCTATGCTCCTGAACTAAATCAAGAGACTTCCTATGCTCAAGCACAACTACAAGAGACTTCTATTCAAACAGAATTACAAAGAAATATGTTTGAGGTTGAATACTTGATATACAATCAGTGGTGTTCACAATACAAATCAGATACAGACTCTTAAGACTCTAGAATTTCTAAGATATGAAAGTGGTTAAGAAATTCTAAGTGAACTTTTGACGTTGAACAATTTCAGCGGAGTTTTGGCACTTGTAAATTGTTGTATGAGTCTTGAGTATCCAAACAGCAGGTCTTCACTCCTTTATATAGAAGTGTGAAAGATACGTTGTTGAATTTGCCAGCACATCAAAAAGAGTCGTTTCAAGCTTGATCAAATCACCAATGATGTTATGCCTGGTTTGGTTATTGTCCTATGAAGGAGCAATTTCAAATCCATTCCAAGTCCGGAGGAACACTGGTGCAGGCATAGCTGTTGTTCTTGTCCTGTTGCAGACACAAATCAGAGTAGTGGAGATAGTGGTTGTACACTTCGTACAGTTGTCCTTTTTCAACGTTCTCCAGAGAATAAGCATCCAATGCCTTAAATCAATTTGAATTAGACGTTGCTTTATTCTTCCAGTCATCTGCAACGATAGGCGTGATTAAATCTTCATTTGAACAACATTTGAAGTTCTTCAGTCTTCCAACTTCTGTTGATCTTCAGATGCTACTGATGACGTCAGCTTCTGGTGACCAGCTTCTGAGGAGAGTGCTCCTGATGACATCAGCTTCTTCAGGACCACTTGTCTTCGGAACCTCTTTTCTTTAGATGCTTCAAGCTTCCTTCTTGTTGATTCCATTGCTCTCATTTGTTCTTTCAGAACCTATGCTTTAACTAAGACACTGAAAATTTTGCCTATGGTCCTGCACACTTGAACAAATATTGGCATATCTAATTGACATTTTTTTAATACCTTCTTATCATTAAAACTCAAAGGGTAATGTTAAACACATTTTGTTCCAACATATGATTTCAGGACTTTTGTAATATTTTCTATATTTGGGTCTGCAATTCTAGTTTTCCCGAAACATATAAAATTTAGGAGGTTTTTGAAGTAATTCACGAATAAATCAGCCAAATCGGCAAATAAAGAACAACTGAAGAATTGTCAAGACATTGGGAGGACAAATAATGAAGATTCAAGAGGCCTCAGAAGACTTTACATAGGAATGAATTCTGTTTCCAAATTCCGAGGCAAGTTATTTGAAGATGAAAACCTAAAAATGACGAAGATCGAAGAAATTGGGCCCGAATGCACAAGAGCATGCGCCTAGGGCATGGAATTATGCTACCATGCGCCTAGGGCATGCAAGATGTGCCTGGGGCATATGCGCTTCAAGTATATGCCACGCCCCCAAGCATATGAAAATGCGGGAGCACAATCGTCATTTTATTCGTTTTTCTGGGTTTAGCCCGCGTTTTTCTGGGTTGTGACATGACCTAATATTGCTATCACTAATCAGATGCTTATATCTTTATATTTATATCACTTTATTGATAACTATCTCTCTAGGAAGTAAATGATTATTAACTAGCCAAAGATACCATAAGAATTGTTGACCCTAGACGTACGTACCCAGTGGCTAGACACCGTTGGGTCGTGTGGCGCATTATCGAACCTAGAAATTAGCTTGTTTGTAATTAGAGAAACAAGCAGCTAGCTGTCCGACTACTACAACCAAATAGAACCATTATTTTGGAACCCTTAGTAAGGTAAACGTAGATTAGGGTTGCCCGTTTGTAGAACTACTAAGTAAGCGTAGAGAGAGTGTGCTATGAGTGTCCTAAGATTCAAAGATGGTCAGACCTAAGGGAACCTTGGTCTTCAATGCCTTGGGAAACACTGGAAAGCCAATATAAAGTTTATGTTTCAATTACCTTTGAATATTTTGCATTAATCAAAGTAAGAAATTAGTCAACTAATTAATTAAAATAAAAAAGGATGCATTCAATACCATTTAAAATACTATACAACACGCGTCCTTTCCTTTCTTTTTTCATGTGAACTTTTTTTTAATATTTTTTTTGAATCCACTTGCATCTTTCATTTCTTAACAAAAAAAATTCTTGTTGTGAATTTCACTCGAACCAATTTTTTTTCCGTGAATATTTTATCATCTTTTTTCTTTCTAACCAGTTCACGCGAAAACATGTTTTCATACCAAAAAATTTTCATGAATTTTCTTCTAGAAAGATTAATTTATCAAAAGGTTGTAGATTTTTTTATTTATTAAAAGCCTAGTGAGAATCTAGAAAGAGAAGAAAACTAATTGAGAGTAAACAAGCGCGTGCATTGATGCGGGTAGCCATATATGCTGTGTTTTTTAAAGAGCAGGTTGACTAATTTATCACTTTAAGTGAGATAAAACAAGTGGGACCCAATAATTTATTGCATTGACTTTCCTTGTCATTATATATAGCCTATTGTAAGGTATTACTGCTTGACAAGCTATCAAAAAATAATGGCAACCCACATGACTCTTCTCATGTTTACCTTTGCAATTATGTGCATTGCTTCAGTTCTAATTGCAGGTAACAATCTAGTTCCACAATGAAACCTTTGTTATGATTTCAACGAAATGATTTGGATTTGTAGAATATGATAGTTATGTTTTTAATTGAATATGTTTTTATTGTAATCTTTAAGTCTTTATGTTCCAACTTCCTTATTCATTTTTTTTTGCAAAACTTCCTTATTCATTTTAATCTTTAAGTTGTAGGATTTTATGGAAAAATCTATAATATCTTTGAAATATGAAATATGTATTCAGAATATTAGATGATGTGTCTAACAATGTTTAATTTTCTGTAAAGTAGATGCTTCGATTGGAATATATTGCAGTATTATGGAACATTGTAATCCAGACACCAACTGCCTCAACTATTGTAATTCAAGGGGCTATCATGTTGCAAAGTGTTACTCAAAAGCGTTATACTGTTGTTGTTATTGATGGGTTTGACGATTACAAGTTTTCAATATCCTTGTAATAACATATCTGCAAACATAGTCATTATGACTTTCATAAAATAATTTTCAAAATAAAGATTGTAATTTCAATCAAAACTAGATTATTATAATATTTTATTATAAATAAATAGTTATATTCTATTATAGTACTTGTCATTTTTCTAATAATGATAAAAGTTATAATAATAGAAATGACAATATAAAATTGACGGATAATAAATATCACCATTGTACTAAATATAGTCAAAAAGTTATATTTTCCTTTTGCTCTTCATAAAAACTATCATCCTACTTGTCATACTTCGAATTTTGACCAATTAAAATTTTTTCATTCGTATTTTAAAGTTTTATTCGTATTTTAATAACCAGAATCTTGGCTTTATTTTTTAGGCATATTTTTATTCGTGTTGAAGCATTTAAACATTTTATTTATACAGTAGATGGTTAAAATATCTTTTTCGCTTCGTAAGCAGTTAAATTCTTTTTTTAATTCGTTTTCAGATATTTAGAACCTTTTGTTCGTATTTTAAATTTTTATTTCGTTCTTTATCAGTTAAAAAGTTTTGTGTTCGTATTTTAGAAAGTCGAGTAGTTTTCGTCGTCTCAAACGAAATTTCGGCAGAGAGGTATTTTAAAATACCTCATTTGGTTACCGAAAGCGACATTTGTATTTATTTTGTTTTAATGTCATTTATTTAAAAATTGATTTTCATTTTTTTATTATTTATAGATGATTTTCGTTTTACTTTTATTTTGTTTATTTAGTCTTTTATTTTTTTAATCTTTTAGAAGTTTTCTTTGGTCCAAGTCCAGTCCTTTTGTACCAGAGCCCTTTAGGGGCATTTTCGTCCTTTCTCTGCAGCAGCAGAGAAACCCTACTTTTCAGATATAAATAGCATTAAATGCACTGTAGCATAAGTCAGAAAAAAGTCAGTCAGAAAAAGCAGCCATCAATCATTACAAACAGATTCCCTTTTTCTCTCTCCAAAATTCTGGATCAAAACCCAGAAATTCAAAGAAATCATATGAACATATCATGAACACCATGAACACATGAACATATAAAGGTTCCAGCAAGCTCAAAACACATAGAATTCGAATATGTAACAACAACATACACAGAACTCGAATCTGCCAACAACTTCAAGAACGCGAAGAACAATCGGAACCGCAACAACAACATGAACCAAATCGGACTTAACGGTGGTTAGGGAGCAGATCGTGACAGATTCGTGGAAGAGGAAGGAGCAGCAGCTTGTTTGCTTTTGGTAGATCCGAAATCGTGAAGAACAAGAGGTAAGGAGAAGTTTTTTTTCGTTTTCTTTTTTGTAGATCTAGACTTTATGAGTGGGTTTTTGCCAAAACTAAAGCTGGATCTGTGATGAGGAGAAGGAGAGGGAGCTTTTGATGTAAAAAAAATTTCAAAAAAAATTAAAAAAGACTCCGACGCGGCGGTGCTATGGCCGACCACCACGCCGGTTGTACTCCGACCTCCTCCTTCTTCTCGTCGCCGGCGAGTTTACTCTAGGAGAGAGAAGAGAGCTTCTCTCTCTTCTTTTGCTTTGTTTGAATGTTTAGAGAGAGGTTTTTCTTGAATTATGAGTGTTTTGCACTAACTAGACTCTAACCCGTGCGATGCACGGGTTTTTGTAGAGTTTCATATATAAAATATCAAATTGCCTCAATTAAGAGTGATCGACATGCACAATCTCAAGGAAG
>Ga0315913_1010962_pt1 | contig 10330 bp, 5 predicted proteins | sample MpolsnodulesMG_FD_207736 | JGI IMG/M metagenome (GOLD analysis project Ga0315913, IMG submission 207736) | Medicago polymorpha root nodule microbial communities from Los Angeles, California, United States - small nodules | ecosystem: Host-associated > Plants > Roots > Nodule | place: USA...
CCCACACCTCAAGGTGTGATTTTCACTTTTTAGTTATAACTTTGCTAAAAGACACCTTCATAAAAATTAGTTGGTGTCTTTTAACAAATGCTCATAGAATAACTTGCTAAAAGACACCTTCATAAAATGTGTCTTCTAGCAAAACCCATATATATATATATATATATATAATGATAGTCAAACCCCCACCACTATGACGAAACCATCCCCCACCACAAGGATGGAGGTATGAGCTTTAAAAGTATAGCAACCTCTAATTGTGCTATGCTTGGTAAGCAAGGATGGAGAATTATGACCAATCCCGATTCTCTCATTGCCAGGATTTATAAGGCCAGGTATTATCCGAATTGCAATTTCTTTGAAGCATCTTTGGGTCATAAACAAAGCTTTGTGTGGAGAAGCATTTGTAATTCAAAATTTATTCTTAGAGCGGGTAGGAGATGGAAGATAGGAGACGGGTCCTCTATACCGGTTTGGAATAACAGATGGATCTCTAACAACACCTATCTTACTCCACAGTATAATGGCAATTCTCCTTTATCCAATTTGCGTGTTTCTGACTGTATTATTCCAGGTGAAAAAAATCTGGAATGTTCCATTTCTGCAGACGGTGTTTAATCAAGATGTTGTGGACCAAATTACCAATACACCGTTGTTTTCTTCGGTGGATGAAGATCGTCTTGCTTGGACTAAGGAAACGAATGGTGAGTATTCTGTTTGAAGTGCATACCGTCTTTGTATCCAAGAATTATTTGATGTTAATCACTTCAAGGTGCAAGGTTCCTGGAATTTGCTATGGAATCTTAGAATACCTCCGAAAGTTAAGAATTTTATTTGGAGGGTTTGTAGAAACTGTCTCCCGACAAGGATGAGGCTCAAAGACAAAGGCGTAAACTGTCCAACTCATTGTGTTTTATGTAACTCGAATGATGACAAGGACAGTTACCATCTCTTTTTTAAATGTCCTAGCAATTGTAACATCTAGACTATGTTTGCTGCTTTTCAATCTATGAGTGGGGTAATAAATCAAGGCCAGGATAGTGCTAGAATCGTTTTTAATATGCTGCAGGTGCTGAATGGTGGTGATGCAGCCTTGTTTTGTTGTACTTTGTGGAGCATTTGGAAACAAAGGAACAATAAGGTTTGGAATGAAGTGATTGACACACAACGCTTCGTTTTTGAGCGCGCAAAGACTTTACCAGACGACTGGAAGACAACTAAGGATTTTCGCCAACCAACTTCTAGTATGCAAAGACATGTTCAATACCCAAGATGGCAGAAACCTATGGAAGGTAGATTCAAATGTAACATTGATGCATCCTTCTCCAAACATTTAAACAGGGTGGGAATCGGAACTTGTATTAGGGATGACTCAAGTTCCTTTGTGTTGGCTAGAACTGAATGGTTTAGTCCTCTTTGTGATGTTCATGTGGGAGAAGCTCTTGGTTTACTACCTGCTTTAGAATGGGTTCATCTTCCTCAACTTGGACCTATTGATTTCGAGCTAGACGCAAAAAGAGTTGTTGACAGCTTCTTATTTGCACAACATGATGCTACAGAGTTTGGTAGTATTATCCATAGATGTAGACCTCTTTTCAATTTATTTTACGAAAACTCTAGTGTAGAGTTTATTCGGAGACAAGCGAATGAGGTTGCTCATGAATTAGTTAAAGTGGCCTCATCATCAGTTAGTTTCCAGATTTTGGTTAATATACCAGATTGTATTGAACATATTTTGATTAATGAAATGCTATAAGATTATTGCTCTCAAAACAAAAAAATACATGGGATTTAAGTAGAAAATAAATTAAATCAAGTCAATGTGCCACAAACACCAATCTTATTAAATACGTTTTTTTGTTACAATATTTGTTGTTTTTGGTTACAATTTTATTAAATTGATTGGTGTAAAAACAAAACTATAAAGGAGAAGCCTAGTTTTATGGCTTTATTTTCTTGGACCACTCACAACACGGGGGGTGGGCACAACCTCTTCTTTCACGACCACGACAACACGGAGGTAGATCACAAAACTCCCCTTTTTCACAACAGGTGAAACCCTGTCCATGGCCAATTAAGGCACCTGCAATAACATGAAATAAATCAATCAAAATTAGATATACATGTTAATTTTTTTTAATTTATAGTTTTATTTATAAAAAACAATATCCACAATAGATATTTATTAAATCGGTTTACCAATTTTAACTCATACCCATTTCCACATTTTTCTTTCCCTCAACTGCAAGATCGATAGCCATATCATTGAAATTCACAATGCTATTACGAACATCAACACAAGAAATCTCACTAAAACAAAAGGAAAATATTGTGTACACCTTGATGGTGTATTCACCTTAAAACAAAGGAAAAAAGATATAAAAATAGAGAGAGTGATGTAATAGATGTTATAGTTCGGTGATGTGATAGGAGGAGAGACAAAAAGAGAAAATAACTGATTGAATGAATGCAAGAAAATAAATGGTATCTATTATAAAAAAATAACATAAAAAAAGTATAGGCAAACATGAACTATTAACAGAAAATAACATAAAAACTAAAAAGTATAGGCAATAGGGTTTGGAGAAGATGATGATTATATTTGAGGAAATGGAGTTTTTTACAAAGGCGGAAATTTAAATGGACTACACAGTTAGTTCACGTACCCATAAAAACAACTAAAAACAGAATGATTGCCTTGAAAATAGTTTCCATTTAATCTTGGTATGCAAGCAGAGAAAAGTAGAGCAGAAATTTAGAACAATGTGTACTACTTATTTATAGTGAAAGATATTATATGGATGATAAAGTGGAAAGAGTTTTTCCAACGCAAAAAGTACGAGAATGGAAAGTTATGTTGGTAAGACACACACTTTGTCCCCGTAAGAGGATAAATGATAAGATAATTTTAAGAGTTATTGAAAAGATGTGTGAAGTGTGGACAAAAATTAGGTAGTTATTACTATTTGATGATTGATTCTTTCAAGATTTTGTTTTAACTACTTTTTATGTAAATCCCCCTATCTCCCTATACATATATTTTAGAATAAACCAAATGAGGAAGTACACATGTCCAATTTAAGACAAATTTTGAAGAAATATACGGGTGAGACTTCAGCGACTTTGTGTTGGGTGACTTTGATGACTTTAGTGTATTTTAGAGGAAAGAAAGTGATGATGAAATGATTAAAATAAATTATTTTGATGAGAGAATTATTGGTTAGGAGAGAGATAGAGACAAAGACACCGAAGCCAAAGGTACTGAAGTGCTACCCGAAATATACATGTGGCATAGCTAGACATCCTCTAGTAACTCTTTCACAAAATACAAACAATTATTTTAAAAAAACTTTAATTACAAGACATAAATTACATTAAAACCAATAAATTGATTTCCATAAATCATACTCCTCTAGTCAAAAAAATAAATCAAAGTACTATCTCCAATTTATTTTTAAATTATTATCTTTCTTTGACATGTTCCTTACAAAAGAAAAAAAACATTAACAATAGTCCGTAAAAGTGAAATATCAAAATCATTAAATCGAGAGATATCATAATCAATTACATTATTCCCTAAAAAAACTCAATTACATTATATTCCTTAAAATAATTATAAATATTATAAGGAAAACTTTTTTTAAAAAAAAGAGAAGAAGAATGATTATCAATCAACTACAATCACTTGATTATTTCAAATTCAAATTTTGTATTAAAAGAAATAAAATATTTTTTTCTTTTTCTCTCTGTTCTCCTTCATAGATCATAGTCGTCACAATTTTTCTCTCTTTGATCTATCAGAGAGGATGATTTTGGGTTAATTTTAATCCGAATCACCCGTTCAAATTGTTTTTCTTTATCTTTTAGTTAAATAAGAGATTTTCACATATTTTAGTTTTATTTAATTTGTTTTTAGTAGATATGCATGAACACAACATAAAATCTACCTATACATACATTTGAGAATAAACCAAATGAGCAAGTACACATGTCCAATCTAAGACAAATTTTGAAGAAATATACACGTGGCATAGCTAGACATCCTCCGGTAAGTCTTTCACAAAATACAAACAATTAATTTTAAAAAAATTTAATTACAAGACATAAATTACATTAAAACCAATGAATTGTTTTCCATAAATCATACTCCTCTAGTCAAAAAACTAAATCAACGTACTATTTCCAATTTATTTTTAAATTATTATCTTTCTTTGACATGTTCCTTACAAAAGAAAAAAAACATTAACAATCGTCCATAAAAGTGAAATATCAAAATCATTAAATCGAGAGATATCATAATCAATTACATTATTCCCTAAAAAAACTCAATTACATTGTACACCCTTTGGTCACTATTATAAGTAAAAATCTACAATTTAGATTCATTCAATTAATGATGTATATGGTTTTTATTATAGACCATATACATCATTTAATGAATGAATCTAAAATATTAAATTTTGCTTATAATAGTGACTGGAGGGTGTATTCCTTAAAAAAATTATAAATATTATTAGGAAAACCTTTTTAAAAAAAAAAAAAGAATAATGATTATCAATCGACTACAATAACCTGATTATTTCAAATTCAAATTTTGTATTAAAAGAAAGAAAATATTTTTTCTTTCTCTCTCTGTTCTCCTTCATAGATCATAGTCGTCACAATTTTTTTTCTCTTTGATCTATCAGATACGATGATTTTGGGTTAATTTTAATCTGAATCACCCCTTCAAATTGTTTTTCTTTATCTTTTAATTAAATAAGAGATTTTCACATATTTTAGTTTTATTTAATTTGTTTTTAGTAGATATGCATGAACACTAAATAAAATTAGTTTATTTAAATAAGTTATTTTCACATACTTTATATTTTAATTAAAATGAGGATTTTTTCGCTAAACCAGGAGAAATGACAAACATCAAATGGAAGCAACGACACCACAACTAGGTTGGCACCCCGAAGAATCTCTATCCTATGCCGCCAAACTCAAAAATATTATTAAAAAAAGGGGGAAAAATATTTACAAGAGGGGGGACTGGACCAAAACCCTCAAAGAAAAAGAAATAATAAAAAAGGAGATAGAAAGCAAACAGCCGCCTAAGGAAACCTGTAGTGAGGCATACCACAACGGTCCAAATAAAACTCCGCCAGCAGGTCAGGAGGTAGAACCGATAACCAAACCGCACCATGGATCGAGTGACCCATATATTAGCTAACTTATCAGCACAACAATTACCTTCGCGAAAAATATGAGATGAAATAACTTGAATTCCAAGAGTACAAACATTTTGACAATGATTTGTAAGCAATATCGGCACATCATAGGTTCAACCCAAAAAATAATCACAGCCTTATGAGACAAATAATTTTTTTTTAAAGCAATTAAAATGACGATCGATGTCAAATTTTTTTTTTTACATAAAGAAGTATTATATTTATGCTACATATGTTTTGTAATATTCCTTCTAAAGGAAAAAATTGCTTATAAATATTATCGGAGGGAGTATTAGTCTCATTTCCTCAAAAAGAAATATCAATCTCATTTAGGTTTCTGTTACTTTAGATAACGTTAATCACATAATTCATCTTATGTAATTTAGAAATAGTATTAAATCAAATATGAAATATCAACATAATTAAAAAATAATTTTTCCAGAGTTTTCAAGTACACATTCGTAGGAAAGAAATTCTAGAACATAAAGAATTCGGGAAAATGCCCACTTGAGAGTAAAGGGGTTTTCCGAACGGGGGTTGTGCTTCTTCTGAGTATAGATCAAAGAGGGTTATATGCATAAAAGTAACTAGATTCGATCTTAAATTAGCACTGATGGTTTGAAGAAATTAATATAAATAATTGAACATCTTCGAATGCATATTCATTGGAATGGTTGAATGGGTCTATCGATGGTGAGTAGAAATTCATGTCAATGTGGAATGGAAATAGCATTGATTAATTGAACATGTAATATATTAAAGGAAATGAAAGGCGATTTGACACTTACAAAGATAAATTTATCGATTATGTTGCATTGACTATTTAATTATATACTTTACCATTTTAATTTTTTAACAACCAATTTGTTTTTGAGACTATATTTACCGCAAAAAGGAATTTTTACAATTTTTTTACTCAAAAATACTTATATGAGTTGGATATATATGCTCAATTATCTGAAAAATAGTGGAATTTGAAAATTCTTATAAAACAATTCAAGGATCTCACATCTTTAAATGCAGTTATATTTGGTACGAAAATATGAAGTTTCAAACTGATAACCACGACCTTGTCTATCACCTTTTCAAGGCAAGATATTTTCCCAATAATGATTTTCTTGGTTAGAGGTTGGACCATAACTCGAGCTATGTTTGGCGACACATCTTCAATTCAAAATTAGTAGCGAGAAGCAACGTTCGATGGTGTATTGGTATCAGGGAAAGTATTCCGCTCATAGGTGAGCCATGGATGGCGGATGGTATGAGTATTTATCCTATTAGCTTGATAAGTGCACATTCCAATATGTTAAGGTTAGAAATCTCATTGTCCATTTAAGAAAAACTTGGAACCCATAGCTTATTCTATGGTGTGGAAAGCCGGGAAGGATGGTCATTATTCGGTTCAAATTGCATATATATTATGTATGAAAAACATTGCAGATACCTCTCATTTACGGCGTCTAGGACAATGGACTAGAATTTGGTGACTCAAGGTTTCTCCTAAAGTGAAGAATCTTGTGTGACGAGTTTGTAGGGGATGTTTTCATACAAGAGACAATCTGAGCATCTGAGTCGTTCCATGTCTAGTGAATTGTGTGATGTGTAATAAGTCTTAAGAACATAGTATTCATTTTTGGCTTGATTTTTCGCGTGAAGTGCACGTATGGAAAATTGTTAGTCTTTGGAATGATATCAATGATGCACTTCAACAATATTATAATATTGAGAAGGTGATTTTCCTTTGAAGTGCATATCAAAGTGAGCATTTTACAATTGAATTGTGGAGTGTATGGAAGAGCATAAATATGAAACTTTGGCCACATTTTGATGAGACAAGTAACGAGATAGAGGAGTTGTAATTCATCTACTAGAAGACTAGAAATTGGCTACTGCGATGAGGCAGCCTAGAATAGTGATTTCGTTCATGTGTGGGTGAAATCAGCTCCAGGGTAAAAAAATAAATGGAAGACTCTTTGGTCTCGCCACTGTGTTTATTGGATGTGGGGGAAGCATTGAGGCGTTATCATGCCATCTTGCGTGTATCAGATCGTCAACTGGACAACATGAATTTTGGTATTGATTTAAAGGAAGTCGTGGATTATTTGAAGCACGGCAGCAATGATATCTGGATTTGGATGAATTTTGTATGGTTGTAAACAAAATTGTAATTTATTTTACGATCAATTATGCCATCAAGCAAAAGTTGATCTATTTAGTATATAGTAAATATAACAACTTTTATTGACATGGTTGTCTCTTATAAAAAGGATATGATCAAGTATTTGAAAATGAAAATAATCAATATGATTGAAATGTAAAATTAACTATGTCCAACAAAAAAATATGTAAAATTAACTACATATTAGACGAGGTGTTGATCAATGTAGATGTGAATAGTTTTTGTTACTATTTAAATTTCTCAAGTTATTGCGGTTGATTTGTTCCTCTAATCCTATCTAAGTAGTTGCATTTTTTCCCTAAAAAAAAAGTATTTGCATTTTTTTTTTCTCTTTTGACCATAATAAAGATAATTATGTTGATTGATTATATTCAAAAATATTTCCCTTAAAAGAAATCAATACAAATTTTTATAATACCGTGGCCTTTTAAAAAAATAGTTATTACATAATACATTTTAAACAATACACAAACTGTACAATTATATGGAACTAATTGGATTTCCAGTTACATGACGTTGTAACAAATCAGGACCGTCCGATTTGAATAAATGGTTAGTATCATAAAATGATGTGTTATATGGACCGTTCGATCTTATATCGACAGTTGTGGTTGATTACAGTTGAAATTGTGTGCTTATTTACAACAACAAATTCATATCCGATTATATGTGTGTATAGGATCATATAAAATGAACAACATATGTAATATTTAATTGAAATTTACTAAAAATGATGAGTTTCATATTAGACACTCCATAACACCACTGTTTTTTTTTGCTTAATATTTTTTTTACGTCGTTTCTCTAAATAGCATAGTGCACGTAAATGTCTTTTAATACAAAAAATATTTAATAAATTTATTGCTAATTTTATAAATATAAATGTACACAGGATAATTCTTTAATGAGAGCTGCTAAATGCAGTGACAGTTTTGTCCCGAGATTCTCACGATTGGGAAAATGATTTGGCAACAAAAAACAAAAAAAAAAACCCACTTACCAAACATGTGGTTGCCAAAAATAAAGGAAGTGTGTTTACACAGTCGAGAATGATTCATGGAATAAGTTTTCGCTATATAAAGCATTTGCCAATAATCATTGGATCATAAAGATTCTTAATGTGTGATATTTAATGTCGTTGTTAAAAAAACAAAAATCATAATGAGTTTTCTTTTGGTAAAAAAAGTTAAGGTGAAAGAAATGTTGATTTGTATTAAGTAGGGAAAAACTTAAAGATAAATCAACACTCAAAATTCCCTCTTTGAAACCGTCACCAACCTACCTTTTTAACCACGTTGTACCTTTGACCTTATTAGGTTATCTCACCAAGTCACAAATACAAAAAAAGTTACGGTGAAGAAATGTTAATTTGTATCAAGTAGGGAAGAACTTAAAGATAAATCAACACTCAAAATTCCCTCTTTGAAACTGTCACCAACCTACCTTAAAAGTAGTGTGTTTTGTCCGTGGAAGTATTTTGCATAAAGTGAGTTACTGATAATTTATGGGTAAGTTGAAGGCCTTGGAGATTTAAGAGTAATTATCTCACCAATAAAATAGACTCGATTAGAAAAAATCACATCATTTTAAGATGTCTAAAAAACTTTGTCAAGTCAACATAACACGTCGACATTTTTTCATTACCAGATCCCACCAAAGACCAAAAGTGAAGGTATCAGAAATAGTGAGGTTGGATAAAAAAAATTGCATGAATATACAACATCCAATGACTTATATTTAATATAACAAAATTAAACAAATGATATCCAAAAACTAAAAATAATAATAGTTCATCATAATGTTCAGAGTTCTGAGCAAGCTTACAATGGATTGGATCATCACATTTGACCAAGAGAAACCACACAAGTGAGATTCACACCGCATCTTCACCTAAAACTTAAGAAATTAAGTATATTGGTCGTCTCACATTAATGTTTCTCAATATATACCCTTGCATTAAATGTAGAAGTTTAACTCACATATGACACATTAACATCTCTCTTTTAAGTTTGAGACAATTCATGTTTGTAACCTGATGAGATAGTGAAATAAGGTCAGAGACACAACATGTTAAAAAAAAAATATCTGGGTTGGTAGCAGTTTAATAGTTGAATGTTTTTGTTTCTTTCTTTTATGAGAAGGGAGAAAGTAAATTAGAAAAAGAAAGAAGATGAAAAATGAATTTGAACATGAGAGAATCAATAAGGGGAAAAAAGTAAGGAGTGATTGTTTTATCTGTGAGAGTATAGAATAAAGTGGGTTATTGATAATTTTATAGATTTATTGAAGGAGTTGAAGATTATTGGGTAATTATGCTACCAAAATATTAGACTCATTAAAAAAAATGTCACGACTATTTAAAATGTCTAATAAACTTTTTTTTTTGAAATAAAAATGTCTAATAAACAGCTATTTTGTTATCTCAGTATAACATGTCTATATTTTCTATTGTTAGATCCCACCAAAGTTCAAAAATGAAGAAATTTAATATAATAGAGGTTGAACAATATTTTTTGGGATGAAAGCGAGCGACATTTGAAAACTAAAATTTAAGATAAAATATTAAACAAATGACTCTGAAAAACTAACAAATCAAATTATCATAATGTTGAGACTTCCATGGGAGTCAGTTGTATAATCACATAAGAATAAGAGCAACCATACAAGTGAGATAAACATCACATCTTCTTTGAAAGTCTTAAGGCATCAGGTACATGAGTCATCTCATTTGTATGTTGCTCACATCTATTTTTCCATACAATGTTAAATTCTAACTCACACTCAACACATTAACATCTCTTCATTAAGTGTCAGACTCTTCGTATCCGTGATCATACCACATAGAACACTCTCGCTCCCTCACAATGTTGAATTGGGATATCATACCACCATTGGGCTTTATGGGGGAGCCAACATTGGTATGGATCGACACGTTTGA
>Ga0315913_1010966_pt1 | contig 10327 bp, 7 predicted proteins | sample MpolsnodulesMG_FD_207736 | JGI IMG/M metagenome (GOLD analysis project Ga0315913, IMG submission 207736) | Medicago polymorpha root nodule microbial communities from Los Angeles, California, United States - small nodules | ecosystem: Host-associated > Plants > Roots > Nodule | place: USA...
TTTCTCTTTACTTGATTTGAATTGTCATGGGTATTGAAAAAAATAAATTTCAATTTTGGTACTGAATTGTTTCTCATGCTTTGATGTGATTATGTGGTTTTAATGTAATGGGCATGTTCAATTGAAGGTTTTACTAGGTTGAGGGGGCAATGGTTTTAAGCAAAAGGGACTTTGTGAATTGTGATGAATTTGAAAATTTTAGAACTAACAATTTTTTGTTTTTGTTTTTTTCCAATATGTTATAGGTTGGAATGGGTTGTAATTTCTCAAAGTACTCAACATGCTGTTGTAGTACTGATCAAGGTGGTGTTCAGGTTCCTGAGGCAAACATTGAGGGTAAGTTGTTGACTTGGTCTTTCCTTTTTGTTCTTGATGCGCCGAGAGTGATTGTTAATTATGTGATGTGATTATATTTTCTGTTCAGAAAATGAAGACAATAATGTTGAGGGAAATGGCTTGGCGTCATTTCGTGAATATACAATTGACCAGCTTAGGAAGGCTACCTCCGGATTTGCAATTGAAAATATAGTTTCTGAGCATGGTGAAAAGGCTCCAAATGTTGTCTATAAAGGGAAACTTGAAAATCAAGTGCGAATTGCAGTCAAACGGTTCAACAAGTCTGCCTGGCCAGATGCCCATCAATTTTTGGTGAGCATGCGGAAACTTATGTGTCAAATTCGTGTAGATTTGTTATATTGAATGTTTGTTAAAAGTGTCAGTCGTGCACTTTCTCTTATGCTTCTGCATTTTAATGCACAATTCATAGTTTGTTCCCCTGTATTTTTGTCGGTTTTAAGGGCTTAGTTAATTGATGTTTTGTTTTGCACGTGAGTCTGGTCTGCAGAGGTGACGAGAAATCCTATGAGAGCCAGGGGAAAGACTGAATCAATCATTAATTTGTTGCATACACACATGTTTGTTGTTTTTGCACATCTGTGATTCTTTATCTATGATAACTAATTATGCGACAGTTCAAATGTAATTGTTTTTCCATGATTGAAAGCCTCCTAAATCACGTGTGTGTCCTTAATGACGTCAATTTTCCGTGTTTTCATTGCTGGCTTTCATGCATGCTTCTCAAAATAATGGCCCAATTCTTGTTGGTTTTACCGTACTTTTGTCAGTTTACGCTTTTGCATTTAAATGACGGTGCAATCTCTTGTCGGTTTACTTACTTTTGTCGGTTTTTAACAGCTGAAATAATTTGTATTTTATTTTGTGCGTGCAAAGTCTGTATCCGCAGAGAACAATATTTTTTTTTGTTTTCATTCAATCTTTAATACTGACGCCCAACATTTCGTGTGTCAAAGATATTTTATATGTAACGTGCAAGATCTATCAAAATAATCAACTTTGTTAAAATAATTATGGTGTGGAATTGATATCTAGGTCTACTTGCCATTGATAGTTGGCTTTATAAGCTTTTTGAATTTCCTTTTACATATGGTGGCAGTTGAAAAACTTAACATCATTTTGAGAAACTATCCCCCCATATGGTTAGTGATGTGGTTTTCTTCCACTTAAACATGCTTTTCATTATTAGCATGACAAAGAACCTTCTCCCACCATTTCTTTCAGGAAGAGGCCAGAGCTGTTGGCCAGCTAAGGAGCCAAAGATTGGTAAATCTGCTTGGATGTTGCTGTGAAGGTGATGAAAGGTTGCTTGTATCAGAATATATGTCCAATGATACTTTGGCAAAGCACTTGTTCCATTGTGAGTACATGGTTAGCTTGTCATGCATTAGCTTCATGCTGTCGTTCTTTTGTATACAGATTGTTGATTTTTCTTTTAACATATTTTTACACAATTGTTTAGGGGAAACTCAGCCCATGAAGTGGGCAATGCGGCTTAGAGTTGCTCTATACCTTGCCCAAGCTCTGGAGTACTGTACCAGCAAAGGACGTGCTCTGTACCATGATCTAAATGCTTACAGAGTTCTTTTTGATGATGTAAGTTAATTTCTTATATTTGCAGTGAGATCTATTACTCAAGGTGGCTGGTGGTGCTTAAAAATTGTTAATCTTGGAAAGATTCATTACATTTAATAAAGCTGTAAAACGACACAATTGAAATGCATAATAATCAATAAAAATCATATAATATTGACAACTCACATCCCATAACAAGTCAACTTGTTCATATTTTTCAGATCATGTTTTTGTCTTCAAATGTGAATTAAGACCTGATAATACTGCACATGGTAAATTATATAAGGGTTCCATTTTTGTGTAAATGGAAACAAAGTCAGAAGTTTATGTCCACCGTGATATACAATTGATTGTTTTATACATGTTTCCTTTTGGAGTTGGAGTGGGTAGAGACTAAGATGGATAACATTGGATAGTAAGCTGCTATAAACTTGATTAAGAAGTGAGGAAAGGGCAATGATTGTGGCTGAAACTATGGAAGCAACTGTCACAAACTTTTGTGTTCTAAGCTTGAATAGTAAATGTCAAATATGCTTATATTTTTTTTTCTTGTTATTCAGGACTTCAATCCTAAACTTTCATGCTTCGGTTTGATGAAAAACAGTCGAGATGGAAAAAGTTATAGTACGAATTTGGCATTTACACCACCAGAGTATCTCAGGACAGGTATTACCTTAAACAAAATACAATTCATCACATAATTATGTTATCTGTTCTTCTATTTCGGTGCCTAGTATCAAACTTCTGTACAGTAATTTTAAATTTTCAGATACATTAGTAACATTTTCTTCTCTCGTAGAAGTTGTTTCTGTATAATGTTTGTGATTGGGGTATGGCTTTCTCATTGGTTTTTTAAGCAGCATACTATTCTTCCTCCTCACTACCTAATTTTTCCTGTAGAAAAATAATGTCATGGACCTACAGAATTTATCTTATTGTAATAGACAGGTTAATATAATTTGCTATGCAATTACAAACTTAATGTGAATGGAATGGATTCGTATCCCATCCTCTGAATTGGAAAAGAAAACAATTCCCGTACATGGTTATTAAATCATTATATTCACTTTGTACCTTATGACACAATTATAGATATATGACGGCAATGTTTCTTCCTTCCTTTTCTGTGTTCACGCAGGCAGAGTTACTCCAGAGAGTGTAACTTACAGCTTTGGGACCCTTTTGCTCGACCTTCTCAGTGGAAAACATATTCCTCCAAGCCATGTAAGTTTCTTTCCTTCATAAACCATGCTTAGTGTCCCCTGTTGGATAACTTTGTGAGTATCTGCTAGCTTTTCCTAAAGAAGGCTTTGACGATTTAGTTCTTTCAAACTCGGCAAACAGCCTATCTTTAACGGAAGGCCACCAGTTGGTGAAAGCAGCCATCTCTCTGAAAAGAGCAGATATGGAAACACGTGTAGATCAACAGGTGGCTTGAACAGTCACATAGCCAATAATCCAGGCCTGCTATTATGGTCTTTCTTCCTCTTCAATTAGCTAAAACTCTAGCCTGTCATGAATATTATTAAGTTACCTCCTATTTTATTTTCCCTGTGCACACGGTGTCTCGTGATTGAACAGGGTGTAATTTTATCTGCTTAAGAGCCAACCATTATGTATTAACTTTTATTTTCTTACATCTGACATATTTCACATTTTTTTGTAGGCCCTTGACCTGATCAGGGACAGGAACCTTCAGAGTCTAACAGACTCATGTTTAGAAGGACAATTTTCAGATGACGAGGGGACTGAATTGGTTCGTCTAGCCTCACGATGTTTACAATCTGAACCGAGAGAGCGTCCTAATCCGAAGTCACTGGTCACTGCTCTAATACCTTTGCAGAAAGATTCTGAGGTTAGCTGTCTTAGATGTGGTTCTGTATTATCTGAGATACAATGATAGCTTTGAATGAAGATAGCATATTAAAGAATGCTTGCAGGCTGATTTTTATAAGATTCTCTAGCTGCACATAGTAGTTTTTGTACTGATGTGTTTCTATTCGACGTCATTATAATCATCTTATATTTGAAGTGGCTGGGTTTTGTCTATGCTTAGAACTGAGACCATATTTCGATGAGCTGGAATGGGCTGTGACTGTTTTTATTTTATAGGTTCCTTCTCATGTGCTGATGGGCATACCTGATGGTAGTGCTGCCTTTCCCCTTACTCCACTCGGAGAAGCTTGTCTACGCAGGGATCTGACTTCCATACATGAGGTGCTGGAGAAAATTGGGTATAAAGATGATGAGGGGGCAGCTACTGAGGTTTGTTTCTGATCTGTGAACTAACCTATAATAAATCGTTCTATTTTTTGAGTTCTATGTTGATTGTGTGTGTACTGCGGAGTAAATGGAAGTTTTTTTCAACCTTAAACTATTTGTTATTGCTTTTAATATATTAAGTCATCTCTTTGACACTTGAATTATAATGGCTCATATTCCAAGTAAGACAACATTAGAAGAGCCAGTACCACATTGTTTTAGTGACCAAGTTTTTCAACTTCAATGGAGTTCTGTAAAACTTTTTCTGTGTGCACCATTGGTTTCAGTACAAGTTTTGGTCTAACATTATATCTATGGCCATATACATGTCTTTCAATGTAGATTGGCTAATTGTGTCCACTAATTTATGTCTCTACATCTATCTCTATCGAGCAGCTTTCATTCCAAATGTGGACCAACCAGATGCAGCAAACAATAGACTCGAAGAAGAAGGGCGATTCTGCTTTTCGAATGAAGGACTTTAAAACTGCAATTGAGGGCTATACACAGGTTAGTAATTTTCTTGGTTCTTAATTGGGCTATGAAAAAATATTTAAAATCACTTGCTGTGCTCTTCTGGAGCAACTATGATTTGCTTCTGCTGATGGTTTTGCTCTGCAATGCAGTTTATTGAAGTTGGAAGCATGGTTTCTCCAACAATTTATGCACGTCGTAGTCTGTCTTATCTCATCAACAATATGCCAAACGAAGCACTTGGTGATGCAATGCAGGCGCAAATGATATCTCCTGTTTGGTACATTGCATTTTATTTACAAGCTGTTGCCCTTTTGGCTCTTGGCAAGGAGAATGATGCCCAAGTGGCACTTAAAGAGGGTTCTTCACTTGAAGCTAAAAATAGCACAAATTAGTTGAAGTGGTTACAGGCTTATAGCCAAATCTTGAAGATAACATTTACATAGAAAAAAAGTTGTTGGTTTCTCAATGTTTTGGTAAATGTACATGGGGGCTACAGTTTCATCCTATTGGAAAATTATTTAGGATGGTTTTAAGGTTAATACTTGTGCATGCCTAGAAGCATTCTTTTGCACAGGCTGGAAGAGAGGCGTGTTTGTAAAGATTCACCTGTCAGTTTATGTTGGCATTTGTTGGCCGAATATCAAATGCTGTTGTTGTGCTTGTAATTTAATGTACAGAATGGCTACCATATTGACATGTTTTTGTATGATATATATATATATATTGATACTGATATATTCATTTTCCTTCTAATAAATTATTTTACTCCATTCTTTCTTACTCTCGAGAGTTGTTCACTTGGCCTAATTAATATAGAGAAACTTCAAGTCTCATTGGGAATAGAAACAAGGCATAGAAATGCTAACGAGTGTCCTCAAGACACTCTTTAAGAACTTTAGATAGTAAGTTTTTATAGAAATTTGTGCACTCAATGCATTGAAAATTGAAGTATTAGACTTTTTCAATGAATAGGATTCTTAATTAATCCTTAAAGAATATCCTTAGGACACTCGTTAGCAAAATCCATAAAATTTATATAGAGTGTTATCCCTCCTTGTTTCAGAAGTTAGTTTTGTAAGGGTACTTCGAGTCTCCCGCCAAATTATCAATGTTCCAAGTCCAATAGTGTGAGGTGTGGATGTTGTACTTTGATGTTTTCTAATCAACACTTTTTTTTTACTCGCCTGATTTGTGTAAAATAACCGATAATTTTTTATGTATTTAAGAATATGAATATATAATTACATAATGCATATTGTTGCAACTTCTTTGTAAATGTTTGATTTCACTTTTTTTCTTTGACTCGCTTCTTTGTAAATGTTTGATTTCACTTTTTTCTTTGACTCGCTATTTCTTGATTTGTGTAAAATAACTGATAATTTTATATGTACCGTTTAAGAACATAGTGCATATTGTCACTGCTTCTTTGTAAATTTTTTATTTCACTTTTTTTTCATTCATGATTGTTTTTGAGAAGAATTAATTTTGTCATGTTCACCAAAAAGGTTATTATTTTGTCATGTTCACCAAAAAAGTTATTAATTTTGTCTTAACATTTACTGAGATGCTACTTACATATTCTTTCGGAAGCGCATTACACAGCGTTTAGTATTCTTCAGAGCGTGCAAATTTTGATTAAAAAAAAATTAAAAAAAAAAATATCAGTAGGGCCCAACCGGGTTCGAACCGGTGACCTCTTGATCTGCAGTCAAATGCTCTACCACTGAGCTATGGACCCATCGAGATACAAGCTGACCCGGCAACAATAGTATATAGGTATTTTATAAATTGACAAAAGAAACGGTTTCCATTTGATTTTCATCTATATTACATACAAATTTTGTCTTACTAATTACTTTTTTTTTTTAATTCGGTTATAGATATAATGAACTTTAAAATTAATTAGCTTTCAATTTGAAGCCCATTTAGAAAATCTTAACAATTCATTATTTAAATTTTTTGAAGAAATACATGTGATTATTTTTTTAGCAATATAATTTTTTTTTTGTTATTGATAAAAAAAGAAAATATTTTTAGAACGAGTTGAAATTTCACAAAGCTCATAAATAAGTCATGATCATCCATTTTTTTCATCAAAAGTCTTTCTAAATGTCGCATTTTCAATCGTAATTTAGTTTATGGTACTACTAATTGTTGGCTGATCCATAAACTTTAGCAGTGAGAGCAAGAAAATAACATTTAATATATTAGAAAATATTTTTTAAAAATATTTTTTAAAATTTACAAACCCACCTCCCCAAATTGTCTATGTCTACTTTATTCAATAACACTATATTTTTATAGGGACAAAATAAAAATTATTATACATTTTTCTTCAAAAAAAATTAGTATACATTTTCAAATATTTTTTCCCTTTGTGGGTGCAACAACCTCATACCGCTATAAATGCATCCACATGTACTAAATAGCATCCATCCCTAAAGAAAATATCTATGCCACCAACTATACAAATTGATCATATCAATTATTAACATCAATTAACAAGGACAAGATAGAAGACAAGAGATGAGTAGTAAAGACAAACAAACAAACGATTCAAAATAAAAAACAACACTCCCATGAGAATTGATAGCCCCAAATCTTATGTACTTTTTACATTTGCAAGCCAACTCATAATATATATGAGTAATTATTCATGTACACACATTCTTTCCCTTCTTTTTTCTCCATGCCATTACCAATATATATGTGTAACACACACAAACAAACAAACTTATGATATGTGTTAATTTGCCATGACATGAATGATCCAAAAAGAACCTTAAATAATGTTGTGTCAAAGTCATTGCAACTAGGCAATTTCTTCTTCATCCTCTTCATCAAATTCACCTTCTTCCACTCCAGCAGCATCTTGATATTGTTGATATTCAGCAACCAAATCATTCATATTACTCTCAGCCTCAGTAAACTCCATCTCATCCATACCTTCAGCAGTATACCAATGCAAAAATGCCTTTCTCTTAAACATAACAGTAAACTGCTCCGAAACACGCCTAAACATTTCCTGAATAGATGTCGAATTCCCCATAAATGTCGAAGACATCGACAACCCTGTCGGCGGAATATCACAAACACTTGATTTCACATTGTTTGGAATCCATTCCACAAAGTAAGACGAGTTCTTGTTCTGAACATTTATCATCTGTTGATCAACTTCTTTTGTGCTCATTTTGCCACGGAACATTGCCGAGGCTGTTAGATACCTACCATGTCTTGGATCAGCAGCACACATCATGTTTCTTGCATCCCACATTTGTTGTGTGAGTTCTGGAATTGTGAGGGAACTGTACTGTTGAGAACCTCTTGATGTTAAGGGAGCAAAACCAACCATGAAAAAGTGCAGACGTGGGAAAGGGATGAGGTTAACTGCTAGTTTCCTAAGATCAGAGTTGAGTTGGCCAGGAAATCGGAGGCAACATGTAACTCCACTCATTGTTGTTGATATCAAATGGTTCAGATCACCAACTATATGAAAATAACAAAATACATACGTTAATATACTAGTACAAGTATCTTTCATATGAATTGTGAAACTTGATGAAAACACTTACAACTTGGATTAGTGAGCTTGAGTGTTCTGAAACAGATATCATAGAGTGCCTCATTATCAAGAACCATGCATTCGTCTGCATTTTCAACTAGTTGATGAACAGAGAGAGTTGCATTGTAGGGTTCCACCACGGTATCAGAAACCTTTGGTGAAGGGAACACTGAGAAAGTCAACATCATTCTATCTGGATACTCTTCTCTGATCTTGGAAATGAGCAAGGTACCCATTCCTGATCCAGTTCCACCTCCAAGCGAATGACAAATTTGAAAACCTGTCAACATCAAACAATTTCCATTCACATGAAATTGTTATAGTCATTATTTATCAACCATGACACCATACCGTACGTATGCATGTTTCCAAATTTTGTTCATGTCACCATTCTTAATATTGTAGAGAATTACTGTTACATATGTTTTTTTTAGGATTACGGTTAAATATGTTAGTGTGGAGATTTCTTATAATAAGGTTCACAATTGATTTGTGACCTAAATGCATCTCCAACGCAAGGATATTATTTTTGAGGTATAATGCAAGAAAGAGATTAATTAAAAACAATGTTATATGTTAAGTTATTTTTAGTAAGCCCCACGTTACCACCTATGATTTAAGAACTACTCAATAAAGAAATGGTGAAAGGGGGGAATTGAGGAATTAGGGTTTTCTTGTCTCTTTAATTAATTGATTTAGATTAGATAGATGATGATAAGTAATAATAATGGAGTAAAAAAAAGAGTTATATAATAATTAAAATTAATTTATTAAAATAAAAAATGTTGAGCCAGCTAACATGGGGCTTCCACATGGAAGCCAAGTCATTTAAATAGGTTCATGTGGACTACCACAACATTCCATGTTAAAATTTAAGTAGGGATTAAACTTAGAAGCACCCTTAAATTTTTTAAAAGGTTTAGAAATGTATTTAGTCTCCCCAAATATACCCTATTTTTCTACTTAATTATGTTGTTTTGTTTTAGTCCTTGCAAATTTAACTATATTGGAATTGATCTCTCTAATATGTAAAATAGTATTATTTTATTCCTTCCAATTTAAGTGAGATAAATGACTAAAATATTATATTACAATATATCACATGGATCAAATTTTACGTGAGCAAATTTTACACGGACCAAAAGCAAAATGGTGTATATATTTTTTTTTTTAAAAATGGGTAAAAGGAAATTTTTATTAATTAAAGTGATATTAATGATCATTTTACAACTATCTTAGAGGGATTTGAACTTTGTATTTTGCGGTTACAAAGTTAAGCTCTTGCCACTAAACTATCACCTCAAATGTAGAAACCGATGGATATTTCCACAGACTAATATAAAATAAATAAATTTACAAAGACTAAAAAACAAATATATTTATGAGCAAATACATATTTAAACTTTTTAAAAATACTGTCTATTCATATGCAAAACAACAGTATGTCTCAATATACTAAGAACCGAGTGAAGTGATGAATAAAATAAGTAAGTACCTTGCAAGCAGTCACAATTCTCAGCTTCTTTACGAACAACATCAAGAACAGAATCAATAAGTTCAGCTCCTTCAGTGTAATGTCCTTTAGCCCAATTATTACCAGCTCCATTTTGTCCAAACACAAAGTTATCAGGCCTAAATATTTTTCCAAATGGACCAGAACGCAAACTGTCCATGGTACCTGGTTCAAGGTCCATTAGAACAGCTCTAGGAACATATCTTCCTCCACTTGCTTCATTGTAGTACACATTCACTCTCTCAAGTTGAAGGTGTGACTTTCCTACATAACTTCCTGAAGGATCTATCCCATGTTCGTCACACATAACCTCCCAAAACTTTCCTCCAATTTGGTTTCCACATTGACCTGCTTGTACATGAAGGATTTCTCTCATTATGAACTTGATGATTTCAAGACTATAGGAAAAAATTGTAACACTGAGTTAGATCAAGTACAAGTTGGAATGAATGGAAATGAAGGAATGAATAGGCTTTTGTAGGTACAATAAAATACAAAAAGGGATAGGATGATAATATTGATATAATCGGTATTTTCTATTTATGTAAAATGAAAAATAAAAATAAAATTAATGAATAAGTTAA
>Ga0315913_1010967_pt1 | contig 10327 bp, 8 predicted proteins | sample MpolsnodulesMG_FD_207736 | JGI IMG/M metagenome (GOLD analysis project Ga0315913, IMG submission 207736) | Medicago polymorpha root nodule microbial communities from Los Angeles, California, United States - small nodules | ecosystem: Host-associated > Plants > Roots > Nodule | place: USA...
TTAAGAAGAGGGTCCTAACTCAAGGGATTGATTAGGACTATTTTGTTAATTATCATGAACTAGAGAATCATTCATAAGAATAAGCGAAGTATACCAATTAGGGAAACACTAGAGGATTCGACAGACCCGATCTCATCTCTCTCCATATATTTCTTAATCAATCTTTATTTTAAGTACTTGATTTCATCAAATCAAACCAAACCAACTGCCTCGTGGCAAATTAAAAGAACTTTATACATCCTTTTGAATAACGTAATTGAATTATTGAGATTAAAACCAGTCCTTGAGGAACGATATTTTTACTACTTCGATAGTATTTGGTACACTTGCCAATTTCCTATCAGTAATCATACATAGTCATGTTCATTCATTATGTTAAGGGTTAGCGTTGAACAAACATTATTATCTGAGTTCATTTTACGGAGTGTATCGGGTGGAGTAACCCCGAGTACAATCCCATACATTACCGATGAAAACCTAGCTAAGGTACATCAGACTCCCTCGGTGACGTGCGGGCCCCCCTTGCGAGAACCTCTCGTATCCCCCTTGGCGTGGATAACAGAAAGACACGACACCTACATCTTGCTTAAAGTCTTATTCATACATACGTAAAGGGTTTAACCTATACATGCTTGCTCATTTACCACGGGTCAGTGATCTACCTGATTAGTGGTAAACTACTTACTTGATCATTCATGTTCATGTGTGAAGAGACTACACTAATCACTTCACGTCTTAACATACTTAGTATTCTTGCTAGAATTCTAGTTCTCGACAATCTAGTCGAGGCTCTATGTTTCATCTCCATACTTAGTTTATCGGTACCCGATTAAACGTGCTTAAACTCTCTTGTGCCTTTCTTGATGCATATGTTAATATTGGCCATGATTTTCATTTCAAGAATCGTTTGATGTTATGTGCATTGCTTAGATGTTGTTTAGGGGTTATAAAGTTGGAAACCATTGCAAGAAAAGCCTCGGACTGCACTACAGGCCCCAAGATGGGCCAACAAGCCAATGAAAAGTTGGCAGGGGCAGTGGCATTTCGCCATTAGCGAAATTCATCTGGGGGGATTTCGCTATTCGTGAAATATTTCGCTAATAGCGAGTTTCTTCGGGTCTGTAGTGCAGATTTTGCAATTTTGATCCAAAACTCGTTCAATTCGATCCTGCAATGCACCATATACATCCAGAAACATATATAGATAGTAATAAACATATTGCATGGCCATTTTAACATAAACATAACAAGAAATTGGCATTTGGGGTTCTAAAATACAACATTCTAACTTAGCATAAATTATTGTCTTTCTCACTAGGAATGCTCAGACCAAAGGAAGGTTTAACTATCTAAGAACTCACATGATGTTTTGCAGCATTCAACAAGCTTTAATCCCAACTTTAACCTCTAACCATGAACCCTAGCTCTTGATTCATCATACATCCATAGCCTTAGCTCACCAATCCACTCTTGTTTATTTCTTGCTTGCTAAGACACCATGATCCATGCTTGATTACAATTGCATGCATTGATCACTTGATTGCTTGAAGAGGGAAGGATGGGGGCGGTTTCTAGAGAGAAGGAGGAGAGAGTTCTTGAACTTTCAAAGTTTAGAGAGAGAGAGTTCTAACACAAATGGATAGTTTTGGCTCCAACACACTTATATACTCCCTCGGTGCAATTACCAAAATGCCCTTTGTCTTGAATGTGTTTACATCGACACTGATGATTAACTCGTGTTCAACTAGCACCGCATCGTAAAACATTCCTCGCCGTAGTGAGTCTCATGAACATCGCTCTCAGGCGCACCTTCGACTGATATAATTCCGATGCTGACGATATTACAGAATCATTGGATCACAAATATGCAGTCAAGATTAACTACTGTGTGGAACCACAACAACTACCAAACCTAATCCTTCTTGAAGTCAATATATCTCTCCTCACAATTTACACACCAGAAAGCGAGAAGTTTTTGTGCAAATAATAATAATAATTTTATTTAATGTTAAAAGAACTCAAAACAAAATTTATTTAATGCTGACCAATTGTGTCTCTTCTCTTCCATTACCATCATTCACAAACAATGTTATATTTTAATTATGGTCCACCTAGAGACAACACTACTTATTCACTCCTTGAATTGAATCATCTACATCTTCATTAAATTCTTACACGTTGTCTCACCTTTTTTTACCCTCGTATTTTCTAGATTACATATCCGCAAATTATTTATAAGTATCTATTTGTATTTGTGAAGTGTCATATAAATCCATGATAAAATATTTTTATAAATTAAAAAAATCAATTTTGATATTTCTTATATACGTATCCAACTGTGATATGTCTCCATTTTAAGAGTATTCGGGTTTCATCATTTTTCGTCAAAGTAAAGGGTCTAACTCAAAAATATTTACACTTCTATAATACACATCCGAAAAAGAAAAAAAAAAAGGTTGTATCATCTAAAAGGTTTATGAAAGAGTAGTGTTATGTCGACGTCCAAAAGCCAACAACTTTTAACACACTGTATGTCTCTTACGTTGAGCAGTTAAGGCCAGCATGCATCCCAAGAAAATAAAATGATTAGATTAAAAAAATCAATTTGTACGTTTTACCATATAAAAGTACGGTGAAGACAACCATTGGGTTGTTGATTTATCATTTCCCTTTCTGAAAACACGTTTTTTTTCCTTCTTTTCTTTCCAACACCTGCGAGATCATGTGTAGTTTTGTTGAAACATTGATTGTGTTATGTGTATAGTCACTCCCAAATTATTTTGGGGATTTATTTTTCCATCCTACTCATTTCTTTTATGTTCTCATAAATTCCAAAATTGCCTTCAGGTTTTCAAATTATATAATAAAAAATGAGATTTTTCCCATATTTTTTTATGGAAAAAATATATTGCTTTTTCACCAATTTGGATTTTAAAATTCGAAAAGTTGGTATATTTATAGAGACTAAAAACATATAGCTTAATAGCAGTTTTCGTCCCCTAACTTTCACGAAGTTGCGATTTTGGCCCTCGAAGACCAATTTTTGATAAAAAAAATAACATGTGGCACCTCACTTAGGGTGCCACGTCAGCGTAGACAGGTCAAAATGGGGCCAAAACTGCCACAGATGCAAAACTTTTTTGTAGAACATAAGATACCAAGTCCCTTCACTTTCAAAGTGGCTTAAGCCACAATCAAGAACAATTTGAAAGGCATGTTGTAAAGTGGTGGCGTCGTATTCAGCTACTGTCGTAACAAACGAAAAGATCAGGGAGTAAACTTGAATAAGGTGACCATGGTTGTCTTGAAAAACATGTACCAACGCAAAATTTACCTTCAGGAAGGAAGATAGCACAATCGAGGCTACATTTAATCCATTGATGATGCAGCTTAGTCCACTCTGAAATTGTATTGTACCACATATAATCTCGAATTGTATCTGAAGTTAGGTTGCAGGTGAGGTAATCTTTACATTGACTGGTGTTTGTTTCCATAGGCAAGAATTTCGAGAACGCTATATACTCCACAAAATATCAAGAGCAATTTGAAAGGCATATTGTAAAGCGATGGCTTCACATTCAGCTACTGTCGTAACAAACGAAAAGATCAGCGAGTGAGCTTGAATAGTTCAGTTAATAAATGAAAAATCCAGGTTGATACTTGTGAGAAGGAATTTTTAAATCTTAGACCAAACAGATCAATTTTCTTTGATCAATAGATTTGAAAGATAACACCCAGTCGCAATGTAAAATATACTTTGGTCTCAAATATAGGCGTAAGTTGTTGTATTTGGTTCAAATCTTAGACCAAACATATCAACTTTCTTTGACCAATTTTTGCACTTTCTTTGACCAATTTTTGCTTATATTTGAGACTAGAGATTGGCATACTAAAAATATTATAAAGTAGCCAATTGATGAATATATTGCACCTAGATTTAATATTATTATTTTTATGAAACCTAGATTTAATATATTACAACTATAATAGATGATAGACTGTTATTATTAGTCAGTAGATACTAAAGAACGCAATGGATTATTTTCCCACATTTACTATAATATGAAAGTTTATAGGCGTTCTACTTCAATAGAGAAGTTCCAAACATTAGTATTTTTTCAGTCAAACTTTAGCCATAATAATCACCATAGCACAAGCTGAAACTCATTAAAAGTTAAAACATTGGTATAATCAAGGAGGCAACACAACTTGTTGGCACAATATAAGATCCGAAATGGTCTTTCCATGCCGGTCAATTCTTCGCGAACAGTTGACACCGCCATCTAAGACATTCCGGACTACAATATTCAACGATTGGATTCCCTTAACTTCGTATATCTCCACTTTAACATTTTCACTTATCCATTTATCTCTTTGATTTCTTGCATCTAAATCAAGAGAAGGGGACAAATCCAGAAGAGGTGAAACCACTGATTTTACCCATTGAGATGTTATAATTTGTTTCAACCTCTCGATATCAGGAGGAAAATGTGGGATGAGAGAAAAATTGATGTCATTTCCTTTATCTCCAGCTCTGCTATGTGCTACATTGTAAAGCGGAATCTTCTGACCTGATGGAGCAGGTGTGCAACTTCTACCAGGTGAAACAAATTCTGAGGAGGATTCATCGGTTTCGGCTTGTGACTTTGGTTGCAATGTTGATATGTTCTTCAGATTGTATTCATGATCAAGTACTTTATTTGACTGGCCTTTTGTGTTCCTCTTCAACCCGATTCGCCAGAAAACATCTTCACGCCTAACCTGAAGAAAGACCTAGCTATGATGAATCTAAAAGCATGGTTATGAAACCAGCAGTAAGATCACTAGTACAACAACGTAGACAAACTTTGTATGTCATGAAACCACATGTTTCATTGATTGTTTAAGCTAATTATCAGATTGCAGCAATTCGGAAAGATCACTTCCCATGAAGCACTGACATACACATGGACACCAGACACGACATTGACACGTCGACATTGATAATAATTTTAGAAAATATTATTTTTTATGTAATCACATATGTCAGTGTCATGACACTGTTGGACACTAACACGTGCTGGACATGCCTTCAATCGGAAGTGTCACTGCTACATAGATCATTTCACTGCAACCAAGCACTATGACTCATTATGTTCCAAGTAGTCATTCTCATAATGTTGATGGAACAACAAACACCAAGTACTATACCAATGAAACATATTTAGCTCTAAATTGTTTTACTGAAAATTTGGAAGAGCTCAATGGACTAAATTATTTGATCCAGGTGATAAAGTATAGTCCTAATGCATGCATATGCTCAAGTGTAAGAAAGACCAATAGAGGAAGGGGAAGAAGAGAGTACCAAAAGTTTTTCTAGAAGAATCTCGTTCTTATATCCAGTACTGCATTCAAAACAAAACGATGTCACTAACAGAACGCAGGAGTAACACATGGCCTCATATTACAGTATTCATATTATAGATGAAGAAGAAATTAATAAATATCCTTCAAAAAATTAATAAATAGAACTTGCTATGCAAGTTCAACAATCCGGTTTCCATATTGTGGCAACATCTTTTGCAATTGCAGTTTCCAAAAGAATTGTTATCTAGTTTTGTTTAAATAACAATTGGAGTGAAATCTTCAAAAACATTGCATGTAAATACCCAGTGCAGAATCTGATAATCCAAAACAATGTGGAGATCTACCAGCAAACTAAGCGAAACCTCAAGTAATAGAATTTACTTAAATATGTTTTTGTTCTCTATTAAATGTCCATCATCTAAATTTATCCCCAATAAAACTTTTCTCCTATGTTTCGTTCCAGTTATGTCACGATTTGAGAACTAGTTCCTGCCTTTTCTTTCTGCTGACTGAATAAACGAAAATCCATGTCGATACTTGTCGCTCGAAATTTTTAAATGGTCTGGCGTCCACAAGTTAGGACTTTATTTTATTATTTTAATCAATTGGTTTAAAAGGTAAATTAATAGTGAAATAAGTTTAATATATAAATAATATTAGAAACTTGACTCAACTGCCACTTGAACGCACACCATTTAAAAAAGACCATGTGGTCTGCACTGACATGAGTTTTCGTCTGTTCAGTCAGCAGAAAGAAAAGAAAAAAAAAACAGTAGGGACCAATTTTTGAAGCGTGAAATAAGTGGAGAACTAAACTTAGGAGAAAAATTTTGTATGGACGAAACTTTTACGATGTGTGTTTTGTAGGGACCAAAAACACATCTAACCCTAGAGTATATGGTTTCATTGACAATTATCAAATTGAAAGAACATCGATTACCAATTCAACACAGATCAACTATAAAAACTGGCCATTAAAATTTCAAGCAAACACTAGAAATACTAAATTTAGAGGGAGATTGACCTGATACCACCACCACCAGCGGGTCCATTTGTATACAACGCTGTAAATTCTCTAGTAAATTGTACAGCATGTTCCCTCTGCTCAAAAAGTCCATCCATGCGTAACCTAATATCTTCACTAGTCCTCTGTGGTGAAGCATTTCCGCTGCTGCTAACAGCTTTGAGGCTATCATACCCAATTATATAAGAAACTATATGGTCATGAAGACCAGGAAATATTTCTTCCATCCATGATCTAACCTAATAAAGCAAATGAATAATAGATTATTAATTGGAAATAAGCTGGATATGTATAGTAGTGTCTCTTATCAAGCAGTAGAATCAAATAAATTTAAAAATAATAACGAAGTATGAACATGGATATACAATGGTTGCTATAGGATACAAAGCTTACTAGATATTCAGCTGCTTTAGCACGTTCAAGACATTTGTAACCTCCATAAGATATCTCTCCCCATCCTTTCCATCCACAATCCTGTAAGAAACATTCAGAGCAAATGAAGCAAATGATATACGATAAATATCAATCTTAAAAAGAAATACATACAATGTAGGAAAAATACCAAAGGCTATGTAGCACTGACAATTCTGATTTGAATGCATGTCCGATGTCCGACTTATCTAAGTGTTCAACACGACACCGACACATGTGGTGCCATTCAATTATTTCATTTTCTTAAATTTTCACTTGTGTCAGTGTTCGTATAAGTGCTTCATAGCAAAAGTTAATACTTTGATTCTGAAGAGAATAAGAAATGTACCTTTGGAACCAACTGTAGAAGTTTATCTGGAACTGATATAGTAGATGGTTTTGCACCCGAACAGAGAACTCTACAACTTGATAATGGAAGGAAGGACACATCCTGGAAGTCAATGACCTGTAATAGAACACGATAAGAGTTCTATTTTAGTATATTTTACCCTTTAGTCATAAATCATCAATGTTTGGTGCTTCATAACAAACAATCTAACTTACTACATCAGGAGTCACATAAGCACTGGGGTCCCCAATTTCATAGAGTAATTGTTCGGCACATGTATTGAAATCTAAAACTCCCCCACTACCTTCAGCCTTTGCCACGCACACTTGTCCATCGAAACTGATTTCAGCATAAGGAAATGATAAATCCAATAGTTGCTGGAAGGACATATCTCGGTACTTGTCGCCTAAAATAAACAAGACAGAGCTTAAAGTGTCATCTCATTCACACAACACAAGACTTATATTTGATGTAGCACCGAAACTTCAAATTGATGGTGTGTCCGTTGTCCGATACAAGTTAGTATCTGACACCGACACATCTGGTTACATTCAATTATAAAATTTTCGCAAATTATTATTAGTGTCGACGTGTCAGTGTCACATCCAATATTTGTGTCCGTGCTTCAGAGCTTAGATTAGATCTCAAACTATATGCAATATTAGCAGACCTGGATGCATGAAATATCCCCCTGTGAGTTGGCAACCACATTCTAGAAGATGGCCAGCCAAAGATCCTTGAGCTAGATGCTCTAACTCATCCCAGTTCCAACCTAGTTCATAAACCTACAAGTATATCAACCTAATCATTCAGAATCGTATCCAACAGATAACCTAGCTACATAGAACAAAAGTAAACATTGCAGCTCTTATGATCCTATATTTTGCTTAATAGTTTTTTTGAAAAATATGGTTTGCTAAATTGTATTATGGTCTAAGATATTTGACATGCTCCGCAGAAGACAAGATGTCTAGAAGTTTTTGAAAGAAAATCTTGATATTTTACATATCAATACTCAATTCTGTTACTTGAAAAGCAAGCAAAAAATGGAAAATATGAAGTAAAGAACAGATCAGATAACATACCATAGGTGCTAAGAATAAAGCAGCATCTGCAATTCTTGATGTAATTATCACATTTGGTTGGTACTTTTCAAGACAGTGAACAATAGGAGAAGCTCCCAAGTAGGTGCTGATACCCTTCGCATATTACAGCTAAATTTCATATCCAGCTTAACAAAAAAGTAAAGTGGAGAAAGCATACATGAATAACAAAATTTTATCAGATTCTGTATAGTTTTATTGACAGATAAACAAGGGGGGACAATGTGATCCATAATATGAATTAACTTGATTTGATAAATCAGAATGTAGCCCTAAAATTTGACTACTGACAGAAAATTACTAAAGTCATAAAAATAGATTCTTACACCCTCCATGATATATTTTTGTGTAGGTGAAAATCCTGAACCTGAAAAGCAGCATATGTATATATAAGTAGAATAATATATTTTTCCAATTTTATTTTCTTTCATTGATAAATAAATATATGATAACATGATAGGCAAGTACAACTAAAGTACGCATTAGCAATTTAAGAGAAGCACCTTCCAAAGAGCTAAAAACGGTAAAAATTACCAAAAAGTAAAAGGCCTTTGTAACAGAAAGTGAAAACAAATTTCAGAAGCAAGTAAACAAAATATGAAATTAGTTTGTATAACCACCCTCCCCATAATTAGGTTCAACTCGAGAAAATCATCTTGTAAGGTGAGGATGCCTGCCACTTATGAACTCATTTTCCGGTTAAATCTCATAATGTGAGACTCTTAACACATTGCTTGTTAACCAAAGGAAAGTTTGCAAGGAAATCTAAGTACCTAAATTTGTAACAGACACCTCATGAGCAACTGCAACAGAAACATCAAGCCCTAGTGTGGTAGCTATTTCCAAGACCTTTTGTTGAGCACCCAGAGGATCCACTTTTTTAAACGAAGATTGAATCAAGTTAGAAAAACAAGTACAAGAAACCATACAGTCCAATAAATTTAAACCAAATTCACTACAAAAAGTGTCACTGAACTTATAATATCTTTTGATGATCAACAATTGTTACATGATCCATCAAATGCAGCATTAAAAAATTCTTACTAGCACCCATATTGGTAATTATGCAAGTCCCTCTTTCCAAAGCCAGAGGTAGAAGCATATTCATCCAGCTAGATACTGCATATAAAATTTTACAACAATCAGAACTTAAGATGAGAAAAGAGCACGACATGACAGTAACAACAGATGGTCTTGCCTGCAAGGCTAACACCGAGTATACGTTAGAAAGAAAATAAAATAAGTGTTGTCAATCGCGATTAGTGAAAAATAGCGGTTTGTTCAAATTCCACTACACTACAGTGTTATAACATTGCTACTGTCGCTATTTGACAAAACTTTGTACTAAATCGTGTATCACATATCAATAGTAGTTTGTTAAAATTCTGCTACGCTATTGCACCGCTTATTGATAGCACTGAATAAAATTCAACTGGAACTGTTATTGAGTTTAAGAATCGAAAACCTATTAAATTTAAAAGGAAAAATGAATTAGTTTGAATATTAAACACCTACTCTGAGAATCATAGCCGTCACCACCAGACAACATGATTTGATAGCGTTCGGCTAGAGTACGCTCTGCCAGGCATTCAAGGACCAGATAATTTAGTTCTTCGACTCTTTGCAGCAACTTAAGAGCAGCCAAAGGCCTGTCACCGCCAAATCCTGCTCCACAGCCAATGTAAACCTTATCCCTTCGCTTTTTGGGATTACTTCTCTGCAACGTAATATCAACATAGTTGGTATTATTGTTGCATTGGAAACAATAATTAAAAAGTCAACAAAAGGTAGGGAACAATAAGTTCACCAGCTTGATCAAACAATTATGAATCTCTTCTCCGTCGTGGACTTCCATCGCATTAACTTCCATTGAGGCGCTGCTAGCAAAAAAATGACAATGACATAATGAAAAAAATAGAATCCAAAAGCGGTCTAAATATCTCTAGAAAAAAAAAAACTGGATAAATGAAAAGCAAAACAAAGGTGCTAGTTATTCATCAAAGGGATTAGGTTCCAAAAACATCACCTAAAAGGAACATTATAGTAGCTAAACGCTTATCATATAAGCGCTTATGTATAAGATATTTCTCTAAA
>Ga0315913_1010968_pt1 | contig 10327 bp, 3 predicted proteins | sample MpolsnodulesMG_FD_207736 | JGI IMG/M metagenome (GOLD analysis project Ga0315913, IMG submission 207736) | Medicago polymorpha root nodule microbial communities from Los Angeles, California, United States - small nodules | ecosystem: Host-associated > Plants > Roots > Nodule | place: USA...
AGCTACATATGTCTATGATAGCTTTGCAAAGGATGAAGAAAAGATGAAGATTCAATGCCTAGATCCATGATGTCTCAACAAATCTTGGGTTGAATCTACTCCTAACTACCTTGTTTTGTATTTCTTTCTCGAGAAAATACCCTAATCTCTCTCTAAAACCAGAAAAATATCAAAAACTATGTAATAATGTCTTGGAAGGAGAAGAGAAAGCTATTTATATGGGCCAAAATCATGCCAACACGCTTAAGCGTACATGGGTATGCTTAAGCGTGTCTCCTGGAAATCTTCATTTGCCCAATTGGGAACAGCCACGTGTGCCTTATCCACTTGCATCTGACGAAGTTCGCTTAAGCGTACAGGAAGCGTGCAATCGGCGTACAGGTCTGAGCTCTCGACATTGTGTACGCTTAAGCGTACAACAGGTCGCTTAAGCGTACCACTGGAAGCTTTGATAAGCGAACCATAAGCGTGCTGAAAGCGTACATGAAGGTTTGCTACTGGACCTAGTACGCTTAAGCGTACAATGGGACACTTAAGCGTACTATCTGAATCTTGGAAGCGTTCTGGCAGCGTACCAATGGCATACAGAAAGCTGCTCTCGGCATTGTGTACGCTGAAGCGTGCTGAGGACGCTTAAGCGTGCTGAGGACGCTTAAGCGTACTTGCTTTAGTTCATCAGCTTCTTTCTTGTCCCTTACTTGTCATTTCCTGCATAAAAAGGGGAAAATCAGGCATGTAAAACACAAATGGTTAAAAGAACATAATTTGGTAGCTCTTCCTTAGATAACTTGCAGAACAAGTCACTAAAATGCCTAGATTAACACATAAAATATGTTACTTTTGAGCACTTATCACTTACCGAGGCGTTTATTCCTCTTTCTTTATTTTTTAATTTATCCTTTAGACTTCGTCCTCATAATGTACATGTGAATAGAAATAGGATGACTAATTGAGTTTGTCCTTTGATTATGTTAAGTGCGAGGATCGAATTTTTATTTTCTTACATGTGAATTGGTGACATGTGTGGTGTCACTTCCCTTTTTGTTTTTATAGAGTTTTGAACGATATATCCATCAATGTTGAGTAGAATTTGTTTCATTTTGTCCTCTTAAAAAAAACAATATGTTTTGTCTTTTTGTACTTTTATGACTGCTACGCTTTTTGCTTATGTAATGGTGAACTCTTTGTTGAATGTTTATCCTCAATTTTGTCCATACTTGAATTCGAGAAACTCATCTTCATATTTGCGTGTTGAAATCATTATTTATTGATTACTTCCAGTTGAAGAGATAGGAAAAATGAATATAATAGTAATATAAAAAAATATTATCATATTTATTTTATCTCTCTAGATGAAAGTGTCAACTAATTAAGATTTTTTTTTTTGTGTGTAAATCTCTTTACAAGGAATATACGAGTCTTAAGATCTTCGTTACCTTGAATTTTTATTTTTATTTTTACAGAAAAAAGCTCCCTTGAATTAAGACATCATTTTCCCATTCTAAAATTATTACCTTTTATAAATTAATTATGTAATGTTGAAGACAACAAAGTTATTCTTGAATATGTATATAGACCTTTATTTTGACATATTATTTTATAAAACTTTTTAATTGTTAACTATAAATCACCTTTTATAAATTATTTATGTAGCGTTGAAGACAACAAAGTTATTCTTGAATATGTATTGACCACTAAGGGTGTCTTTGGTTTAGAAGAGAAGTTGTGAAAAGAGAAATAGGTAAGAGAGAGAGTGAGAAGAGAGAAGTATGTGAGAAATATAGTAAATTTGAGAGATTGTTTGGTATAAGAAAAAGAGAGAAAAAATAGAGAAGAGAGAAGTGTTATTTATTTTTAAAAGTACTATAATACCCCTATATTAAAATAACATTTCCATTCAAATTAATTTAATTCTTTTGTTTAAATTAATTTAACTACTTATTTTAAATGAAACATATATCTTTTTTTTTATATATAAAATTAAGTATTTTTAACCAATAAAAGGTGAAGCATTTTCCCGTGAAAAAAGTGTAGTATGTCGAAAATATTTTTTAAACTATTTAAACATGAGTGTACAACATACAATTGCAAATTAGCGACACATTCTTTATATTTTTTTATAATACATACTCTATATCTGTTTACTAATTTCTTATCTTGCCACTAATTAGTTGTTAACTATTTGTATACAATTGCAAATATTTGTTAACTATTTATTTGTTTACAATTTCAACTAATACATACACTAATTCCTTAAGTTTACAATTTCAACTAGTACATACACTAATTCCCTAAAAAAACACTGATTATTTATCATGTGCACCCCTCCAATCCACATCTTTGCATGATAATTTTATTAGATATCCTACTGTGCGCAAGAGAACCATTTTTATATTTGGAGGAACTCTAAAAAATGAGAATATAATATTTCAATACAAGGGCAAAAATGGAACAACAAAATTAAGAGGCTTTTCTCCTCCCTTTCTTCTCTATTGTGAGGAGAAATCAAAAAGTGGTGGGTCCCACTATTTTTTAATCTCTCTTCCCTATTTCTCTTCATTCCAAACAAGAGAAAGCTGCTCTCTCTTCTCTATTTCTCTCTTCTCTCTTACTCTCTTCCTTATTTCTCTTCAACCAAACATATTGTAAATGAAAAAAATCGTCAATCAGGATTGAACGAACACCTTTATTTTATTTTTTTGACAAAAATAAAACGATATTCATTCATTCAAATCGATAGATTACATCAGATACAAACATCGCTAAAAACGTAAAAGGTGAATTTGCGAACAAACTCACAACACCCAAGTTAATAGCATAAAATGGCAAAATGCCTACAAATAACATGATAAAACCTAAGTCACTAAATTCACATGCTTTCGGATCTTCAACGTTGACGCCCAAATCATTGGTTGAATTTGTAATTGACTGATGTCAATCTTTCAATAGAAAATAAGCGAACACCGCGACAAGACGTGAAATCAAACGTCGCACAAGACGACGAACAACACAACGCCGCACTTAGACGACGAAATCACAAAAAAAACACAATAGAAAAAACTTGATATATGTGAAAACCACTTATTTAGATTGAAAGAAAAGAAAAAAAAGATGTCGAGGGGTGATTGTAGGTCAAAAAATGACCTAAAACCACCCCTCTTCGATGAACGAAGGAGAAAGAAAGTTTAAAGAGAAGTTGGAGTTTAGGGCCGACTATATGCAATTTTTATCATTATTATTGCAACGAACACCTTTATATAACTATTTATTTGACTCCATACTATTGGAGTAATTAATTTATTGTATAAAACTAGAACTAAATATGTTTAATTATCATCATTTATAATTAATTAATAGTGTTATTTTGGTAAAAAAACAAATTTGACTATAGTCATAAATATTTACACTTATATAAAAGAGTATGGGTTCGAACTCAATCAAAACGTTAAACCAAACAAGTTTGTTTTAAATCCTGATGCAATCCTATTAAATTATTTCTTTTGATCTTTTTACCAGAAACAATTGACTTTTAAAATAATTTCTTCCGATCTTTTTACCAAAAACAATTGACTTTTTAAATATATTGAATAAATTAGATATGTAATTTAGTTCAATATAACTTTAAAGTCAATTATTTTCTATAAATAATATCTCATGGTCAATTAAGAGTTTTGCATTTATTGCACTAATATATGATAAGGTCATGGACACAAGTTTAGGAGCTAAAACGGAAATTAAAATTAAATTTTACATTGAAAGGATAATTTTTGCAACTTTTAAGAAAAACTTTTACATTTGTCTTTTTTACCCATGCCCTACGGTCACACGTTAACATTTTCAAAAAAGAGAAGAAGAAAAAGAAAAAAAAAATGCACAAACAAACATGTATGAACAGACGAAAAGCGAAATGATGCAGACTGACCGATTCTATCATCATCAATCATCGGTAGAATAGAGTGAAGTAGAAACAGAGAAGAAGAATCTCCGTGACTCTTGAAAGCGATGACACTTGGTTTGATCAATGCTAATCCAATAGTCCACGCCAAAAAAGAACGAATCCCTCGCTCCGAAGAACCTCACTCCGATCATTTCGTTGATCCTCTCGATATTTATGATATCCTTTCTTCATTTATTTATTTGAAATAGAAAATTAAATTAAATGAATGTTTTGTGATCCTTGACTTTGATTTGATTTGACAAATTTTGTGAGAGATATTAGGGATCCTGAACATCCCTATTCTTTGGAACAGCTTAATGTTCTGTCTGAAGAATCCATTTCTGTTGATGACAAATTGGGTCGGATTCTGTGAGTTTTTTTTAATCTTATTTTGTGATTTATTGAATGAAACTATGAATTTAAATTGAATTTATGTTTGTGTTTGTTTGTGTAGGATTACTTTCACGCCGACGGTTCGACACTGTAGTATGGTTACTGTGATTGGTCTTTGTTTGAGAGTTAAGCTGAAGCACTATTTTCCTGCTCATTACAAAGTTTGTTTCCTCAACCCTTTTGCTTCACAACTTATTATTATTTAGTATCAGTGTGTGTTTTGTTATGTAGTGATAAAAAATGATTTTGGATGACTTGATTCAGCTATAATTGTGTTGAATGTACAGTGATTTATGTTTAGCTGGTTGATTCTAGTTATAAGTGTGTTTGCTTCTGGAAATAAAAAATTGATTTTGAATGAATTGATTCTGAAAAACTGATTCTAGCTATAGGTAAGTTGAACACTAGATTAAAGGCTGAAAATTAATAGTAGAAGGCTGCAAATTCTAGCTACAAGTTGGAATCATTCTGGAGGTAAATTCAATTCTACTCGAGAACATAAGTGTATGTTTGGTTTCACTTTTGGAGGAGATAAATTTGATTGTAGAGGTGTAGAATTGATTTAGAATTAGAACTTTTGATTTAGAATTAGAACTTTTGATTTTAGAATTGATTTAAACACTCAGATTTGTTGTTCAACTCACCTTACATGAATGTATCCAAGCGTAAACTATTTCATCTTCAACTTATTTTTAGCCAAAATCAATTTTACCAAATCAATCCACTCAAAATCAATTTTTGTCACCGCAGAAGCAAACATACGCTTAGTAATATTGTTTCTAGCTATAAGTGAGTTGTATGTAAAGTGATTTATGTTTGATTTTGCCTCTAGTTAACTGGTTGGTTCTAGCTATAAGTGTATTTCATTCTGCAGGGATAAAATTGATTTCGTATAAATTGATTATGTAGAATTGATTCTAGCTATAAATGAGTTGCGAATAAAAGTGAGTTGAACAATAAATAAACGTTAAAAATTAATTGCAGAAGTCAAAAACTCCAAATTGTAGCTTCAAGTTAGAATCAATTATGAAGGCAAAATCAAGTCTACGCCTCTATAATCAAATTTGACTCATTCAAAAGTGGAACTAAATATGCAATGTGTTGTAACTTGTAAATTGATGGATGGATTGACTTGACGGTGAGTTTGGCAAAATAAGTGTGACGTCTGGACTCTGCCGAAGCTCCAAAGTGTTGCTTTGGCTAAAAAATCACAGGGGCACTTTGCAATTCCACCAAACTCGCAGTCAATCCAAACATACACATCCATTAAGTGGTTTGTATGCTTTTAAGATGTATCTTTTGATAGTATAATTTGCACCATAACCTCATAAGTTTCCTATATGAAAATCGGTTTATCTGTCCTTGACTTTCAAAACAACGAAAACTTGTGGAGATTGAGTTCGAGTAGGAATTACATCAATTTGCTATGTGAAGATAGCATTTCTTCTTTTTCTTTTGAAAGAGTTGAGCTGTTTTGGACTTGTACGAGATTGTAAATTTTAACTTAGCATTTTTAAATTAGGAAAAGAGTTTGTTTTCTTCATGAATACAAGTAAATTTCAAACCAAATGTTTTGTAAATTTGAATTTTTGAAATAAGATAATGTAATAGAATTTAATTTTACCAAGTCGTTAGGCTCAAGTGGTTAATGAGCTTTTGTTAAGGTTGAATTACATCAATTTGCTATGTGAAGATAGCATTTCTTCTTTTTCTTTTGAAAGAGTTGAGCTGTTTTGGACTTGTACGGGATAGTAAATTTTAACTTAGCATTTTTAAATTAGGAAAAGAGTTTGTTTTCTTCATGAATACAAGTAAATTTCAAACCAAATGTTTTGTAAATTTGAATTTTTGAAATAAGATAATTGTAAATTAAATTAAAATTCTTAGTCCCAAGCCAATACCACTAGGCCAACCCAAGTGGGTCTGTTTATAGTTCACAATGTTACCTTGTATTTATAGTTCACAATGTTACGTTGATGTTGAATCCCTTCTCGCCTGCACACTCTCTCTTCCTTGTGAATCATGATTCTCAAGGCAACATTTTTAGTTCCACACTACTTATATCATAGTATAATTGTCTTCTCTCTGGTTGTTTTTTTTAACAAGGTCGTCTCGCTGGTTGTAATCTCATTTGTTACTCAAATTCTTCTTTGCAGGTGGACATTAAAGTATCTCAAGGATCTCATGCCAATGAAGAATCAGGTAAATTTTAAAAAAATTCTAAAACAATAACATCCAAGACTATGTTTTTCCGTATCCCTTTCTTCTACTTTTTTTTCCCTTCTATTATCTGCATTCAACACTAGGTGAGACTCCATCTAAATTCCCAAACAAACTTTAACATTTTATATAATCGTTACATCCTGCAACATGAACTTCTAATAATATTTTCTTGCAGTGAATAAGCAATTAAACGATAAAGAGAGAATCGCTGCTGCCTTAGAGAATCCAAACCTGCGCCAGCTTGTGGATGAGTGTCTTGAGTCCAATGAATTGTGAACAAGCATATATTATGCCTGCCCAATAACTATTGTGAAGGCATTAGCTGCGGATGAACGCAATAAAATGTAATCATTATGTCTTTAGTTCTTTGGTTTCCATGAGTTGTTTTTGCCCCTTTCTTCCCAACCAACCCCGCATCATGTTTAGCATGGGGGTATCTGTGTATGTAAATTAAAGTTAGAAATCATTATGTCCTATGTTTGTACCTTTAACTTTAGATATGCATCTGTATATTTGGCTGTTTGTGGGTTAACCTAGCCCTCATACAGTCATACTCCAAGCTCATGTTAAGCATTTTAGGTGGGAAGTTTTAAAAATGATTTTGCATTTAGAGGTTTAAACTGCCGTAGTATGAATGTTCAATTGCCGTAGTGTAAACAAAGGTTTCTGAGTAAACAAATTACAACACAAAAGTAAGGGTTAAGATCCTCTCTGTTTCTCAAAATAGATGGAGACTCTGTTTGAAGAGAGATAGACACAAATAAGCTTGAATTATCTTATTAAAAAAATATATATGGTATGAAAGATGATTTTAAAAAAGAGGATCCACTTGGTGATTTTAAAAAAATATATGGTATGAAAGATGATTTTAAAAAAGAGAGATAGACTCTGTTTCACTTGGTGTGGAACAAAATATCCATTTTTGTGTCTATCTATCTTCATATGTAGTTCTTCATTTCTTTTGATAAACAAAGAGGATCCTGACTCAAATTTAAAGTATGAAAGATGTCCAAAGATCACTCTACATTATCGGATGGAGGCACATTAGGCATGGAAACAACTTTGTGCAATAGTTGTTTAAAGGTTGATCTTGAATCTATTCCATAAGATTGGTAACACTAAGTTAAATTAACCATGCATTTTTAGTGATAAGAGTAGCTTTTAAAAAAGTCTTAGCACCATATGCTGTCTTTGTTTCAACCACTGCAACAGTAAGGGCCTTGTTAGAATTCATCTTCAGTGCGTATTAGCTGTGATCCCACCCGTTTAGACACCTTCACAATTTCAAAACAATGATTTTTTGTGACTAGTTTGTTAGCATTAGGTACCTTTTTGTGTTTTTTTTAGGAATGCATTAGGTAACTTTGTTAGCGCCAACAGTGGATAGTTGTACTTGTTTGTTCTTGCCGCTTATGATTGGTACCTTTGTTCTTCCTAACACTGGAATCTATCTCGAGTTTAGAGTTCAGTTTAAGTTTTTAAAAAACGGGTTGAGAAGAGCACCTCCAACGACGGTTCTTCAAAAAAAAAAAAATTAAAAAAGTGTATTCTTAATGAGTTTCACCGCTAGAGTAGATTGGTGGAACAAGGTTTTATAAGGATGATTGCTTATTGGTGCAACTCATCCTTAACAATACATTAGATTTATCATCTCTTATTATAAAAGTTTGTAAACTCTTAAGTTTTGTGAGTTTGAAGGAAAAGGGAGGAAAGACTTTTGAAGGAAAATAAAAAGCAAGTGGAAGAAATAGAAGATTTTGAGAGGGAAAAGTTTTGAGGGATTCATTATTTTGTTATTACAAAATCCATGTTGTTATAATATTTTTAAACTAAAAAATATATTAATCATAAACATTAATTTATCATTCTCTAAACAAATACCCTTTCAAAAAATGTGAAAGATTTATCTTTCTTCTCTATGTTTCTCATCCCCAAAAGCCGTCTCATCTCCTCCAAACCGCCAAACAAAGCAAAGTGTTGGACCGTTGAAGTAAAAAACAAATGAATTGTTTCATTTATGTGGCAGTGCAGAGCTTCCATGTCGTACCGTCATGTATATGATTTTTGATTGGTAATGAAATGCAATGAATTTCTTCCTAAAAAAAGTTGTATGGCAGTACAGGGCTCAATTAAATCGTTTATAATGAGTTGTACCGTTGGAGATGCACAAAGAAGTATAACTTGCATTAGAGATTGTTACTTCTTCAACTTTTGTATAAATAAGCCATTTATATTAATCAAGTTATCAATATTTGTAGATTATTATCTTATTTTTTATACTTCTCTCTCGTATATATATGGATATGTCACACTTTTATTCCTCTCATTTCTTATTTGATAACGTATTTGATTTCCCTTTCATTGGTTATTGCTACCACCAACCACAAAATTTTAAGAATTGTTAAAAGTGCTGAATGCAAGGCACGCACTACCCCAAGCAATCTCCCTTAACTTGTCTCCGCAATATTTTCTTGACCATTGAATTATACAACGCGTAGAAAAAGTCAAAAACATATCTCTAAGCAAATAAAACATGCATGGAGACAAACTAAAAAGATTAGACATCAAAAATTCCAAGTAGTATTTTATGTTTTTCCACATTCTTACGTCTCTCTCAATCAATCTCATCACGCATGATTTAACAAATTTAATCTAAAGTCATCAAAGACACAGTTATTGAAAAATAATGTCCATATAATATAGTAGTAGTTGACCATCACTTCCATCCTAATTTATAAAAAGAATATACTATACTATAATATTATCATTAGCATTTTTAACAAACATTTATCCTTGTTCAATTTATCTTGGTTATTTCTAAATTTGAAGTTTATGGAATTTAGAAAAAGTGTTAGGTTGTCGAGATCAGAAGGTATATTACTATCATCAGAATCTGTAACTTCAGAATGTGCTAAAGTTGGTGGTTATGAAAGACTCTCACAAACCATGGAGATAAATGAAGAACATGAACAAAAGAAGAATAAAAGGGGTATTGGATTTCTAAGTAAAGTCTTAAATTTAACAAGAATTTCCAGTCCCCACGAGGCGGCGGAGATGGCGGCGAAGAAGGAGAAGAAACGTTCGTCTTGGCTTCCAGATCCACAAAAACGTTGGCCAGTTCAAGGGTGGTGACTGACTGTTTTGTCTATTTTTTGATGGTTATGTGTTTCAAGTTTCAGAACGTGATTGGGTTTGTAATCAAGTTGTTCTCTTAATTCGTTTCTGATTTTGTAAATCTGTTTTGTTTAGATGTGAATATTTTTAAGCTAAGGTTGATGAACATTGAACTGTGATTAGATCGGAAAACAAAATCAACCCATATATGAGGTGAATATTTATTAGTCTCACATTAGATGAGAGGTGGAGTTGAACAATTGTTTATAAGTGGCGTAATCCTATTACCTCGCTGATGATTTTGTGAGATTGAGTTAAGTTAACTCACAAATTCTCTAATACTCTTCAACATTAGATAGACCACGACAATATTAACCCACTCGCAATCACATTTTCAAACCATATTTCTATTTTGAGCCATGCTATTTATAGCAGAGAATTTTATCTCGAAAGTTTCCCGAATTGATTTTCACCATTAAATCTGCAATTATTAATTAGTACAAGAGCAATTCTATACATCAAGAAAGAACTTATCAAGAAAAATTCAAGAATGACATGGCAGAATAATCACCCTTAGATTTTATCAAGAAATTGTCTTGAAATTAATGTTAGCCAATAAAATCTCTGTCCGGAAATCATGGGGTTGTGGGTGTTATGTAT
>Ga0315913_1010972_pt1 | contig 10321 bp, 3 predicted proteins | sample MpolsnodulesMG_FD_207736 | JGI IMG/M metagenome (GOLD analysis project Ga0315913, IMG submission 207736) | Medicago polymorpha root nodule microbial communities from Los Angeles, California, United States - small nodules | ecosystem: Host-associated > Plants > Roots > Nodule | place: USA...
GGAATTTTTTCTTTCATTTTTAAATATTTTAATAGTTAGATCATAACAAGGCATTTTCATCCAAAAAAGAAAGCAAAAAAAAATCATAAAAAAGGTTATCATTTACGAAATATCTTCAAAAATTAGTTAAAATCATAATGTATGAATTTTTATAAATCTTATTCACCTCTTTAAATATTTTTATAATTTTTGTTTCATTTTAAAAATATTTATTTATTTATCATAATTTATTATGGAATATGAACTTTCTTAAAATAAATTTATTTTTTTAAAAAATATTATCAAACACTTTAACATAAAACGGATTTCGAAATAAAAAACAAAATTTATCAAACAACTTAAACTTAATTTCTAAAGCTCATATTTTTAACTTTAAGTTTAAAGTAACTTTTATGTCCAAAAAAGTTGAGCCAAACGCACCCTTAATACATTGTATAAGATCTCTTCTATTATTAAATTCTATGATATATGTAGATATGATATGCATTTTGTTGGAAAAATATATTATTACCTTTAGTAAATATCAAAGTGTAATTATTCTTTTTAGAGTTGTACATGTAATTTAGAAATTCTATTAATTGAAGTGACTTTATTTTTCATGTTAGTAGAAATTTAAAACAATTATTACAAGTCAATTTTTTATGATTAACTATAAAAGTAATAAAGTCCCTAAAAAAAAAAACTATAAAAGTAATAAATAAAATTGACCAGTGCACAATATAATATTGTATTCTTTTTATCTTTTTTCTTTATAATTTTTTTTGAAAAAAATGAGAAGATAATGCCCCAATAATATATTGTGATAAAATAACAGTCTTTAATTGATTAATTTTTCAAAACTAAAATGTAAAATTTGATAAGATTCAAGTGTCATTGAAGGACATAGTAAGACAAATTTGATTGTAATATTGTATTTCTAATAATCTAATTTGCGTTTATTGATTGACCTATGATTTTACGGGTTAAAAATTATTCATTGATCTCTACTATAGTTAACAAGACCCGTGCATCGCACCGGTCAAAAATCTAGTTAGAATAATTTGTAATTTGTCACTATTGTCAAGCACGTAAATTGAATGAGTTGTTTGCATTTTGATAAGGACATTGAAAAGTAACGTATCCTTAACATATCTTTTCGGTTCTGTAAATAAAAAGAGGTCTGTAAAAAAATAAAAATGTATTTTTTTTTAAGAACAATGTTTTATTTAAATTTTTTAAAAGATAAATATAAGTTGTCGTATATATGCGATACACTCAAATGTGAAAATCACTATCGAATACACGAGGAATCTCAAATCACCCTCCCAAGAAAACACCCACCTAACACTTAGTAGTATTATTGGGCTATAAATTTTTTTTTAAGCTCATACCTTGAGGAGGTCTAGTTCCATTGAGCGACTTGCACACCCCAATGTCCGGCCTGCTTGAAAGTATATGAATAGCAAGGTTTTACAACTCGAGAGTTTACCTCAACCCATTTTGCCTAGGTAAACTCGACCTAAAATTAAAATTATATAGAATTTATTATATGCATGACATATATAAGCTAATATAATATTGTAAATAGATCAATAGTGCAAAATATGACTTAATTACAAAGACAAATTATACCAAACTACCATAATAAAACGTTATACTCAACTTAGCATCAAAATACAAAAATTAACGCTCAAAATCATAAGTTTCATAAGTCTCTATGTTTAAGTCATCCATAAAACCATCCAAAAAATAAACTAGTTAATTTCTTCAAAAGGTCAACAAACACCACCACCGCAACTCTAATCGACGTCGAAATCTAAATTTCCATCGTCGGAATCGCAACCCTAACTAGTACGTGCTCCCCTGTTCATGGTTTGAGAACTTAGAGAAGAAAGAAAAAGAAACGTTTCATCTCATGAACAACGTGTTACTTTAAAGATAACTATTCAGTAAACGTTTCAGTCTTTGGGCTTGTAGAAAAGGAATTGGGTTTTGAAAAAAATTGCCCCGAAAAAAGGATCGATTTTTTTTGTTAGATGTAAACTCGTAAAACTCGTTAAACTCGGTCGAGTTTACCGAGTGTTAACTCGGTCAAACTCGTCAAACCTTCCGATTTTACTAGAAACCGAGTTTACCTCCGAGTTAACACGATTTTGGTACCTAAAAATGTAAATTCGAAGAGTTAACACTCGATTTGGGAAACATTAGTTTTATATTTTCATTGCAACATTTTATACTAATAACATCATCTACTTAATACTATTATAAATAGTATTAAGTAGATGATCTCATTAGTATACAATAATGCAATGAAAATATTAAACAATAGTTTTGAGACTTTTTTTCATTTGCAAGTGACACCTATGGAATGGAGGGAGTAAATGCTAGCAAGAAAAGCTTTCACCTCACAAACACTTAGTATACGGTTCTACACTATTTGAATAAGCTCAATGACATCTTCCTTTATCTTCTTGAAAGGCAACGAACAACATTCATATAACATAACATCAAAGCACAGGACAACACCACAAAAAGCAGGAATTAGTGCAACCATGGACAAAAGCTGGAGAGGTTTGGGGGGTCAAACATGGAACTCAACTCAATCAGTCATTTGTTTGCCATGAAGTAAAATGTTACTTTTATCTTGTATATGTTGAGAGTTTGTGTTTACAAGTAACAGAAAGTAGAAGGATAATAAAATTGAAAATGAAAAACAACTAAAAAAAAAGTTCACTTACATGAACTTATCGAATAAAACAAAGCACTGAATAGCTTGCTTTATAGCAATATCATAACCAAAACTTTTAAGTATTCTGATTTGAGAATACAAACTTATCTTAACTGATTTCAAAGGAATCGATCGATTACATGAGTCTACCAACATAGGTAGCTCGGGGATACTGTTGTTGCAACTGCGGCCATTGAACAAAAAGTTGATCAGCCATCCACAACTTGTATAGGAGCAAGCCACTCAATGAGAGCCTTCTCACTCTTGCAATACTCTCAACATAGAAAATCGATGACCATTTGATTCCTAGTACCTATGCAAAAGTAAAACACATTTCACATCACTAGTAATCAAAAGAATTGGATAAATGGAATTATGTAAAAGATAACAGTGGGATGAAGGGAAAAGGAACCTTAAATATAAATGCAATAACACATAGGGGAATGCAAGTTCCAGGTCCATTGCAAAGGATATTAGCAAAACATCAATTAATGATGTAACCAAATAAGGATAGACATGGTGGTACCACTTCAGGTCTAATTTTAATCATCAGCCATAGTGCATGCACCATTGCAATTAAAGTTGTCCAAACTGAGGTTATATATGATTGACCAACTTCCCTACTACGATAAATCTTCATCAACTGTGCAGTCTCGGCAACGTTTGTTCCAGTTTAAAATCTATTTCTGATCAGAATCTGTTAGCCAGTGTTTACAAGCACGAAAATTTCAGAAATTTTCAAAATGCCAAAACATTGGTTTTATAGCTTCTGAAAGTGCAATCTTCTTAACTTGCCTTTCATATTCTCTCTATCACAAATTTTCATTACACGAGTCTTCAATCTCCTTATTCGTAATTTGAAACAAACATAAATTTTGGAAAATGAAAACTAAAAATAATTTCAGAAAGTAAACAGGATCTAAAATTTCATTGAAATATACACTATATTTCCAATCTCCCAGTCTGCAAGTAGAAAAGCTTCAAGATTTGAAATTTGACAAGTTGCACGATTTGCAAACCAGGCAGAAATATAAACTACTGGTACCATACCGAAAACACCGACTTTCATGAAGATTTATTATTTGATTATAATTTCAAACATGGTTGATATCAGCCAATTGAATGACTACAAAATGCTCGTCACAAATAGACAGATTCCTAAATACACTTAAGCAAGCAAGAACCTACATGGGATCAGGGAGCAGTCCCTTAAATTTAGTTATTCAAGCATCAATTCGTGAATCATAAATAGCTGCGTATACAATCGTCAGTCACGTCTAACATAAAGAGTTTCTTGGTGAAAGCAATCTAAGACATAAAATGTTCAACTTATATTGCTCTAGTCCCTCACACATACCAATCCTGTAACACATATATTGCAACAAACCAGGTAACCAACTATGCAATCTAATATTGCACCCCCCACCCCAACACTCTATAAACAACAATAATGATAACATGAGGGAAAAAACATCTCATTAGATAAAAGGTACTTGTAGAGTGTAGAGGCAAGTTTGCAAAACAGTACCTCAGAAGCCAGAGAGTTTTCCAACGATAGAGCTTTTTGAAGACTCATATTATCGGTAGCAGCAGCAATGTAGACTAGTTGGTGGAAGCAATGTGCGACGATTTTTCGTGTGGAACCACCAGTTTTCGTTAAGCCTAGACGGCGGGGCGTTTTTTCGTATGGATCCACCAGTTTTCGGGAAAAATATTGTGCCTTTGTGAAAGAAAATTAGTTCTCATTAATAAAATAAAAAAATATAGATATACTGTGATTTCTTTATATTTGGTAGATAGACGAAATGATAAAGTCTTTTTAAATTCACACACACAAAATAGATAGAGGTGTCAGGTTCAAACCATGATCATGACGTCTAGTGACAATTTTTACACTTTTGTAAGTTGAATTAAGACTTATGGGACAAATATATTGTGATTTCTAAAAAATATTTTTATTTTTATTTTAATCTCCTAAAATTTTCCTACCACATTTACAAGAATGTCTATAATATTATACAAATCATTTAAAAAAATTATAACTTTTAGAGAAACATTAATTAAATATCAATTTTTAAACGAAAACATAAAAATTTATATTAAATTGATCTCTTTTTAAAAAAAAAATTACAAAAGAAAATTTTATAATGTATTGAATATGATTGCAAAAAATAAAATAAAACTCTAAATAATACACATTAATTGACTTAAAAATGGGGTAAAAAATGGTGATACCAAAATTTTGGGAACCAAAGGTCCAAGGGAAAATTTAGAGGTATTAGAACAAAAGTTTGAAAATTTATAAGGAGAAAATACATATTCAATTAAAAAATATATAATAAATAATATTTTTTTAAGCCAAATAGAAGATATTATAAATAAAAACAAGGGTTAATTATGTTTTTGGTCCCTATAAATATACCAACTTTTCGTTTTAGTCCCTCTAAAAAATTTCTTCAACTTTTAGTCCTTATAAAATTTTCAATCACTACTTTTGGTCCCTATTTTTAAGTTAAATTTTGTATTTTTTTTAATAAAATTGTGTAGAAATGTGTACAATATTGTCAAAAAATTCCCCGAAAAAATTACAATTTTTTAACAAAACATAAATTAATTACGAATTTTTAACCGCCAAAAATATAAAAATTCATATTAAATTCATGTTTTGTTCAAAAATTCTATTTTTTTTGGGAGAGATTCTTATAATATTATGAATTTTTCTGCGAAATTTTATTCAAAAATATGAAGTCTACATATGAGTTTACTTTAAATGAGGGACCAAAAGTGAATATGAAATTTTTTTATGGACTAAAAGTTGAAAGAAAATTTTAGATGGACTAAAATGAAAAGTTTGTATATTTATAGGGACCAAAAACATATTTAACCCTAAAAACAAACAGAGAAGAAGATTGGGGGCATTGAACCTGACCCAGGATAACCAAAATGAGAGTACATCGTGATAAATATGTCCAAGTGGAACTACTCTAATTTATCCTAACAAAAATATACTAATCACTGGCGCACCCCAGCGAACCCGCGTACGGACGCGAAACCAGGTTAAAAAAAAAGCGTGAAAAGTGGACATCCGCATAGAATAATTAGAGTTTAAATTGGCGAATGGATTGACCATCAACACAGTAACCAATCCAAGTGCCAACAACCCCCTGAATCAACAGCAGGCATAAAATGCTCTTTCGAGCAAACAACGCATAAGAACTCAGATCGAGGGATGAGTTCAATACGTCAGAAACCAGACTCTTTCGGGTTAATCGAACCATACCCTTTCGGGTTAAACGAACCAGACCCTTTCGGGTTTATGAAACTCAACCACTGCAAAAAGGTACAGATCCGCAGCCATCCCTAACCTCTGCTAAACAAGAACCAATAAAACACAAACCAAACGCACGAAGCTACTCGGCCACCGCAGCCCCACAACAACCACCGGCATAAACAACCACAACCACCACATCCATACGACAATGAACGATCCGGGAGAGCGTTGAAGGAGGGTTAATCGTGGATGAAAGAGATGCAACACACCCGCAACCACCGAAAACGAAACAACTATGATCGAGCACCAAAACCAACATAAACCGGATCACAGCACCTAAAAACAAACAAAAACCTTTCGGGTTTATGAAACTCAACCACTGCAAAAAGGTACAGATCCGCAACATCTCCAACCTCTGCTAAACAAGAACAAATAAAACACACGAAGTTACTCGGCCACCGCAGCTCCACCACAACCACCGACATGAACAACCACAACCACCACGATCCATAAAACAACGAACGCCAAGAGAGCGTTGAAAGAGGGTTAATCGTGGATGAAAGAGATGCAACACACCCGTAACCGCCGGAAACGAAACAGCCATGATCGAGCACCAAAACCAACATAATTCGGGTCACAGCACCTAAAAACAAACAAAAATACAAACAAATTGGAAAAAACACCAGAGCACGGAAACCGGAGCTCCAAAGCAGCACTGGTGACGCCACCGCCTCCACCAACACAGCAGACCTGAACCGAAACAACCACGATCAACAACAGAACCAAAAGCGCGATCTACGACAAAACACGTTGGAAAGAGAACTGCGAGCACGAATCTGCAGCAGAAAAGGCGATTTGGAAAGAAGGAGAGCCGGACCGGAGGAGGGACGACGGTGGTGCAGAGGTTGAAGTTCATCGCACCACCCCTAGTGGAGGTTACATGGTGGAGGTTTATGTTTGGATGTGAGGAGCAGGATAAGAGAACATGTCGGTTTGGTTTTGGTTGTAGAGATAAGGCAGAGCATGTTTAGAGAGAGGTTTTTCTTGCAACTATGACTTTTCATATAATAAATAATAGATTTCATGTTCTCTTATATTTTTAATTTTTTTTTTCGTCAAGTAGTATGGTGACTAGAAATTCATTTCTTAAGATCAATAGATGGAGAATTCAGTATTCAAACTACAACTTTTGTATATACAATGTAATGTCCATACCAACTAGTTAAGTTCATGTGACTATACACAATCCTTCTTAAAAAAAGCGTCCATATTTAAAAAAGGAATAATTAAATAATTGATCTTTATAAGTATCTATAATTTTGTTTTTGATGTTTATATAATAAATTCACAATTTTTAGTCACTGGGACATTTTTCTTTCGAATTTTAGAGAAAAAAAATGCTTTTTTTTTTCTTTTTTCACAAAGCCTAAAAATGCTGGTGAATTTTTTTGCAAGAGCTTAAAGTGTTGACGAAAAATTTCATTAAAAATTGCAATGTTTTTGAAAGAGTTAAAAGCAAAATTTTGAATATTTTAACCTTACTTACTTTGTTTTAAAGAACAATTATTTACTTATGTGTTTTGCTGATGAGTGTCCTCGAACACTTTTTAAATATTTTAAATTAAGTCATTCTTTAAAAATTGTAAAGTTTTTGATTTATAATATATAGATTACACAAACTTTCATAAGAAGTTATCATCTAAATAGTTATTATTTAAGCTTTTAAGATTATCAACATACAACTTTTAAGATTAAATTTTTATGTTTAATTTTATATCTTGTGCACGAAGGAAAAGGAAAAGTTAACATTTTCCTTACAAACCCTTGAAAAAAGCATGTGATTAATGTGGAATAGTCAAAGTGAAGGATTTTGTTTTAGATTTTGTGCGCATAAATATGTCTGAAACATCATTAGCGGCGGAAACTTAAAATTGAGGAGGAGCTGAATTCAATTCCATCAAACATGAATGGGAGATATCACCGCAACAAATCACAACAACAACATCGTACCAAATCGAAACTTCGCTACGTTAACAAATCCGAACTTATTGTTTCTTCACCTAACTCTGTGGCGGTTGTAGAGCCAGTTTCCTCTGAGGATGTTATTGTCAACAACAACACCGTTGATGACGTGGCCAGTTCAAGCAAGACCAAGGAAGAAGATGATTATGATAATGGTATGGATAATACTAATAATCTTGATAAGTTGCTTACTGATATTCAACAAATTGAATTATCCGAGGAAGAGATCACAATCAATGATCAATTGCAACAAGACGAGGTAATTATCAATCTAATTGGATTATTGCTCAATACTCAATATGATTTACTTTACCTTTGATGTTAGTAGTAGTATTAACATGTTTTGCAACCTACCAGGCACCAAAATTAAGACCGTGTTTCGATAAATCATCATAAGTGCTTATGTATAAGCTATAAGCTGTTTTAATAGGCTATCTTTAAGAATTTATAAAAATAAACTGATAAGAAGAATGCCATAAACTGTTATCATAAGTTTTTTTCGAACAGTCTCACAATAAACTATTCGCAGGACTAACAGACATCGCTGATAGTTTACGAAAAGAGAAGTAATTGAATATAACTAGAGAAGAGGGAACATGCATTGTTAATGTAAACTAGTTTTACACGGAAATCCACTAAGAGTTGTGTATTTGTCTGTTATTGCTAAAAAGCTGTTACAATATAGTTTTACATTGCAATATGATGGATTCTTGTTAGGTGGTGGTTTAAAAATAATTTTACATGGTCAGTTATCCATATTCATTAAACTCATACAATTATAAGTGTCATTGTCGTGCCGGTAGACACTGATACATCACACACTTGTGACGAGACTCGTCTTCAATTTGAACCTCTAAGTGACATTTGTTTCTTGATTATCAATTATTTTCCTAAGTGTGGGATACTAGCTATTCTTGCTTAGTTGGGAATACAAGGAGTGTTTTCAACCAAAGGAAGGCAGTATTTCGTTGAGAGGAGGTGGAAAGTTTTAGTTTGGAGATAGTTAAAAACAGAGGTAAATGTTTTGACTACACAATGGATCATTGGTGTAGTAAACAGTTAGCTTGTTTCAGGGTTCAAGATTGATTGCGGCGTTTTATATATGATGCTGCTTTTGCATAAGGAGAAACGTGATGGAGGTTAAAATAATTTTTCTAAAGGAACAAATGGCGACTGTCATGTTTTTTTATGAATAATAATGTCTTGAATGTTTCTTAAGATGGTTGGTTCAATGGCGATTGCATTACTACTTTGTTTGTTTATGCTGAATGGCTTAAAAGAAGAATATGTGTTGCAGGAGAAAATAATGTGATTGATGCCTTTACTGTTTTTGGTTTTGAAATGTGCATTTTATTGCCTAACTTTGGTAAATTTTATTATGTATTGGTGTATGTATAGGTGTTGGAAAAATGGCAGTCAATGAGTATATCTGTATTGTTTTCTTCCTCCACTAGAAGCACAACCTATGGTTTCTTGTAGTATATTATAGTTATTTTTAAAACTGGCGCAACTTTGTGCTAGGAGACAGTTTCACGTGTTAATTAAACTAAGAAGGTGGTGACATGTTGTAACTCGCAACAGAAATCTAAATAGAGTAAAAAATATACGCAAATAGCAACAACAATGGTTTATTCACGAGGTTCTACAACGTAATTATGTCTCCGGTGTCCTGAGAACAGAGCAGTTAGGTTTTCTGTTATTTCAAAGTTTATGATTACATTTACAACTCATATTTAAACAGTAGATATTACATCATTAAACCATGTACCATACCACTCTGCTCCACTGCGCTCTAGCGTCTGTCCGCTTTTCACAAATAAGAGCCATAACAACATATGTGGTGGAGCAAAACACAATTTTCTGATTAGTAATAGAGATAGATGGACGTGACATTTTGAAATTTATTAGGATGCTGAAAAATACCATTGCACTCGTGGTGACGACTGCATTAACTGAATAATATTTTATGTTTTGCAGTTACTTGTGGTGGAATCAATTTATGGAGAAAACGTTTTCAGCCTTGATACATGGAAAGGCCTGCGTTGTTTTCAGGTATTGATCTATGCCAATAACATAGTTTTGGCAAACTTATCTTTGTTTTTAATTACAAGAAATTTATCTGAAACCTATTCATGACTCTTTTTTTTGCGTCCTTTCCTCAGATACACATAAACATTGATGTTTTGGGTGAAATAGGCATTACTGCGAAGGTTAACTCTGTTAATGAACTTGAGACATTAAGCAACATTTCAGACGACTTCTTATACTCTTTCAAAGTTCAATATCTTCCACCGATTGTTTTGACATGTTTATTACCTAAG
>Ga0315913_1010979_pt1 | contig 10317 bp, 12 predicted proteins | sample MpolsnodulesMG_FD_207736 | JGI IMG/M metagenome (GOLD analysis project Ga0315913, IMG submission 207736) | Medicago polymorpha root nodule microbial communities from Los Angeles, California, United States - small nodules | ecosystem: Host-associated > Plants > Roots > Nodule | place: USA...
CAAAAAAAAGTTAAACACATTTAACAAAAACAAAGTTGCTTGATAAAAAATACCTAAATAAAGGGTAATATTATTGGTTTGTTTCAAAAGAGAATTAAAGCGTCGTGTAATAATATTGTATAATATTACGGTTTTTTTTTTACTGAAGTTGAAATGATAGTAAGATTATTAATGTATTTTACTTAGTTTAATAGCAGGTATGAATATCCACGGATGCAAATACCATCAAATCCGCTTTCGTATCCATTAAATAATTGATAGATAAAATATCCATTTATTTTATCCATGAATATCCATTAAGATATTTGCCCCGTGCCCGTGGCGGATTTTATCCGTCGTTATTCACGGTGCAAATTTTTTTGCCATCCTAATTCTTGTGCCATTTGTGAAAGAATTCTGCTCTTCTACAACAAGTTTTGCTCGCTCCCAACTGAAAAGACCATAATGCCCCTGCGTGAGTTAAGTCACGCAGAATTAACACTAGCGTGAGTTAACTCACACAGAGATAATTTTGGAAATTTGGTTAGGAATGAGCAAAACATGTTGGAAGAAGAGTAGAATTCTTTGCGAAAGGGCCTGAGCTGATTACCGAAAAATACTAAGGCCTCCTCATAACTTAGAATATGGTTTTTGCTATTGAACCCCCATCAAATTCTCAAAATTTTAAGAAAATAACTGTCGGAAGTTAACTCCTGATTAACCTTTAAGAAAAACTAAAAAAAAAACTGTTGGGGATTACATTCCAATAGATTAAACAAATATGGGGCCAGAGAATAGCAATCACCTTAGAATTTAGAAACCAGCTGAGTGCAGTAACGCTTTTGATCATATAAATCAACTTCTTGAATTTGAAGAGTTTTTTATTTTATTTTATTGTTGAATATATTTAATTTTTTTTAAATGTAAGTTGATACATTAAAGATATTAAAAAGTTAATACTAAAAAAATGTATAATTTTTAGTTTTTCTAAGACCGTGATTTTGAATAAAAACAACCCCACGGAAAATAAAACAATAGTATATAATAGTTTTCAAATCATGGAAACGATTATGTTGCCCAATTACTAGTTAGGACGTCATTATCATATAATAGTTTTCAAATTCATAATTATATGTCATCTTGTATTACAACTACTATTATTAATAAAAACGAGTTGAGTTTGTTTCTGAAAAAAAAATTCTTGGAAACGATTATGCACATTTGGCAAGGGTTTTTGCTTCAAAGTGGATCGAGATTGAAGGTTGGAGTTAAAATGGTACAAGGGAGGACAACAATGGTGTGGTGTACCTGCTTGCATTTTGATAATCAAGTTAGTTCGTGATCGAGCATGAGAGGTTTCTATGATTGTATACATTACTGATGTGCAGTAGTCCTTTTGTAGGACGACTTTTGGAGTGATAGGGTGAAAACTCGTTGAGCAGAATCCACACATGATTCATAGATTAACGTTTGCTTTTCATCATACGATGATGATGAGATCATCAGGTTTGCTACGATACACCATTGGTGCGGCTTTGTAATGTGTTCCTTCGTTATTTAGTCCATTAATAGAGGACTGGGTTTTAACGTAGTTCGTTCGAACAATTCCATTGTTAAACGTTTACAATGTTTAACTTTCCGTGTTAAATATATGGAATTTTTTAATCAAAAATTATACCCATAAATGTTAAAAAAATATTGAAATGTGAGTTCCTTCTCGGTTGATCGATTTAGTATTTTTTATTTTTTTATACTAAGAATTGGATATCTTCTAGGTGTAATTGAAATTAATACCTCAAGATGAGTAAGATAGCAGCGAGCGACAAACATATGACTTATGGTTAAGCTAAAAGAATCAATTTAGTATTTAATAAATATGTTAAGGTTATATTATTTTTTGATAGGAAATATTTTCATACTACATGATCATATACAAATAAAATGTTTAAATTTAGGAATGACAAAATGGGTTGGATATGTTGGATTGGTCTGTTTAGTCCGTCTTTTTTGACAAGGGGGATTGAGATTTTGAATTTGTTACCTCTAGTTGACCGCTTTGCCTAACCCATAAAATAACAATGGAGGGTTGGCATGCCGGGTCAACAAAATTAAAAACTCTTTTATTTATAAGTGACCATTTATTTTACAATTTTCTTCTCCATAGAGTAGAGATAAAATCCTTCAATTTAATTACTTTAATTTAATGATAAATGATAAACTCATGGACTTTTTATTTAGTTGTTGTCTTAGATTATTATAGATTTTTAGATGATGAAGCATGAATATTTGAATGATAGATACCACATTATTAGTTCACATTTTTAATTACATATTTTGGTCTTAAATCTATCATATACTTCTTTAGTTTGGATCTTTCTTTTTTTCTTTTTTTACACTTTTTACATTTTTTTAAAGTTTTTAATTAGTAATTTATTTAAAACATACATTGATGGATCAATTTGCCAACCCGCCATAAAACGGGTTGAGATGAAATTTTCTAGTTAGTTTATCTCGTATCGTCCATTTTTAAACGGATTAAGGACGGAACAAAGCAAGACAAATTGACCTGTTTTTTCATCCTACTAAAACTATCAAGTTCATTGAGATTTTTTTAAACGGATTAACATATCGTTAGCTTAAGCTACATTATTAATCGATTTTATTTTATTTTTACAGTTCGAGATGTGTGATTTTACGGTTTGACTTAAATCAACCCTGTTTCTTGTATTTTAAGATTTCCCTATTAGTGCGTATCACACCACTTTCTGTTTCTTCTCCATTGAGTCTTCAACTTCAAGTTTTCACCTTCACAACCTCGAATCTTGTGACAAGCCAAAAATTTGACAATTTTATTTTCACTACTAGCATTGGGTTTAATCAAAATGAAGAAGCATCATTTCTTGAAGCATTCAATCGCTCTTATAACCATTCTGGTAACAGTTTGTTGCATTTTCATCATAACTGTAACATTTTTCAACCTTCCAGAGCCTCTAAACAAGACTAATAGGAAAATGGGGTTTGACTCAATTACCAGATCCAGAAAATTTTCCATTCAAGATTTTAACTTGGGAAAGTTTGGTGAAATGATGGTTGAAATGTTACCACAAGATCTTGCTTTCACAGTTTTTGTTCCTTCTGAAGAAGCTTTTAAACGTGATCTACGTTTGAGTGTGAATGAAAGTTTGAAACAAGACAAGTTTAATGATACATATGCAATTGTGAGTCGTGTGTTGGGTTTTTCTGTTGTACCTCGTACACTATGTTCTGTTGATTTAAGGTTTGGTGAGGTTTTGTCTTATGATTCTTTGTCTGGTTTTCCTTTGTTTATTTCTAAAGATGTTGATGGAATGGTTGTTGTTAATAGGATTAAGTCTGAAATAGTTGATGTTAGAAAAAGGAAGATTGTTGTTCATGTTTTGGATGGGGTTATTATGGATGCTGATTTTGAACAATCAGTTTTATCTGAGGAAACTGAAGAGGATTGAGTTTATTCAGATTTTGTTCTTTGATTTTGGTTTCATATCTTTTGGTATATAACTGAGTTTAGGATTAACATTTCAGACTTGTACATGCAAGAGTTTATGTATTGTCACCTTTTTCTTTAGATAGTAAAAGTAAGGTTTTAATTTTGTTCTTGCAGAAGATGTTGAAATATTGTTACTGATCTTAAAATTTTCAGCTCAAGTTACATCTATATGGTTGGTTAATATATAGAGAAATGATATTTTGATTACCATTTCAGGACAAGTTGTGTTATTTGAACAATCATTTGATTGACAACTTTTTGGACATCCATAATTTTATAAAGAAAAAGAGGTATTGACACCAAAACCAAAACAATAGAGAGAGAAACTAAAAACATGATGTGAATATGAGAGAGAAAGTTGTCACAAAAGTTGTCAAAAATAGTTGTACAAATATCATTTCCCTTGTTGTTTTGTATATCTTTGTTTGTCCAATTGTCAAAGATGGTTGTTCAAAATAAATAACATCAAATAACATACCTCTTATATACTGTTCCATTTCATATAGAGTGATGTGAATTAAAACCATGTTCACGGTTGTTAATCAAGAGCTGAGGAATTAAACACCCCAATGTTCATAGTTGTCATCAAGCAGATTACAATGACAATTTAACTTTTATATTAACCATCATAACTATAGTAACGAAGCCCTCTTTTTTATATAAATGAAGATTCATGTTGATGTGAATCACCAACTTGCACGTGATACGCATAGCTAATAAAGTGCAAAAGTTAATTTTTAAAACAAATCAACCTTCATCGTGATCATTGGCATTTTGCCGCATTGAGATCCCTTAATCTAAATTGTCACTTGCAAAACGCTAAATTTCAAAAAGCAGTAAACCTACATTACATGAACTCTCATGTTTGGTAGGCAAATATTACATGAAGTGGGAGTATAATCACCAGAATAAATATTATATGTGTAAAACCTCCCAAACTTCAAAATCAGTTTTATACCAGAATAATTTCAGTTACTTTACTACTCAAACATTAAATTTGTGTGGAATTGTGTACGAAGTCATGTTTAGAGCTATTGATTCAGCAGATGCAAGGGACCAACAAAACCAATCGGAATAAAAGATGAACTCAGATGTCATGATTAATTTGTTGCAATAGTAAAAATAGGTATTTCTGTTAAACGGCTGTGAGCGAAGCTGCCAGGTATAAAAACAAAACAAAAAAGGAGCAATAAAATTGAAACATATAATATAGAACCACGAACGGAAGCAAATATTACATGGATTTGTCGAGTTAAAAGATCCTTGTGCCATATTACAAGTATTTCATTAACCCATGCAGAAAAACTCATGAGTGACCGTAAAGCTGTCAGTTGGCTCCGTCCATGTATTGATCATTTTAAATAACGGTGCCCTTCGAACTCCAAGTATCACAACCCTCCCAAATCTCAACTTCCTGCTGTACTTGGTACAGGCACTGATTTTGAGTCTTCTTCCCTTTCATGTTCCTTGTTGAGCATCTGAAATGATAATTCAGATGTTAAGAAACATAAAATCACATTAATCATTTCAAATGTTTCACTTGACAAGCTTTTCTTATGTAACAAAGGCCTGGATACTAAACTTTGATTCAATAGAAAGCAATTTCAAACAATTCAACCCAAACAACTTAACTAAAGCTCAAGAAACAAAACATGGTAAAGCCCTAAGGAGGACTAAATTAATTTTTGCTCTGATGTTTCTAAAATAGTTACGTTAACAATATAATAACCCATAAATATAAAACCAAATCAGCAGACAACAATAACAAATACTAGCTGCATGATTTGGTAGTGTAATCTCACCTTGTTGTTAATCAAGTTGTGGAGTGCAATTACACTTCTGATGAGAGACGATAGGTATATTACCAGCATCTGATCATTAGTTTTCACTGCACAATGACGACAAGAACCAATCAATAATCCATAAAGGAAACTGCATAACACTATAACATTCATACTTAACATTAACTCAAATTCTTAACCTGCAAAAGCCTTGATCAAATCAGTGACATTCAGATTAGGCAGCAGGTTGAATACGTCCTAGCAAAATAAAACAGGAAATGGTGAAACACAATATTGGAGTAACCTGATAGAACCCAAAACAAGATGACATATAGAAATTGTATTAATTGAAAACAGGGAAAATGTATTAGAAGAGAATCTCTCCAATAACCCCAGAACAAAGCTCCTCAGAGAAATTTGGTATTCCCTCTTGCCCAAGCTTAAGCCGAAACTAACAAACAGACTAACTATCTCCTTTCCCTTCTCACACGCCTCGTTTACCCTCCCCACTCCACGTGTTTCCTCTCTCTCCCACTCTAACCAACTCGCTATCTCATCTCTCACTATCCACAGGACTTTTTACCATAAACCTACCAAAAAATACTAAGGGTGTGTTTGGATTGAGAGTTTAGGAGAAGAAGGGATGGGAGGGCTTACTTTTCTTTTTTAAAGTACGGACGATATAAAATATTTTTTAAAATAAAGTGTGATTGAAGTATTATATGATCATTTATCATCTTGTAATTTCAAATTTTTCAAAAACATTTTAGTGTCCATAATTTAAAAAAGAAAAGTAAACTCTCCCCTCCCTTCCCCTCCTAAACCCTACATCAAAACACACCCTAAAGAAAGCAAAAATCTGATCATTTCAGGTAACTCTTGATTTGTCAAGTTACTGATTTAAAATCCAGTTTTAAATTAAACTATGTGAAGTTGATAAGCAAAATATATATCAACCTAAATTCCTGGACCATTTGGTACCCACCAGAACATCAACAGTTTCATAGATTATGGAAACCAACCTGCAAATGGTACAGGATCTCATGGTTTAAGGGAAGCTTTCCATCAATGACAAGGTCGAGGTAACTTCTTATCTCTTTGAGTCTTGCATCCAAACCCTTCAAGGCTGTGAGTTTTGCACTTACCTGTATGACAAATGAGATTGTCAGCCTTTATCCTTGTGTCAAAAAAGATTCATCTAACATACTCATCGAAAAGTACAGCGTTAGAGGCGAGACAATAAAACCAACTCGAAAGGAATCAATGTATAACAAGAGTGAGCAAAAGGCACCTCTGTTGCAAGGGTGCTTATGGTTGTATCCTTCACATCTCTAAGCAAGTGTTCCACTCCTGCACAAGGGAAAGAAGAATATAAATTTATAGGATACATTGCTTAGACTATGAGAATCATTAAGTGTTATTATTAATAACTAATCACGGAAACTAGCTGATCGCCAAAAATCGTCATTGAGAAATAGCAGATAGTGTAGTGGGCAAATAGCGGAGGTAAAGGGGCTAACAATCTCAATAGTTCAAAAAACTAATAAAGCACGATGCATAGTTGCATACAGTGATGCAGAAAAATCAGAAACTGAAATTAGAAGTAAATTAAAACTCAATCTAAATAGTTCAAAATAACTAATAACTGATAGTTCTAATTAGTGATAAAAGATCCTAGTTATTGTCCTCTTCCCCGACATAATCATTATCCTCATTTTTAAATAGTGAGGCATATCCTTCAACTTTTAAATAGTAAGGCATATGTCTTGAAAGAGATTAAGTATTAAGTGAACAGGAGAATATGGAGATTGGAGAGCCAGAGGAAGTTTAGTGATGAGAGTTTACCTACGTCGTAGGGATAAGGAGTTATATAAGACCGACTCAGCATTATTTTATTTTTAATGTTATCATTAGAGACAAAAGCATAGAAAACAGAAACTTCCGCTATGCAAGCAATAACCGCTATTGCAGTGGTAGTGGAAATGCAATTGCGTATCGACTTTTGTCGCGGTTGCTCTAAATCCTGATATTTAATAGCGATATAGCGGTTCTGTGCTGGTTATTTAACAACACTATGGACAGGATTTAAAGAGATTCAGTATTAATTTAAAAACATAATCAAAATGAGTTGATAATGTAATGACCAAACCAAAAATATGTAGCGTATGAGAGGAGCTCCAGAAAGAACGGTGAGGTGGCAGGGAGAAACAAAATGAATTAGTTGTGTGTCATACATATAGGAAAGGAGTGGGGGAGCTAGTGGCCAGGAAGGGAACACAATTGTCTGTTAGGCCAGGGAAGCATATTCTCTGTGCGAAGCTTCGCTCTGTAGGTAGCCTGGGATTTACTCATGCTACTATTTTTATTAGATTCATCAATAATCATCACAAGTTTCATAATAGCTGCTCTTAAATTACTTTATTTGTCTAATATGATTTCTGAGTTGCACCATGAACATAATACACGCAAAAAAAGATGTAGCAGCTCCGTATTCCATTTCATGACATACCTATTTCCTCAACTTCATGAGCAGCAATTTCTGATTGCACATGCACAAAGACCTTTTGGCTCTTCTGAGTGGCATTCTACATTCAAAACAAACCATCCATAAGTTCCTATATCTAACAATTAAGTTTCACCTTTCCAGCAAACTATAATTCCTTCCACCACATAAAGCAAATTGATTGTCACAAGACACATAGAAATACAATTATAAGTACATATTTTCAAAGAGAGATAAAAGGTACTTTAGTCCCACCTCTTTAACCTCTTCAACAGCATAGTAAGCTTTTGTAGGAATTCCCAACTCTTTAGGTTCAACATCAATTATAACCAAAACAGGATTTGGAACATAGCTGCAACAATCCATAAAATGAGACAAACATGAATAATCAAAAAGAGGCATACAATGAACATATATAATTTTTCGTTCTATCCATGTTTACAACCAATTATTAACTCTTAGGTTATGAGAAAATGTCATGTGCAGGTTCTTATTTCTAACTTGAACATCTGTAACAATGCCACATCAGAGGCACCTTGGATTGGCAGAGAGATTGGCACTCAGTGTTGTCAATCGTGGAAGGTTAAAATTCCACTACACAACAGGGCTACAACCTGCCATTGACAACATTTCATACTAAATAGTGTATCGCAGAACAATAGCAGTTTGTCTAAATTCCGCTATGCTACAGAGGTATAACACTACCTGCTATTTAACAACACTGGGCCATTTTTTGCAAAAGCTACAGTTTGGAGCCTCTGCAAAATTACTGTGCATCTGAAATTTTGCTAAACCAACCACACATCCAAACTACACTCAATATAATTATACTACTTCTAGAGTCATAAACATAGCTATAAAAAGGAAAATATACTGTAGCATAAGCTCCTAATTGCACCAATAAACACATCATTGAAACACAACTATGTTGTTGATTTAGGGTTAAGAAACATACTCATTGAATAAAGCATGAATATCAAGATCATTTTCTCGCAGTTTCGGTCCAGTACTATACCACCCCACAACATGCTCCTTAGCTACAAAAAACAATCCAACAACAATCATTCACCATCTTTAATCACATCAAATTTCCCATCATAAAAAATATTCAAACATTTTAACCAACAATAATCTTTCATACCATTGATTCTCTTGAACATAGAGAACATTGATTCATGATAATTATGATCAAGAAACCAAATGCTAGGATCCTTATCATCTTCTTCAAACGGCACTGTTAAAAAAATACATAAGCAAAAAAAGTTATTAACACAATTGAGTTTGTTATTGTTATTATCTCTGCGGCACCGACGCTTATGATTAAAGGTGCATGCGACACTGACACTTGTAATTACATTGAATTATGAAATTTGAAATTGAAAACTGTACCAGCGTAGCTGTTGGTGATATCGACGGTGCCTTTGAAAGAGGAACCAAGAAGAACACCGACAACGCGTTTGCGAGTGTCTTTGGCGACTCTGTTGTAGTTATCGACTATGCTGAGTAAAACTAAAGGATGAACTACAACTTTTTCTATGGCTCTCCATGAAATTTGTTGCGTTTTTATCACATCCATTGTTGTTGTTGTTAGGAATTTTCAGTGGTTTAAACCCTAATTTTGTTATGTGTGAATCGATGAATGAATATAGAAGACAGAAAATTCCTCTTTCTTTGTTCTTCGTGATTCCGATCTCACCTAAACCCTTTCAACTGAAACAACTTCTCTTTTGGTTTTGGGCTGTATAACTGTCCCACGGTGTTTGTAGCCCAATTGATTGGCCCAAATTACATTGTCCCCTATGAATAGAAAATAAATCTTAAAAACATTTTATCGAGTTTATGGTGTTTGGATGGATAGAAGGAAATCATGCATGTGTGAACTTGATTGTGGTTTCATCACTCGTGGTTTAGGGGCCGATGCTTACAAGCAGCCCAAAAAGTTACGTCAAACAAAGGGGCCAAATATGAGAAAGCATGTTCTGACAATCAACATGTTTTGATACTTTTGGCTTCCTAGCACCAGAGGCTATTAACCATCTACATAGAGTTCAAAGGGTCATGCACAACAATGTCATGACTCTTAGTCCCATGAATGTTGTGTTAACGAGGATTGATTTTGCTATCCAAAAAGGCGTAGTGGCGCTTCTTGTTATCTGGTTGTCTTCTATTCATGTGTAATTAGTCATTGATATAAAAATATAATTAATACTAAAAAATGGTTTTTTTAATTATATATCATAAAAATACTAAAAACAATTCATATTTTTTAATTTGAGAAAGAAAAAGATAGATTCAAAGTAAAATCAGAGCAGGAGTTCTTAGACGAATATAAAAATCATCATTTACAACAATGTAAAGTATAAAATTCTTTTCCATCCAAAAACATCTCACTCTTTTCTCTCTTCCTGACTTAATCGTCAAAGTATTTGTTGTACCACCCACAAGCCCACAACATCTATCTTGAGAGAACAATTTTCAAGCTCAGCCAATTATTCTCGATCACTTCAAGTCATAACTAAGAATGAGAG
>Ga0315913_1010981_pt1 | contig 10316 bp, 5 predicted proteins | sample MpolsnodulesMG_FD_207736 | JGI IMG/M metagenome (GOLD analysis project Ga0315913, IMG submission 207736) | Medicago polymorpha root nodule microbial communities from Los Angeles, California, United States - small nodules | ecosystem: Host-associated > Plants > Roots > Nodule | place: USA...
AAAGTACCTGACCAACAGTTAGAAGAGTACAAGATTGGAATGAATTACGCCTTGAATTTGCACCTAAAACATGAATAAATCAAACATGATTGTTGAAAACAACACAGCAATAATATTCAGAAAAAAAACACTGAAACGAAGAAGAAGAAGAAGAATATGTGTAGAGACCTGAAACGTGAGAAGGGGTTGTGGTGTTTTCCAATGCTACTCTCACAGGCATGTTGCATAGGATACAACACTGATCGCAAAACGAAGAAAAAAAAATAATTTAATTTCACAAATATACTTTTTTATATTTTCTTAACAAATATTAAAAATACTGAAAACCGGTGACTGCAAAATAAATACACATTCTAGTTCTATACAAAAATAATTCGGAACACCTTAAAAAGAAATCATCGGAACAATTGAATGTTAACTAAGTTGATCAGAAGTTGACATATTCCACCGTAAATGTGTGACCTCAATTAATGCATTTGGTGCATGTGTTTTGTGAATTTATTTCTCAACTGTTATATTCTAAAGAATTTGCCGTGCAAGCATTGATGATTGTGTGGTCCAATATTGAGGTTGGTACTGCGTGTGCAACGGTTGAGAAACCAAAACTAAATTTTGAAGGGTGCAGACAAATTGCACAATTACTTAAACAATCATAAATGCTTCAGGTTTTCCAATTAATCATTTATCAAGTGTGCCACAATCTTTAATAGGTTTATCATATATCAATTGTATTGTCTTTTCACTTACCACCGATCAAATAACTAGTGTGCTACTGTTGTTTAATGTTCATGCACATTATTTTGATTTTTTTCCAATCCAAAACCAGACAAGTGTTATCTTCCTTTAAGGCCAAATCATATAGCCAACAACACATTTAACTCTTAACTATATAAGTGGGACTTAGTTGTGAGAATACAACTATTCTGTTTTTTTAGCACATTACTGTTTCTTTCAATTGATAAGATTGTTGGAACAAAATGTGTTTAACATTACCCTTTGAGTTTTGATGATAACAAGGTATTAAAAATTGTTAATTGGATATGATAATATTTGTTCAAGTGTGCAGGACTATAGACAAAAATTTAGTGTCTCTTTTTAAAGCATAGGTTCTGAAAGCAATGGAATCAACAAGTAGGAAGTTTGAAGCATCTGAAGAAAAGTGGTATTTGAAGCATAGGTCCTGAAGTGCTGACGTCATCAGAAGCAACATCACCAGAAGCAGTTTTCATCAGAAGATCTGAAGATCATCAGAAGCTGAGAGAATTGAAGCTTCAAAGGATGTTCAAATGATTTAATCTCGCCTATCATTGTAGAAGACTGGAAGAATGAAGCAACGACTAATTCAAATGGATTTGAAGGCATTGGATGCTTTTTCGTTGGAGAGAGTTGAAAAAGGACAATTGTACGAAGTGTGCAACCACTATCTCCACTACTCTGAGTTGTGTTTGCAATAGGACAAGAACAACAGTTATGCCTGCACCAGTGTCCCTTCAGACTTGGAATGGATTTGAAATTGATCCTTCATAGGACAATAACCATACCAGGCAAATGATCATTGGTGATTTGATCAAGCTTCAAATGACACTTTTTGATGTGCTGGCAATTCACAACGTCTTTTTCACACCTCTATATAAAGGAGTGAAGACTTAGAGAATTGAGAGAGACTCAACAACAATTTTCAAGTGCCAAAACTCTGCTGAAATTGTTCTGCATCAAAAGTTCACTTAGAATTTCTTAACAACTTTCATATCTTAGAAATTATAGAGACTTAAAGAGTCTGTATCTGATTTGTATTGTGAACACCACTGATTGTATATCAAGTGTTCAACTTCAAACAAATTTTTTGTAATTCTGTTTGAATAGAAGTCTCTTGCTTGTGTGCTTGAGCATAAGAAGTCTCTTGCAATTGTGCTTAAGCATAGGAAGTCTCTTGATTTAGTTCTGGAGCATAGGAAATCTCTTGCAGTTGTGTTTGAGTAATTTGAAGTCTCTTGCTAGTTGTAACAGTGAGCAGTTGTAATCAGATATTACATTTTTAGTGAACTCTCCTTGGAAGTGCAAGGGGGACATGACTACTTCCGGTTTGTGGAAGCAACCTGTATAATTGTTTTGTGTCTTTATTCTCTCTCTCTCTCTCTCTCTCTCTCTCTCTCTCTCTCTCTGTTTTTATCCACTGCATTTAGATTCTGATTATCACTTCAGAAGTTGAACTCTATCTGCTTCTGATCAGTGACTTCAGTAGGATAAAACGAAGAAAAATCTAACACAATTCAACCCCCCCTTCTTGTGTTTTTCTCACCTTCAAAGATGGCAAACATTTTCACCCTCATTTCAGCCGTGACAGGTGGGAAGAAGAATTTGAAGTTGATTGTACGTGTGGCCCATATATGGCTCATCCGTGATAAGGAAAATCCAGACGATATTGAAGAAATATGAGACTACTAAGTGGTGCATCACACACTGATATTGAAGAAAGAAGATTGTTCTCAGATTGGGTTTTGGCAATTGGTGATGGGAAAGTTGGGCTCATAAATGACGTGGATATATCACTTCACATTCCTCCCGATTTACTTATATAGAGTTCAGGAAATCATGTTCAATCTATTGCTGATAGCACTTATCCGAATCTGTTAGATAGTATGATTGATATATCATATGTTCAGGATAAAATAATACTTGCTCCAACAAACTCAATAGTGGATCAGATAAACGATTACATGTTAGACTTGATGTCTGGTGAAGAGAAAACCTATTTGAGTTATGATAATCCATTGACACAGAACGGGAATTGTGATGTTGTTGATGATGTCCATAGTGGCAGATCTTCCTTGGGACCCATGGGAGCCATGGCACCCCCAAGGTTTCTATATATATGATATAAGCCACAATATATCATTAACTTTTGTCTAGCCTAGTGGTAAAGGACTTTAGAATTGTACTAGAGGTCGCGGGTTCAGCACCCCCTTATGCCTTTTTTTTAACATTTCTATTGTATTTTTAATTAATTAAAACATTCTTGCTGGGACTCGAACCAGCACCCCTACACTGAATTTAAGCAAAATCTACCACTCTTTCAGTTTGTCAAATCTGCAAGTTTTTGGCACAGTTTAATATATATTTCAAAAATGTTTGGCACCCCCAAGAAAAAAATTCAAGATCCGCCACTGGATGTCCACACTTCAGAATTTCTCAACACAATAAATGCTTCAGGACTCCTACATCACAAGATCAGGTTGAAGATTGGAGTTCCAATTATGGTTTTGAGAAATATTGATCTAAAGTTAGGTTTACGCAATGGAACAAGGTTAATCATAACCAGAATGAGAAAATTTGTACTTGAAGGAAATGTTATATCTGGAAGTAACATCGGCGGGTTTTCATACCAGGTAATCTCTTTCACCATCTGATGTTAAAATTCCTTTCAAATTTCAAAAAAGACAATTTTCAATATATGTTTCATTTGCCATGACAATCAACAAGAGTCAAGGGCAATCAATTAAAAATGTTGGAATTTATTTGTTGAGTCCTGTATTCTCGCATGGTCAGTTGTACGTTGCAATCTCAAGAGTCACTTCAAAATAAGGTTTGAAAATACTAATCGTTGATGGAGATGGAGAGAATACTGATACGACCTCAAATGTTGTTTATCACGAAGTCTTTCGTAATGTATCCTGATGATTAAAGTTCAAACATTTTTCTTATGTATGCTACCATTTCATTTTGTTGCTATTGTTGTCGTAGAAGGGAACATATTTTTAAATTTTTATAAAACTTCTATTAACTATAAGAATTTACATTGCTACGACTTATTCGTTTAACTTCTTCTCAGTAGGATCCGTGCGGTAGCACGGGTCAAGAGTTTAGTTCCACTATAAATGCGTGAGTTCAACTTTTATTATTGATGTAAAAACTATTGAGGAATCTTAAGTATTTTTTTAAAAGGACAATTAAGTCCTTAGGGAAACTATTACCTAAAAAAATGAGTTTTTTTTTCCTTCTTCTTATGTGCATCATTTGTGTCTACCATATCATGTCATTGTGTCACCACGTTGCTAACTTGTTATGTGACGAAATATATGGTCATTATAGTCCTTGACAATATTTTAAAGTTACATTTTAATTCCTCTGTCTAATGTTTTTAAAACGCATCTGTTATACCCCAATTTTTGACCTAAGATGTCACTGACACGTGCCGTTGGACCCTACATTCATACGCCGTCTGACCCTGATCGATCCCTGATTTTCAGTGAAAAATTCGACAGAGAGGTATTTTAAAATACCTCATTTTTAGTTCTGAGTCGGGCCCTCTTCTCTCTTTCTTTTTTAGTCTTTATTTCCATCTTTTATTTTGTTTAATTAATTGTGATTCTATTTTTTTATTTTTTATTAATCATTCATCCTTTTTAATTAATTACTTCTTTTAAAAAAAAAAGAAGTCAAAAGTCCAAAATCTGCATAATCTTGTTATTATATTATTTCACTCTTTATTTTAAGTATTATTTGAGTCCAATCCAAATCCAAAAGACAACCGTCTGTCGTCTCAATCCTCTTCACGCGCCTCATACCATTCCAATCCAAGTTACAGCCTGTCATAGCCTCATCCACCAAGTTCATCTGCATCATAAGTTCAGGAACAAATTTGTTCCGTTCTCCCCAAGCCAGGAGATTCTGTCTAACCCTAAGTCCCGAGCCTGAGACTATAAATAACACCTGCACACAGAAAAAAAATCGAAAAAGCCCCAAATAGCCAGAGAAAAAAAACAAAACTACAACCAATCTGCCATCTTCACAGAACTCACGTAAGGGACCCGAAAGCACGGCGCAATCAACACACCAACCGAATTAGCAACAAAGCAAATCGGACTCAATATCGTCGAATCTGAACCAGAAGCAAAAGAAACGCATCAGAACCCGAGAGAAGAATAAAGAGGTATATTTTCGAATCTTAATCTCTAGATCTAAGGTCGTAGGTTAGTTTCTTTGGAATTTTGAATTTGGAAACGAAATCGGGAGGGTAGGAAACATAGGAAAACAGTAAAATTTTAAAAAAAGGGTTTAGCTCCGACGCGGTGGCGCCGCCGCGATAACTCACCGGCCGCCGCTTCGGACTTCCTTCCGCCACCCTTTCTCCAATCGGAGAAGAAAGAAAAACATGAGAGAGAAGAGAGGGTTGGGAGAACCGATTTAAGTGAAGAGAGGGAAAGAGGGGTTAAGATGAGATGAAGGGGTTTCTTACAAGAAACCCTATTTATAGCAGCAAAAAAACCGACCCGGTTAAAAGAACCGAACCGGCCTAAAGCCAATTCTCCCAGGCCCAACGTGCGCCTCCTGTCTTTCCTCATTTTTATTTTTCTGCACACCCCCCCGATCACTGCTGCACCCCCCTCTGCTGTTATTTTATTCCTTTTTCCGCCTTTTTTTTCCCTTTTTCCGTTAGCATTGCATTTCTTTTATTATTCTCATTTTTCATCCATTTAGGTTTATCGTTCTGCTTTTATTATTCATTGTATATTTATTTTCTTTATTTTAGTCATTTAGAAAATGTATTTAGGTTTCAATGTAATTTATTTATTTATTTACGTTTTTGGCACATAATTTAGAATGTAAAGATAGGCCTTTATGTAATTTATTTTATCGCAGACCATAGCATGTATCATAGGCTTTTATGTAATAATCGTAGATGCATGTGTGCGTGTGTGGGTTTATTTTCTTGCTCCGATAGTTTTAAATTTAGTTTAATTATTATTCAAAAAAAACAACAAAAAACATGCAAATAGTATCACAATCACAAAAAAACTTTTTTCACAATAAACCTTGATTCAAAAAATCAAGTGACCCTTTTATTTTATTCTTTCATAAATCAAACATTGCAATCTACATCAATCATAACTTAAGTCATTCTTCTTTTAACATAAATAACACAAACAAACTTATTTTGCCATTTGACTTTTCATTTTAAAACCTTTTTCAAAACTAATAAAAAACACAAAACAAATCAAACGTCAATTTCTACCCCGACACTCGTCCTTCCAAATCAATAAAAAAATGTAGATAAATAGGCCTTTTTTTCCTTTATCACTTTAAACTTTTTTTTTAGCAAGCAAGTTTATAGCACAAAACATTAGATAAAATCAAGAAGTTCCCGTAGAGTACTAATCAAAAGCTAATCAAATAGCCTTGATCTTCGAAAAATGACGCGACAACATCTTATATGTTAGTCTTTAACTTGTCGGCTAAAGAGTAAGACTACTAAACAACATATTATTAGAGAATTATAATCTAAAAATTGAGTTTTTGTTGCTTATGTGAAACCTTTTTGTTCACCATGGTATGCCACTGTGTGACCTTGTTGCCTACATGTGGTGTGACAAAATTTAAGGTCAGTTTAGTTCCTAACAATATAGATATTTCAATTCCTCTAACAATTTAAGGTCAATTTACTTTTTTAATGCATCTTGTAACAACAATACATATTGTTAGTCTCTAACAATTCTCTCAAGACCACTAAAAAAATCTCGAGATATTTCAGCCTCTATCTCATTCTTATGCATTATAGGTAGATATTCAAAAGAATCGGAGATGGGTTGAAAAGGTTATCTATAAAATACCACAACAATTTGATTTACGTTCTAACATAAATAATGTACATCTAAAACCGGTACAACCAAAGTTGAAAACACCAAAACTTCACGGCAGTACTCCAGATTATCAGGGTCCTTTTTCATAAGAACGAGAGGGTTAACACAAAAAAAGAAGAAGTTGAAAACACCAATTAGGAGACCAAAGAAGCATAGAAGAAAGGATTTTTGTCTGAAAAAAGATGTCTGACAGCCAGTAAAACAAGGTTTAAAGGATATACGAGGTGATTTGTGGTAAGCACATACACAAACATGGATAACATGATATTGATACATCGATACTGATAAAATTTTGATAAAATGACATAATTTAGTAATCATGAGTCTTGGTGTCGTGTCGGACACTGAAACACCTCTTCAATCAAAAGTGTTGGTGCAACAAGGTAAACGTCATCATATTCAATCCAGTGACTTGCAAGGGACCTGCTAGACAGGAATATGCAAGAAGAAAAAGATGGCAACAAAAAACAAATTACTCACAATTGATGCACTTCAATTTTAGTATTGATGGAATTGTTGTGAATGATTCTTACTATCGGTACCAAGTGTTTTGATGTCTCTTCAATTTTAGTATTGATGGAAATGTTATAAAATGGGTTTAAAAAAATATATATAGGGGGAGTGGACTATCTCTTTAAAATATTGTTAGGACTAAAATGACCCTAAAATCATCAAATGGCACATAAGCAATGTGGCGACACAATGACATGCCGTGGTGGACAAAAAAGTTTCACATTAGCAAAAAATTCAATATTTAGATATTGATTCAAGAGCATATAAAAGTTCGACTTATCATTCTTTTTAGGGTTGTATCTTGTTTGGGCGCATATGGCCTCTTATTTGCTAATGGTTGGACACTTGCTTAGATGATAGTATGCATAGAGTCGATCACTTTCAACATTTTGTTCATTTAGGAAGCGATACTCGGAAGAATCGTTATCTGCTTCATCTGATTTGGTTGGCTAGTGTTTGGGTATTATGGAAGGAGTGGAACAGCTGTGTTTACCCGTAGAAGGAGATGTCTATTCAACAATTATTCGATAAAGTCAAACTCTTATCTTTCTAATGGTTGAAAACAACTACTTAGCTTTTGATTTTCATCAATGGTGAATAAATCAACTTCATTGTTGTATTCATGACACTCCTAGTCCGAATTTAGAGCTCCTTTCGATTAATATATATATATATATTTTTTTAAAAGAATGTATTAACTAAAAAAACAAAAGTTTGAAGTATTCCGACATAAAAAAATGTTTGAAACATCCATAAAGAAGTGATCTCAACTTTATCTTGTATATCATTATCAGGTGGAGTTTAACATGGGAAAGGTAAATCCTTTCCCACCATAGGAAAGTTTTTTTTGTACCATTAGATTAAAGAGGAGTATAGATGTTATTATGGTCTGTCCACACTATATATTTTTCCCTCATCATCTTCAACTTCATGAGAATGCAAATCTGCAATTCACCACCACCAAGAGACTACAATCCATATCAATCTTCGTCAAGTTGTTCTTAAAAAACTCAGAAAATCAAAATCAAGGAACAATCCAAAAACAATCTTCATGTAATTAAAGAAACACCTCCAATTTCTTTGGCCTCGCCATCCTCTCTTCAGATGTTCACTTACTCTCCCGTTTCAAAACACATTTTCCCTTTATCCATCTCAAATTTCAACGATGATCTTGGTTTTTATTTTTGTCTTTTGTAAATGGGATTTAGGTATTGAGAACCAATTTAAAATGGTTCAAAATAATCCAATTAGAAAAAAAAAGCATAAAAAACAATTATTCATAACCAGATCTGATGCTTCTTGATGAGGGAGAAGGAGAAGGAGTGTTCTTGATGATTCAACTCAAGCAAATATATGTAGTTATACTGTGTACGATTTGGTAAAGAACTTGTAATTGCAAATTGTGATTTAAGATGCATAAACACAAACAAAAACCAATGTTCAATTTACATAAAAGTTAATGACCCATTTGGCACTCAAAATTAAAGTAACAAATATAGAAAGAGAGATGAAAAAATACAGGGAGAAGTTTGTGAAGATTGAAGTTGTTGGAATGGTAGCCATGATTGGTGTGGTCTTGCAAAAGCTGGTGGGTGAGCGATGAAGGTGGGACAAAAAAATATGGTAGAGAAGAGTTTATGATAAAGATATGTTCCTTACTTAATCTAAGGGTCAAAAAAACTTTCCCATGGTGAGAAAGGATTCACCTTTCCCATGTTAAACTCCACCTCATTATCAAAGTGCAATAGTCTCTAATAATGTTTTTTTTCTTCCTCGGGTATTTGACAGCAGCTTGTGTTGGATCTTGCCATTCACTAGGATTAGGTACACCGCTACCATCTAAAGTCTCCTTGACTTGGAAGTAGAACAAAAACGTCAAACTTGAACCCTTCAAAATAAAAAAATATCCAAAAGATGAAACATAAAACAAAGAGACTTGATTGCTTAAGTATGAATTTTATTAGTGAGGGGACAAAGCTCCTTCAGCAAGCAATGGTACTACACTATACAATTCCTTACATTTGAGAATCCAAAAAAGACCAAAACTGTAGAAAAAACTTTTGAAGAATGAGATTGTTAAAACATTTGTGTAGGTGAAGAGAGACTTAGGTTGAGTCACATGCAACATCAATCTCAGAGTGCTTATGTTTCCTATCTAAAGCACCAATTCATGAATTTCAGTTTCAACCTCTAAAACAAAAGTTTTACTTTTTACTAATAAATTTTTTAAACGCCAATATTGCATGAGATTTCACAGTACCATTGGTGGCATTTACGAAGGAAAGATCCAATCCTTTCCCACCATGGGAAAGGTGGTGTTTTACCTGCAGCTGCAGGTCAAACAGGTTTCATTGGTTTTGTTTGGTATTGCAATTCAGCCAAAAAATCATTAATAAATTATTATAGTACTAAATTATGAACTACACCCCCATTTAAAAATAAGTACTATCCATATCACAAAATCCACACCAAAAAACAGACTCCACTCTTCTCTCCTCCTAGTAGGGTGTTGGTTTTGATTTTTGCTACAAATATCGAAAATATAAATAAAATAAAAGTTAGTAATTTATACTAGTAGTTCGTAGTTTTTTTTTGATATTATGTGTGCCTCTTGACTGAATTACTACGCTAAGGAAGGAATACGTCCCTGGCTGTAGATTATTTAACTACTCTAATGAGCATTTAGAGCTTGAGAATCAACAAGTTCTATGAATGATATTTGCAATGGACTGGTCTGATGTTTTTTGAGCTTCGTTAGTAAGTTATGGCAGCTACTAATTTATGATGGGGTACAAAACTAAATTACAGAAGCATGAAAGGGAAGTAGCTATCTGAGGAATATCGTGGGTTGGTTGTAACTATCGATCATGCCAACAAAAGAAAATATAATAGTCGAATTCAAACACTTATTATCTACCTGAGGAATTCAAACACTTACGCATAAATATTGTTAATTTTATAAAGCAAGAGTGTTCAATTTTTTTACACTTTTTTTTATCAATACTAAAAATTATATAACCATATTTTAAAATAGGGTTAAATATGTTTTTTTTTTCTCTATAAATATACAAACTTTTCATTTTAGTCTCTCTAATTTTTTTTTTCGATTTTTAGTCCCCTAAAAATTTTTCATCGTCACTTTTGGTACCTCTTTTCAAATAAACT
>Ga0315913_1010982_pt1 | contig 10316 bp, 8 predicted proteins | sample MpolsnodulesMG_FD_207736 | JGI IMG/M metagenome (GOLD analysis project Ga0315913, IMG submission 207736) | Medicago polymorpha root nodule microbial communities from Los Angeles, California, United States - small nodules | ecosystem: Host-associated > Plants > Roots > Nodule | place: USA...
ATACAAAAAAATAACACACCAATAACCCATAGTCTGCAAAGGACGGAAGAAAAATTCAAATGGCTCATCTTAATAGTATTGTTCGAAAAATACTTTTCTGTCTCTCAAAATTGGTCATTCTTTGACTCAGAGGGAGATAACTCATGCTCAATATTTTTCAGCGAGTTTTAAAAAGTGATTGATTTGATTTAAAAAGTGACAGTGTTTTGTTGAAAAATATCGAGAATGAGTTAACTTCAATTGGATCAAGGAAATGAATCATTTTAAAAAGGAGAAGAGCAATTTTCTTACTATTTTAGATCTGCACGGTCACGGTGGGCCCATCTGGATTCACAGTTAGTTCTGTTGTTGCCTCCTGCAGCTGCCCTTGTGCAGTATGATTCTTATTCCTAAGTTTATATATTATCGCAGCTATGGCAACGACAATGGTCCCACCTCCAATGGATAGAGCTATATTTAGAGTGAGGTTAAAATGAAGATGCAGCTCTGGATTGTTTCCATAGAGAGTCGACACTGGCTCAGTCCTAGCCTCCGTCACGTAGTTGAAAGCCAGCAAAGGCAACAGCAATGGCATGAACACCAACATCTTTATTTTCTACAATACACAGAAAAAGAATCGTCAAGAGCAAAATTGTGAATCATAAGACATTAAAAAAGTATTAAGAATTAAAGAAATTGACAATATGTAAATCACTATAAACAACAAAGAAATGTTAAGAACAGAATAATGTCTACCTAATATTATTTTCTTTGCTTCTTTGTTTGTGGGAGTGTTTTTTCGTTTGAGAGATTGTATGTGGGAGTGGTTCTTATGTCATATTTATAGTCTGGGTTTGTTGCGGTTAAGTCAGTTGGACATATCTTATATATTTCCCGCAATTACAAAAACACATTTTAGCATTTGGTGCATAAGTCAGTTGACTTGAAACCTGACTTAAAAATGGACACAGTGACAGTACCTGACTTAAAAATGGACACAATGACAGTTTCATAATTATTTCTAACTTGGTTAAGTCGATTTTCTTTTTACCCGACTTAAGTGATTTGCAACCTGACTTAAGAACATACTACTATCTTAAGACAGGTAATTGACCGTTTGACTTAAAAAGGGTTTATTTTTAAAAAATAAATTAAAATATCTGCCACCCATCCATCCTTTCTAAATTTCTTTAAAGAAGTCAGGCCACAATGTCATATTATAAAATTATATTTTTTTTATTGTTGTAGATTATTAATTATTATATCTTTTATAAATATGACTATAAAAAACACTAAAAAAATGATAAATGAGTCACCAAATAATATAGTTGTACAATTCATACACGGACTCATAACGACATCTTTATCAATAAATAAATGTTTATTATTTTTAATATTTTTACATATTTTTAGTTTTCTACTTCATAATATTTAATAACAACTATTTCAATGATTTTATCATGGACAGATTATTCGGTAAAAAAATCATGGGCAAATTACACTAATCTTCCATAAGGTCTTCTTTTGAGGAACATAAGTAACACAAACATTCGCTCCATTTTTTAACTAAACACTAATCTCCCTTTTTTTTTTATCAAATTGACAAGCACTTCTCTTATAATATAACATGGTTTAAATTTTGTTAATTCCATTTTTTTTAGCAATTAACATATTCATACGAGTATGAACTCACTTAATTTTCAATATTTTTTCTTTTCTTTTCATTTTTCACTTAGGTGATTTTTTCCAACTTGTTGTTCCTCAGTCTAGATGGTTTAATTTTGAAACTCTAATGTAATAAAACGAATATATTGAAGATTAATTCATTTTCGTTGATCAACCACAATGTCCATCCACCAAAATTCGTCTCATTTCAATATTCTCTTTTGATCTCTTATGTAATTGTCGATGTTTGGTTCTATTTGGTGGTTAAAACAAATGTTGTTATTGTCTCTCCATTTTTTTTTAGATAAATTCATAATCTTCTTATTGAGATTGATTTATATATAAACCATTATTTACACTTGAATAGAAGGCAAGCGGGCAACAAGCTGCGCCGCTAGACCTTTTTGGATGGCAAAACCAATCCTCGTGAACACAACATTCATGGACCTAGGAGACATGACATTGCTACGCATGATCTTTTGAACTCTATGTAGAAGGTCAACAGCCTCTGGTGCTAGGAAACCAAAAGTGTCAAAAACAAATGATATAAAAGCATGTTGATTGTCAGAACACGCTTTCTCATGTTTCGCCACTTTGCTTGACGCAGCTTTTAAGGATGTATGTCCTACGGTAAAAGGTCCGACACCTAATCCCACAAGTGGTGAAACCCCAGCAAGTCTACACAAGCATGTTTTCCACCTACCCATCCGTACACCATAACATCCGCAGGCCTGAGTGAATATATCAAACAGGGCATGTTCACATGTGCCTCCTTCTTCACTGATATTCATGCCCGTCTGAATATATCAAAAAGTACATCCTTAACAAAGTCATGTCTGTACTTAAAGTCGGAAGCTCCCCAAAAGTATCTAGACACGCCTTACGACAAAGAGGGCACACCTCATCAATAAGAAATAGTGGAATCATAAGACGATATCTAAGGATAGTACGATACTCCACTAGTGACATATGCTGACTTAACCCATCAATCAGGATAGCTAGAAGAAAATCCTGAGCATGTGCTGCTTGCAAACATCCAAAAATCGTCTTCTGTCTCGTGGTCATGTCAAACTTAACTTCCATATCCTAAACACTAAAAGAGCACTCGCCAAAACATGTTGTGCTTTAGGAGGGACGGTGTCTTTGTTAGTAAAACTGCTAACATCAAAATCTGGAATCGTACCACGAAGGCCATCCAAAGCATTATCAAAATCTGAGTCCATGTCACATAACCCACTGCCTCTCAAAATATGATCTTGTAGCACCCAAGACTGTGCCCTAGAAGCCACAAAAGCGTACGAGGAAGCCTCTAATGCTGAGTACAAACCCAACCCTCCAAACCTAATAGGTAAAGAAACCAACCTCCATTGAAGGTCCCCAAAGAAAGGACATCCACCAACCACAATGTCCTCAACCGCTCCACGCAGCTCTTTATCAAACAACATAGCTGCCTCCTCCATGTGAATCGGTTGGCACGTTCTTAAGCCAAAGAAAAGTTGAGGAAAGAAAGATGAAGAAAGGAAAAGACGTGTGAACAAAACTCAAAGAAAGATTCAAGAAACCATACCAATAAACCACAAATCAAACCTACAGTAAAAAAATGCAAAAATGGTGCTCACATCAGAGAGAGATAGGGAAATTATGGGTTTGCGAAGAGAAAGTTTGAAATGAGTCTGAGAAGAGGAAGAAGCTACGTTCCAAGAGAGAGAAAGTGAAGGTTGTAAATAACATAGGAAATGGAACAACAATTACTAGAGCTAGAATGCAGAAAGTTAGGCTGCGTCAGTTGTAAATGAATAGGTTATGGGAGTGAATTTGAAATTCAAATCTTATAAGTTCGGGGCGCCAAAAAATGAGGATTAGGGTTTCGAGGTTAGCTAGGATTAGATATAAAGATAGATTCTCTCAATTATTTTCTTTACTTTAACGCCAATAAATGTTTGATTTTGTAGAATTTCACCAAGAAAATTAATTTGTTTTTTTTAGCATGGATAAAAAAACTAATAATGTCCAGCGAGAATGATTTAAAATGAACAAATTATTTTTACTTCACTTCTGCATATAAATTCAAAAGCTACTAATAATAAGGCAAAAATAGACTACACACATAATATATTGAGGTTCCTCAAAATATAAAACATAATATATTGAGGCCCCTAGAAACAAAACATTCTCAATGTCAATGAATACAGAAAAATAACACACCAATCAGGCAACCCATAGTCTTCAAAGTGCAAAGAACGGAAGAAAAATACAAAAGATAGAAGTCCCTGTTACTAGTACAGTTCAAAAATTACTTCTCACTCTTAAAATTTATCATTCCCTTTGACTCAGCGACAATTAACTCACGTTCGATATTTTTCAACGATATTTTTGTCTGAGAGAATGTACGTGAGAGTGTAGCTCATGTAATGCAATATTTATAGACCAGATAACTTTGTTAAGTCGAGACCCGACTTAAGGTAATGAAGTATTTATAGCTTAATGCAAAAATAAAGTCAGTTGATATGCAACCTTGACTTAACAAAAAATGCAGTGGCAGTTTCGTAATTATACTATTTAACTGTGTTAAGTCGGGACCCGACTTAATTCAAAGGTGATAAAAAATAAAAATAAACTCTTAAATAATTTCGTTGATAGGAACTGACCTAAAAACATAGGAGTACTATCTTAAGTCAGGTTTAAGAGTTTTTATTTTTAAAAAATAAATTAAAATACGATAAATAGTAACAGGAACTGACCTAAGAACATGCTATCCTTTTTTATTTTATGTTATACTATCTTAAGTCAGGTTTACCAGCTTTTATTTTTAAAAAATAAATTAAAATACGATAATATTTCCAAATTTTTGCTTATAAAGTGTCTGGAAGTCAATGAAAACCACAACGCAGCCTTCCTCACATATTCAATGCACGCCTCCTCCTTCCTTGAATGCGATAATATTCTCACCCATTTGCGGTGAAGAACCTAAATTTTCTCCGGCCCTTTCTCATTTGCGGTGATTTGAGTTGAATCTATACCGCGTTGCTGGTTCGTTTTCCACCCTCGTTCGTTCTTCATCCTCCTGTGGTTTGAATCTTTGTTTCCATTTTTCATTTTCAGGTCTCTCTATCTATGTATGTATGCGCGTAACACTCTTGATTTGCTAATGTATTTTCATTCCTTTCCAGTTCTAGTTGATTGATAATTTTCCTGTATTTGAGTCTCTTATGTGACTGCTGAAAGTAATTGAATCTTCTCTGATTAGGGTTTAAAACCTATAATATTGGGGGGTTTTTAGACTGTGAGAGATTTTGAGAAATTGCATTTGTTTTGATGAAATTAAACCCTAAAATTTTGGGTTGTGCTTTGATTCTCACGTGGGTAATGGTATGGTGTAAAGGTTTGCAATTTCCTCTGTTTTCCTGTGTTAGTTTATGCCTGTATAATTATCACTTTTGCCTTCTTGAAGGTAAGCATAGTTCTATCACATTCATCAGTCAACTAGTTGGATCTGTGTAGTGGCAATATGCTGTGGTTTTGCTTATTCTGGTTTGTCTACTCTGAGGCCTTATATCGGATGTTTTTGCTTGTTTGCTGCGGCCAAAGTTTGAGGTACTGGCTGCTGATGAGAAACAAGAACTGCTGAAGAATTTTATAAGGTGGAAGAGAAACATGTAAAGTTTATAAATATGCTTATTTTTTGTCTCAATATTCATGTGCACTGGATTTTAGCTTTATTTATAATATTTTCATGTCATTTATAGATAATTATTCTATTGATTTGTGTATGCTATTACTTGGAGTAAGTTAATGATTTAGAAACCAAAAACCAATGAACAAAATCCAAATTATTCATGTGTGAAAGAATCCATATGCCCTATTGAAATATATGTAAATAGGTGTAACTTGTATTACTTTGATATGAAATTTTGGGTTATAATAATATTTTGATTATGAAACGGTTGTGGTAAATATATGTTTTTGTATGAAATTTGGATTGGTATGAAATTCTAGTTCGGGAGATATATGTAGGGAGGAAGAACAAATTTTTATTTTTATTTTTTTGAAAATGCATTTGTACTGATTTGAATATGCAGTTTTTAAGTAATTCTTGTTTGTGTACTATATTAATGTTATTGAGCTTGCTTTGGTACTAACCATTATTATGTTTCTTTTGAAACAGACAAATGAGTGATCCAGCAAGTCCTTCACAAAGTGAGTTGAATACTCAATCTAATCGAAAAAGGGGAAGAAGTCGCACCCGGATGAAGAAGTTGAAAGTTAAAACTGCACAGGGTCAGAAATTACAAATTGAATTCCAACCAAGTGGAATACCTTCAGGGGAAAACACGCAAAAGTTCAAGTACCAGGTGGCTTCCTTTGCTCGAAAGTTTGCTAGTATTCTGATAAGTGATTGGGATATGGTTCCTGTTGAAGCAAAAGATAAGATTTGGAAATCAATCAATGTAATTTTTAATTGTGTTTGTCACTATTGTACTTAACTTTAATTTTGTCATAGACTAACTCCTATATTTGTTGTTTAATGTAGGATGAATGGGATATTCGTAATGATAGTATTGTGGAAAAGAAAACTATGATGTATGCACGTGGGCGTTGGAGAGCATTCAAAAACTCCTTAACAAGTAGATATTTATTTAAGGGGCATCGAAGTCACAAGTCTCCTACCGAGACTTACGATTATATTGACGAGGACACATGGCAGGCGTTTGTTAAGACGCGAGAGGATCCTTCCTTTCTGGTTAGTTTGATCTATTATTTAGTTTTTCAATTAAATTTATTTTTAGTATATATTACCTAATGAATTGGTGTGTTATTTCTATAGGAGAAAAGAATGAATGGACAAAAGGTTCAAGCTAATAATAAATATCCCCATAGATTGTCTCAAGGGGGGTATCCTTTACTTGAGAAAAAGATCATGCAAGAAAAATTAAAAGAAAGACAAGAAGCAGCTGGAGACTTAGATGTTCCACCTCCATCTCCACCACAACGTCATGAGAAGTGGAAAAAAGCCAGACAAAAACCATCAGGAGAGTATACATCAGAAGCAACGCGTCTTGTTGTAGAAAAAATGGTAAGTAAATGCTTAAGACCTTTTTTCTAACTTTTGTTGTGTGTGTTTGGTTCGGCGGCAAAGATAATTGATTTTGGTTAAAAGTGAGTTGAATGTGAATTGATTTTTGTTTGGATACATAATGATAAAAATGATTCTTATATATTCATGTTGTTTGGATAATTAGAGTCAAAATTGATTTTGAATGCAAAATTACAAAGACGGGTATCAATATCTATTTAAAATAAGATTTCATTTCTATTAAAAATTGTACACACACACACACATACTCCATATTAGCAAAAAAAGTTATATATACCTTATGATTTAAGAAACAAAAAACTATGTTGATTTATTTTCTCTTTTATTGATCGCATTAGAAAAATATTCTCAGTCTAATTTTTGTATAGCGTGATATATTAGCAAAAAAAAGTTATATATACCGTATGATTTAAAAAACAAAAAACTATGTTGATTTTTTCTCTTTTATTGATCGCATTAGAAAAATATTAAGTCTAATTTTTGTATTTACATATATTAGCGTGATATATGACACACACACACTAATAGACTTTACTATGATGATCAGAACAAAAAAAATTACCACAAAGCGTAAAAATGTTTACAGCCCTCAGGGTATTTTACTAGTTTTTACTTTTTAGTAAGGGCCAATTAGGGAATATACACTGCTACCAACATTTATAAATGGAGAATTGGTTTTACCCACCGCAGAAGCTCCAAAATGATGCTTTCGGTAGAATCAATTTTGAGAAAGTAAAGTTGCTTCTCACTTCATGTTCCAAACAAGATTGTAATGCAGTAGAATCAAGTTTGAGTGTATAGAAGTACGTTTGAGTGTTTTCAACGGGAAACCAAACATATGCGTTGTCTGATGCTACTTTGTGGTCCGCAATGTTTTTTTTACTATAATTGAGTGCCGTTGCAAACCTTTTGACATTTACTGGAAAATTTTGTGCCTTTTGCCGTGCATTTTTTTTCCAGTGATTAGGTTGTGATAGGGTGGCTGAAGACCTTTTTTCTGTCGTTTGTTGTCTGATGCAGACTTTGTGGTGAATTGCAAGTGTTTTTTTGGGTCTGGTTTGCTGCAAGTGATAATTTTTTTACAACACCGCTATATTGCATATACTCTTACATAAATGTATCATTTCTGAAGTTTGTCAGAAGTTTCATAATGTAAATATAGATAACTTTGCTTTGGGGGACAACTTATGTCTCCAGTTTATCTCTATGCTTGACTAAAGTTCAAGAGGTAGAACAGACAACTTGTGATTCTGTAAATCTAGATTGCCTCAAAATGAACCTCTTTTCATATTATGTCCATTGCAATTGAATTAATAAAATACCACTCCTCAAACAATTCAACTAACTTACTGATAGTCGATGTGTAACCAATAATCGAATATCAATATCTTTCAATCAGATTAGAAGGTACGGTAGAAAAACATTATTAACTAAAACAATTGCTACCTCTTCAAATTTCTCCCTAGTACTTATGTTCTGCTTGGTTGCCAAATCAAAAACAGTATCCAGGTTTCAAATTAAAAGATTTTTTAAATTACAGGGGATAAATATTTGCGTTAAAATATTTTTTTCAAATTAGAAGGCCTGACATATTTGATGTTGTAGGATTCTCTAAAATCAAATGGATTTGAGCAACAAGGACGTAATGACATCTTGACGGAAGCCCTTGGGAAACCTGAACACCCTGGTCGTGTTCGTGCTGTTGGTCAAGGTGTGGGGATTCGAGAACATTTCGGATCACGATCTCATTCCACCCAGTCTGTTATCAATGATGCCCAACTAGCAGCCTTGAAAGTAGATCCTACTACGCAGATTAAAGAGCAAGTGCCGCAGTCAATTTACTCTCATCAAAATTTCCCAATTTGTTCTCCTAATACCACTCAACATGTGAACACAAAGGGTAGTTTCTCTATTGTACCATCTATGCCAGATGATGAAAAGGATATCCCAAAAGATGGTGAATTGCATATTGATGGAAGCAGTCATGTGGTGCCATATGCTAATGTGTACAGCCTAGGGTCCACTACACACAATCACGAGCTAAATAATGATATGGTTAGAGTGCCGGTTACCAAGGTGATAGGTGCAAAGGCTCAAAAACCAACTTTTGCCGAGGCAAGTGCAGGTTCATGTTTGCGGGAGACTGATTCTGAGAGCGGCCGTAGGTTTGGTGATGAGTGGACTTTTGAGGCTCTTGACACGCCGCCCTGTTTTGGGGAATTTATGACGGAGGCTCATTTTTTTAGTTAGCTTTTTTTAATAGATAGGTACTTCCGTGGGTGGGGTTTAGCATGGGAAAGGAGAGTTGTTTCCTATCATGGGAAAATTAATTTAATCCATTAGATCAAATGAAGAACACACTCTTATCATACTCCCTCAATACTAGATTAATCTTTACACTATCTTTCACCCTCTCTTCCATGTCTTCACTCACCTACCACCACCATCAAACAAAAGCATCTGCTTCCATCCTTCTCTGTTTTTACGCAGCAATCATCACCATAAACATCACAAACTCATAAAACACCAACATCAACAACTTGTTATCCCAAATAGAATTATTCATTCCTTGAAACCCCAATTTTTTTTTTTAAACCCGTCCCATTTGTTCACCCAATCCCTCTATTTCTGGTTTATATTTAAACCATGACTGATGTGTTCATCTTTAGTCCTTCACTATTATCATCATGCTAATTCCAAACCTATTAATACAATTTTTTTTCCTTCAATTTTCATAATTTTTTACGGAAATGGGTTTAAGTTCAAGATGATTGGAAAAGGTATCCATAGAAAAATATATGGTTTAATACAATGGTGATGCTAAAATTTACATGATATTACAGTATGATTCCTATTTAGTACAAATAGAAAGCATTTATATCATGGATTGAGTAGCAGTAAGACAAAGTTAATTCTACATTGAATCAAACTAAGCTTTTGTGTTTCGACACATCTTGATAAGAAAAATGGTTGTTGTGTAATTACTTGTTCTAGCAATTATAATGAAAAGTTAATATCAAAATCGGTAGTGCTGGTGGTTTATTGATGTCTGGTTGATGATTGTAAGGTTGAAGACAAAGGGGAAAAATTTTAGTGTAGAGAGACTATGGTAAAATTAGTATTCCTCTTTGATCTAATAGTTAAGATTTACTTTCCCATGATGGGAAACAATTCCCCTTTCCCATGCTAAATGCCACCACTTTCGTGACTAGTACATGAATTTTTGGTGCCGTTTAGCCTGGTAAAGGAGACTTCTTTTCCACCATGGGAAAGTCTCTTTTTCCAGGACAGCTGTTAGTTTTAACAGTCTATTTCAAAAACAAAAAAAACTCAACTTAATTTTTATAATGTTGTTTGTAACATTGCTACTGCACCTCCACATTTACTCACAACTGCTCAAAGGACACCTCACTACTGAAACATTAAAACATGAAATCAGGTGAGGTTTAATATGGGAAAGGGAACTTGTTTCCCATGATGGGAAAGTTAATTCAGAACCGTAGATAAAATATTTTTATATTTCAACGGTTCAGATTGTTGACTTGTTAATTGGCAACAACCTTTTGGTGGCAATTAT
>Ga0315913_1010983_pt1 | contig 10316 bp, 8 predicted proteins | sample MpolsnodulesMG_FD_207736 | JGI IMG/M metagenome (GOLD analysis project Ga0315913, IMG submission 207736) | Medicago polymorpha root nodule microbial communities from Los Angeles, California, United States - small nodules | ecosystem: Host-associated > Plants > Roots > Nodule | place: USA...
TACAAGTTCCCTCTTTTAATTTAAATAAATCTGAACCACTTATTTAATCTATTGGTGTTTTTCTCGTGGTTCACCGGTGAAGGACCTAATTGGACCCTCACCCTAGAATCCACCTAAAATCAATACTATATTTCATTACTTTTTTTCCAATTGCTTCTTATCCTATCATATGCATGATTCATGACCAGGTTCAGTGAACTCCTTCCAATTTCAACCACCAACCATAGTTTTCCCGGGCCTTTGTAGAAAAAAATCCAAACACGATAATGTCTAAATGGACCGTAAATAAATGGTAGATAAATGAAGCAAACCCGGACTCTAGTTAAATGCGCATAACACAATATAGTTAATAGTACTGCAAATATTATTCCATATTGGTTTTGCAGTCACCTCCTTCAAACCACGTTACTATGCCTAATTTCTCTGAGTTCAAACCACTCAATGAGAACACGCTGATCGAATACATAAAAACCGTCCCTGTCCTCTCATCCAAACTAGGCAACAACTTCTCCAACATATCAGTTAAAGAAGTTGGAGATGGCAACCTTAATCTTGTCTTCATTGTTTCCAACTCTAATGGTTCTTTTGTCATCAAACAGGTAACACACAAAATTCTCATTTCTTTTGTTGGTTTTATGTTTTATTACACATAAAAAAAGAACAACTAACTACTCTAACTAACTGACTGGTTCGACTAACGGATATAACTAACTAGTTTTATGTTTTACTCTATTGGTATTGGAATTGGTGTTAGGCTCTGCCATACGTTCGTTTAATAGGTGAATCATGGAAGATGACGAAACTAAGAGCGTATTTTGAGTCGTTGGCGTTGAAAGAAAAGGGTAAACTGTGCCCTCAACATGTTCCAGAAGTGTATCACTTTGATCGTACTATGTCTTTGATTGGTATGCGTTATTTGGAGCCGCCACATATAATCCTTAGAAAAGGATTGGTTGCTGGTGTTGAGTACCCTTTACTAGCTGAACACATGGCTGATTTCATTGCAAACACACTCTTCTTTTCCTCGTTGCTTTTCCATTCTACTACTGACCACAAACGGGACGGTAAGTATACCTTTCCTTTCTGAATTTGGATCATCTACACCTATGCTATAATGATGCAAATATAAGAACCATTTGGATTTAAATCTAACGGTCACTATAGCTGCAGCACTATAAGGGAGACGTAAATGATCCATGTTCGTTTGAAATTGTCAATTGTCTTTTTCTATCTGATACTTTGCCTAAAATTTAATTTAGCTTAGAGTAGTTGTTTAGATTTGTTTTGACTTATTTTTAATTTTATTCTCACTACAATATGTTTAAGTTAAAGAGTTGATGAATTGAGTACATTTGTTAAATATACTTGTGCTTGCCTTTTTGCTTTGCTTCTTTGGTCCTTGGTAACTTGTAACGTATTTTATTTAACTAAGTATATTTGTTAAATGGGTTTTATCCTGTTATATACAAGTAGGAAAGGAAACTACTGATATTACTAATTATGCATGACAAACTCAATCTAACTGAAGAAACTGAATTAACTGTCATAACTGATTAATCAGTTATAAACTCGTTCGTTAGATTAGCTATAATTAATCTGTCATAATATATCACCTAGTTTTTTCAGTCAGAACTACAAGTAAGGTTATCGAACATACAGTTATATATTGATGCTACAATAAGGGTTATGACTTATGACATGTTAGCATTAGCCTTAATTCACACTGGCTTGATGCAGTTGCCAAATTTTGTGGTAACGTGGAATTATGCAGGCTCACTGAGCAGGTCATTTTCTCTGACCCTTATAAAGTTTCTGAACATAATCATTGGACTTCTCCTTATCTTGATCGTGATGCTGAGGCTATTCGGGAAGACAATCTACTGAAGCTTGAAATTGCTGAGCTTAAATCAAAGTATTATATTATGTCTCACATTTTTCATCTTTTGATGCACTAGTATAATTGTCATGTTTTTTTGTTTGTAAAAAATTTATGTTCCTTTAGGTTCTGTGAGAGGGCTCAAGCACTACTACATGCAGATCTACACACTAGTTCAGTCATGGTTACTCGCGAATCAACTCAAGTTATTGATCCCGAATTTGCATTTTATGGACCAATGGGTTTTGATATTGGAGCATTCCTTGGCAACTTGATATTGGCTTTCTTTTCTCAAGATGGACACGCTGATCAAGCAAACGATCGAAAAGTAGGTCCTCATTTTGAACACGTCTTTTAAGTTATTTAATTGTACCAGGCTAGTTTGTTACAAAAATACACATGTGTCTATTATGTTACCACTGTGGCATGAACATAGTTGTTCACTTATGCTATTTGTAACCCTTTCTCATCTCCTATATTTGACATTTAAACTGTAACTCTTACTAATTGTTATGCAGACATATAAAGAGTGGATTCTTAAGACAATTGAAAACACTTGGAATCTTTTCCAATATAAATTCACTGCACTTTGGAATAAGCATAGAAATGGTGCCGGTGAGGCATATCTTCCAGAAATTTATAACAATCCTGAGGTTCAGCTGCTTGTACAGAAGAAATACATAACAGATTTGTTTCATGACAGTCTTGGATTCGCTGCTGCCAAAATGATCAGGTAAGACTCTTAATTTCTTCATAATTTTAATAAAAAATTGAATTTCAGATCAAATAATCGTATGCAATATCATTTTATTTATTTGATTTACAGGAGAATTGTTGGTGTGGCACATGTTGAGGATTTGGAATCAATTGTGGATGCTGCTAAACGGGCAACATGTGAAAAGCGGGCACTTCATTTTGCTAAGATGCTTCTTAAAGAAAGAAGAAAATTCGAGGACATTTCTGAAATTATCTCAGCGATTCAGAAATTTTAGTTGTGACAAAAAAAGTTTTGCTATATCAATACCATCTTTTAAATCTTTCTTTCCAATATATTCTCTTTAGATTTTGTCTGAGTGAGCACTTTGGTGGCTGATAAATTATTATGTATGATAGATTTTAGTGTTTTTTCTCCCAAGGTATTAATACCGGTACGCTTTCTAATTAGTGTTCCCATCCTTCAACGAACGTGATAGTATTAAATAAAGACGCTGCTTTTACAGGTCTACTGATTCAATTTGTAATTTCAAAGCTGGCCGGTATAAATTTTACGGTTCATCTAAGCAATGTTTTAAGGACTAAACAACAACTACTTTACAAGGACCAAAACATACTACTAAATCCTTCCTTAAACTGAATTGTACATTACAATTAGTTTAATTCAGACAAGGTACTCATTCCTTACTGCTATCTTTAAGAAGGATTCTAAATTCAACAGTTTGGTCATGGTATCTGCAAGTTGCTCTTGTAAAGGACAATATCTCAGATTAACAACTCCATCTCTGCTAAGATCTCTTAGAAAATGGAATATAGTATCTATATGTCTGGTCCTCAATGCAAAACTGGATTCTTCGATAACTTGATTGTTGAATTGTTACCACAGAACACAGTGATACATTTCTTCTGAACCAGGCCTAATTTCTCCAAGATTCTTCTCATCCATACCATACTCCTTGACAAACACATAAGGCTGCAGCTATGAACTCGGCTTTTGTAATTAACAAAGTCACCACTGGCTAGTTTTTAGATGACCAAGAAATGGCTATAGAACCTAGTATAAAAACATATCCTGAGGTACTCTTTCTATCACATAAATCTCCTGCTTAAAATCTCATCTTCCTGACCACTTTTATACACTATACCATAATCCAAAGTTTCTTTCAGATGTCCAAGAATCCTCTTTGTTGCTATAAGATGTTATTCAGTTTGTTTCGCCATGTATCTGCTGATTAAGCAAACAGCAAACGCGAGGTCTGGTCTAGCGCCACTTAGGCACATCAAGCTTCTAACAATATGTTTAAAAATAGTAAAATCTGTAACAGCCATGATTTGCGAGAATCTTAATTTAAGCAAATTGATTAATCAAATCCAAATCCAACATTTTCATTCTGTTCTGTCACAAAATTTGTCACACTAATTGGTTAGACAGCTTATAGTCTTATACTAATAGATTATACTTTGTTTTTGGTCATATTAATTGATTATGTTATATATCTAATCGATTAGCTCTTGATCTAATCGATTAGGTACTTGTGCTAATTGATTACGGTCCAATCTTGTTCTAATCCTTTTCCATCATCATTCCACGATTTATTAGAGGCTTTTAGGCCAAGATAGTTATTCAGAACCTACAGTTTAGTGACAACTTAGCCTAGTTACCTTAGAATATAAATACGGATCAAAATCAAAGGAAAACATTATTGAAAGCTCAACCTTAACCTTGCCATCAACTCAGTAAGTCTATTCCTTTTCAAATCGTGTTCTCTTTTGTACAGATTAATAATCATTCCTTTGGAGCTTTGGAATCAAAGTAAAAATCTTTGATTCATAATGTTGCTTTCGTGGTAACGTGCCTAAATTATGCGGATACAGGACATGGCCTTTCTTTGCATATATTGTTTGCAGGATTGTGTATGATAGTTAGAGAATTACTATTCTCTTAATGTGCTGAATATGAATATTTGTTAATGAGTTGTTAAAATCATCAAGGTGATCTTCCACCGTTTTACTTGATTGCGGTTACCAGCATGAACACGAATATAATAGCAATAATAGAAATAATTTAGAGAACTTAGAGAGAATGTATTGTAGAATGCATTATCTATTATTATTTCCTTGATGAACAATTACAAGCCTTATGCAGGCCTAACAATTATCACTAACTTGTAACGTACTAACTAACTTGGTTACATTCTGTTATAAGCAAGTAACAATATTGAACAGAATTATCAAAACTACTGCAACATTTATGCTTGTAGTATGCTATGGAGAAAATAAAATAAACATTAGTATAACAGTTTTAATTCAAAGTCTTAAGTCTCAGTGACCGCGTCCTCTGCGACTTGGTCCAGAATAAGCCTGGTTGATTATCAAACTTAAGAATGAAGGAGGAGATTGATCTTTCAGAGGTCTCATGCCTTGAACATTCATGAAGTAAGAGAGCAAGAGGAGGAAAATGATAAGAGAAATTTCATTAAGTGCTACTATAAGAGAGTAACCCTTCATTTTCTTTTGCAGTCTTGTAGTTAAGCTTCTTTACTAATTAGGACAAATTAATGTTAGGGAGGGGAAGAGCCAAATAAACAAAGACTGTTTTGCAAAACTGCAGGATGGAGTATGGTGAATGTAGTATTTATATTCAATTTGTGTGTGTGAAGGTCAATTCAATTGAATTAATTTGATGCTAAGCATGCTATATCTTCTTTGACTTTAGTTATTATGGCAACTTAGGTAGCGGAATTTTAAGGTTATTCATTATGTGTAGTGCTTTGAATTTAAAGTTTGAATAAGTAGAGTATTTATTTTTCATCTTAGTCTTCTATTCTTGTTTACTTTTAAATGTAAAATCATATTTCAAAATCAAATAAAATTATTGTTTGATATTTTTCTAATAACTTTTTAAATCAGATTACTTGATCCAGTAACAGCCAAACGGCTCCACTGACGCCGTCAAACCCATTGATGGGCACCGATCATAACAGCCTCCCATCAATACTTTGGACGGCTTCACGCCCACACACCTATAAAGGCACTTATCGTCGTCGTTATAAGGTACACTTTATCTATTCTTTATCCTCTCACTCGTTGCTCTTTTATTGACTTGTGCGTCAAGTTTTTTCGCAGGTACACACCGCTGCTGCTTGTTGAACGTCATCATACCGATTCCAACAAGATCATCTAACAAATTATTTTAATTTTGTGGCAATGGCTAAAAGTCATTCAGAAAAATTGAAACTTTTTATGTTAATGCAATAAAAGATTTCTCACTCTGTAACTATAAAAGCATGACTACTCAAGCACTAGTCAACGTCTTGGTTACTACTAACCTCAGAGAGCCACCTTAATCAATAATCAATATTGGAGAAGACTGGAAAGTGCGTTTGAATTGATCTATTCTAAAGAAATAAAATGTGTGTTCTATGTCTTAATATTCACGCTATCCAAATCCAAGTCAGTGGTCTAAGGTAAACTCAGAACAGAAGTCTGTTGGGGCTTCAAACTCTGTAAAGTCTCATATTTCCAATTCCAAACATATTGTTACAATATGAATATGAGGTCCTTATTCGTATATATAAGTCAATCATGATCAACAATCTAGAAATTTAAAAGATTTTTTAAGCAACGAACTTAGCTGCTGGTGACTCATGAGGATGTTAATTAATTATTAAAAGTGTGGTAGGTCAAAATTTGTTGGCTCCAAACCAAGCAATTGGATTCAAGTGGTTAATAAGCTTCGCATGGACAAACCGTTCAGGAGAACTTGGGTTTGATCCCTGGTTTGAACAATTTTTAGTCAAGCTATCCTTACATCACGATCGAACTCCAAATTATAGTCTCTTTCTCCGAGAGCCGCCGCCGAAGGGATAACACAAAAAAAAAAAAAAAAATGTTGGCTCCACCACGATGTTTCCAACCTTATGCGCATGAGATATATGGGAGTGAAACTTGGTTTAACGACCAACACTTGTTTCCCGGTCAAGTTATACATTTGAATTTCACAAAGATTTGCAAACATTGTTCCACTAGTGTCTTTTAGATCTAATGCCTTTTCATCAAGCGGTCTAATCCAATTCAATAACTATGTTTGGATAAATTTATAATGACAAAAAAAAAAAATCTTGAGGGAATGACAAATATTATTTGTTAGTAGTTATTTTGTTGTCACGACCTCCTTAATCCTTATCACTATGTAATGTTGCGATCTCCTTATCATTCCAACCTTTATATTCCTGCCCAAACCATCATGTCACCTTGCTACTCCTAAGTAAGTCTTCATTAATGTTTCAAAATCAAATACTGGCTGGTTTATTACATTCTCATTATTAAGAACGAACTTGATATTTATAATTTACAACACTCAATATCAATCATTTGAGCTAAATACATGTGACTATTATGTTTTTTAGTGGAACTACTTCTACTTGTGAAGATATCCAAAATAGTTGAACATTGAGAATCCATAAGATGGATTGAAATTAGAACAGATTGTTCTCACAAGTAAAGTGTGAAGAAAATAAAATTGTAAGACACTAAAGATGCATGCAAATAGACTAAAATCAAGGGCAATTTTTCTTACATGTGTTGTGAAACGTTTTAAGTTGTATTGGTAATATGTGCTGGAACAAAAACTTGTTGACTGATTGAATATTGATTGCATTAAAAGGAGATGACGTTATTGGTAATATGTGTTGAAATATAATTGTTGATTTATTGAATATTGATTGCATTAAAAGGAGACCTACAACAAATTTAAGTGAATGAATGGAGAAGAGAAATGAAAAATTAGAAAAATATCCTTAAAATCTGGGTTGAAAAAAGGGACAAAAATTAACTCATTTTGTAGTTATTCCCTTCATTCCATATATGTTGGTTCTATATTTGAGAAAGTCAAACGAATATTAGCAAAAAGTGTGCCAAAAATAGATCAACAAAGTCAATACAACCATCATACAAGAGCAAAAGGAAAGAGGTATGACAAAACATCAAGACTACTTTAACAAGTCACACTACCGTCCAAGACAACGTAAGAGGATAGACCAACCTATTGTAAAAAAAGAAATTAAAAAAAAAAAAGGATAGACCAACCTATTTAAAATGAGAAATGATATTTAAACAACTATTTTTTGACAATTTTTTTGAAAACTTTCTTTCTCATACTCACATTTTATTTTTACTTTCTCTCTCTATTGCTTTGGTTTTTGTGTCAATATTCATATTTCTTTGTATATTTCAATTGTCTCACAAGTTGTCAACAAAAATAGTTATTCAAATAACACTCCTCATTTAAAATACTTCAAGTTTTTGTTTTTGTGGTTGTTTTTTAAGGGATAATCGACAATTTTGTTCTCAACTTTACTTTTAGACATATTTAAGCTATTTTATTTTTACGAGATTATATATAGTAGAGTGTTTATACTATTGCATTGAAAATGAGATTTATAAAATGTGCTCCCCCGTTCCAAAGTGTAAGCAAAAATAGGTTAACATATGTGGATGTGTTTGATACAAATTTTAAACCAAATACATTAAGTTTATATTTTGGGACGGAGGGAGTATTATACACCAAAATACATTTCATTATTCATAATTTGTGATGCAAAAATCACTTAAGCAAAATTATATTAGCAGTCGACCTTTTTCTCAAATCGGTGTCTATAACTTTTCATTTTTCTAAATTCATTATTTATGTTATATTATATATTATCACTCTTGTCTTTTTAATAAGTTTTGGTAAAAAAAAATAGAAAAAAAGAACATGTGTGCCATTTTTATATTAAGAAAACTCACGTAAACATGTGAGATACGATCATATCATTTCTCTCTTCACTTCTGTAAATCTAAATTTTCAAATCCAAAAGTGAGACATTCATCTCTAATGTGAGACGTGATGAATGGATATATGAATCTTCATCTATAATTGTGAACAAAAATTTTGTAGTTCGCACAATCACAAAATGTAACTTAAAGACGACAATGCAACGTGAACTTAACTTAAACGCTAGCCGTGCAAACAAAAACAAAAGACCGATTTGCAAAAAATAAAATTAAAAGTACTACATGTGTAATTTTGCCTGAGTTTTATGTTTTGTAATCGTAATGAAGTAATAAGATTAAGTTGCTATAAGCCTATATACAAACTATAAACGGAAGGTGAAAACTAATACTAATAATAAAAATAAAAAACTAAAAATAAATGGTGATTTGCTTGCTATTTCAACAATGTGCCAAGCAAATTGCTATCTAATATACCAATTTCACACCAATAAAATCATGAACACCCTTGTACGAAAACATACTAATTGAGTCATAAGAGCACGCGTATTCAAACGATGAACCAACAGTCATTCATCTTTGTCCCACCAAATTAATTTGTACAAGACTCCAACATTATACACGGCATATCTCCGTCACATGTGACGACACACAAAAAAAAAAATTCAGTAATTTTAATCACATTATTTCTTTCTTTTATCACGTTAAATTTTGGACATTATAAAACTGGTTCACCGTCCCCGTAAGCTTAGCTGGTAGAATATTGCATAATATATGCATGGATCGAAGTTCAAACCTCTAAAACACCACACTTCTTCACATTTATAATGTGTGAGCTCTAATCATTAGGTTATTTGAAGAAAAAAAACATCGAGTCACTGTACATACATGGAATGAAAAATTTCAACATTTTCAAGACTTCATAATTGTATTTTTTTTTTTCCATTGCAAAAAGGTTGAGTACACTTCTGGAATAACTTCGTATAATTGCCTACCGAAATATACATAGACAGTAAAATATATCGGCATCCTAAACTCCTAGTTCAAGGCTGCACACATACCTAAATCCTACATAAAATATTTCCTTCTTTCTATAGGAATATATAGAGGTGACCCCAAAAAAACTGATGATACATGATTAAGGACAAAATCATGACATTTCATTTGTACCCCATGTGTGAACTTTAAACTATTCTTGTTAATTGTTAATCCCTCTTTACCTTTTCTAAATACTTTACCTTCTCATCCTTCCTTTCCATATCAAAATAAGCTGTCAATGTCATATTGAGTACAACTCCAATTTGAGCAGACATAGAAACCCATTTTTCAAAATATTCAACTTTTTTTTTATATAAAAAGTACTCATTGATTTATACTATTTGATTTTTATTATTACTGCTTAGCAATAGTTGAGGGTGAAACATTGTTCCCTATTGAAGCAGGTGACCAAAAATCAGCACCGTTACTACTTGCCACGTGTAAGGTGCATCCAACAGGGATCAAACACAGACCTCTGCTCCTCAAATCATTCTTCACTTCTTCTTCATTGACATTGACATTGTTATCTCCGTCCCCCTGAAATAACGCATACACACACAATTAAAATCTTATGTCATCAAGAATTACCTTAAATGGATAAACTGTCACAAACAAGACTTTGCTCAATGTGAACATTTTCAGTAAGGCAATGCTTAGTATTGTCCCCATCAAGTGGACCCTCTCATCAAACCTTCACCGGGTACATATTTTGTTTGTTCATTTATAAAACAATATAGATAAATAAATTGCACTATAGTACTAAATATTTAAAGAGTTATGCTAGAAGTAACTCATGAAGGTGCCTTTTAGCAACCCACACCTCAAGATGTGATTTCCACTTTTAGTTATAAGTTTGCTAAAAGACACCTTCATAAAAATTAGTTGGTGTCTTTTAACAAATGCTTATAGAATA
>Ga0315913_1010985_pt1 | contig 10315 bp, 4 predicted proteins | sample MpolsnodulesMG_FD_207736 | JGI IMG/M metagenome (GOLD analysis project Ga0315913, IMG submission 207736) | Medicago polymorpha root nodule microbial communities from Los Angeles, California, United States - small nodules | ecosystem: Host-associated > Plants > Roots > Nodule | place: USA...
TTTAGAAAAAGAAATCTAACATGACCTAACCTCTTCTCAATCTCTCCCTTAAGTAAATCAAATCAATCCAAAAACACTTTAAAAGTATTAGACTGACCCAATATGGTGGTCACAATGCAGAGGATGACTGAGGTGATCACCTCGGCACAATGGATGATGCAACATGTAAATCTACATCCAAGGTCATCCCAAGAAACTAATCCACTTCCACATCCCAAGAAATTCTCACCCCATGAATGATCACATACATAACATATTCAGTCAATTACTTTCTAAGCACTATCTTACTTTGACATCAAATTGTCATTTGCAGCTAGTCACCCATTTAGAAAAGGAAAATGTTACATGAACACTCTTTATTCATACACCCTATTATACACCCCATGCACTAGGGACATTTTGGTAAATTCATCTCACAGCTACACTTTCTCTTTCATCTTCTCTCCCTCTTCCTTGCCACATGTCAGGATTTTGTGTGGATGTAGGAGATGTATTGCCACATGAGGGTATACATGTATCACCGCTCTTTAGAAAAATATCACATGTTCATATCATCAATCTCATAACTTCACACAAGAACAAATATTGCATCATCTACTTCTCGTGAGTAAAAAAGAGGTCTATTTTTTTTTCCGTATGTACTATACATATGAATGAACAAAACTACGATATACATTTTTTCTTAACTATGTTTTGGTCGGTACACTTTCTTCCCTCTTTCTCTCCACTTTTCCAAAAGCTACCATAAAGCTCCGCTTTAAATTCCATAGGAAGATCAATCATGCCTTCCAACTAATTGAGATGGAACAATGCATGTCCGACAAGTCTAAGTACAAAAAATATATGTAATGAATATACAAAGGGAAAAAAATGAAAAAGAAGATATGTAATGATGAATGTGGATGTGAATGTGAACAGGAGAAAATGAGAGATGGAAAGAAAACGAATCGTAAAAGAGACATGAATCAGGAACATTGAGAAAATTAATTGGTCAAAAAAGAAGAAAAGGAAAAACGACATCAAGAAAATATGTACTAAGATGTTTCCCGTGGATTGCGGCCAAAGGAGTGCCCTCCGCTAATAATTTATTACAAATGAACTTATAATAGATTATTTGATAGCGCATAAGCTACCTAAATAAATTTTTAATGTTTGATAAAATTAGCTGTTATAATAGTTCATAAATATGAATTGACTTAAAAAACTGTTCATTTAAAAGTGAGAGGTTAAAATTGAGATAAAAAGTGATAAGTTGTAAGCTTTAAGCTATTACCTACTTAAATTATCTTATCGAAAACCGCTATAAGCTGATGAAAATAAGTTATAGGGTTAATATATGTTTACACCTTGTAATATTAGCGACTTCTGCTCCCTATAATTTGAGAGAATTTCGATATACCACCCTGCCATATCATCGATTTTATGTCAAAATTCATGAAGGTGTAAAACCAAATAATCTTCAAATTACAAGGTTGGAATCTAAAAAAAAAAAATTATTGGAGATAAACCGGAAATTACTAATATTACAGAGGATAAATATATATTAACCCTAGGTTATAAGCTTGCGTAAAAATAACGGTTACTAGATGAGTTGTTTTTTAATAATACAAACTTTTTTTTAAGGAATACTAGAAACTTATAACCTACAAACTATAAATCATAGGTTTAAACTTATGTTTTACCGGTCCGACCCTATACGTTCCTTTTTTTGTTTTATTGTGGTGGTCGGAGTTTGAACTCAGACCTTGTATGTATTATGTATTGTCCTACCAATTGAATTAAGCTCATGAAAACATACGTTCATTTTTTTTTTTTTCTTCCGATAAAAGAAGCGTTAACCGTTTGAAAATTAAAATTCACACACAATTATAAACTTCTCGTTCAAATTAGGATGAACATGACAATATCGTATTGTCAGCTGCAATATATATTACGAAATGTTTTAAACACAAAGCACTTATGAACACTTTTGTTATATATATCATCTTTTTTACAGAGAAAATAAAGACATTATTAGAAAATCTAAATAAAATCTGTCTCACAATAAATAAGTCATTTGTACAAAATATATTTGATTTATCTTTACCCTTTTTTTTTTTTTTTTTTTTAAATCTAATTGTAGTTAGTTATTTTGATTGTATCTTCTAATTAATAATACTATCAACATTTTCGAATATTTGTGATCATATATACTATCATGCACTTTTGGTCGATATTTGTGATCAAATTTAAAATTAAGATCATTTCCATCCAACCTGATAGTTTCCCAAAGATATCCATCCTCCTACCTACCTAAATTAAAATTAAGACCATCTCCAAACTGTACTTCATTACAATTCTCATACACCTGAAAATGGCTTACGCTTTAATTGGATCTGTTATTAGAATCCTTGCACCGTATGTCCAAGAGGAGTATGCAACGTTTAAAGGTGTTAACAAACATGCTGAAAAGCTATCAAGAAATCTCACTGCTATTCAAGCTGTCCTAAAAGATGCCGAGGAGAAGCAAATCACAAGTCATGCTGTGAATGGTTGGCTCCAAAACCTTACCGATGCAGCACATATTCTTGATGATATATTGGACAAATGTTCAATAGTCTCCGAAGAAAACAGAGAGAACATCTCCATCTTCCATCCTGAGATGCTATTTGTTCGCCGTAGCATTGGAAAGAAAATGAAAAAAGTGGCCAAAAGGATTAATGATATTGCTGAAGAAAGAGTCAAGTTTGGATTACATTTTGGAAACGTGGAGCGTCATCTTGAAGAAGATGAATGGCGACAAACTACCTCTGTCATCACTGAACCCAAAGTATATGGAAGAGAGAAAGATAAAAAGAAGATTGTTGAGTATCTTTTACAGCATGCTAGTGACAGTGAAGAACTCTCTGTCTATTCCATTGTCGGTCATGGTGGATATGGAAAAACGGCACTTGCTCAACTGGTTTTCAATGATGAAAGTGTAAACACTCATTTTGATTTGAAAATATGGGTTTGTGTTTCTGATAATTTTAGTATGACGAAAATTTTGCTGGCCATCATAGAATCCAAAGATGGAAAAAATCCAGATCTCTCGTCTTTAGAATCAATGCAAAAAAAGGTTCAAGAAATTTTGCAAAACAAAAAGTATTTACTTGTCCTTGATGATGTTTGGAGTGACGACCAAGAGAAATGGAATAAGTTTAAGTATTTGTTGCAATGTGGAAAAGGAACTAAAGGTGCATCAATTTTAGTCACTACACGACTTGACATTGTTGCAAACATCGTGGGAACTCACCAAGCTCATCATTTGGTAGGTTTATCGGATGATAACATTTGGTTATTGTTTAAACAGCATGCTTTTGGACCAAACACGGAACAGCGTTCGGAGCTACTAAAGATTGGAAAGGATATAGTGAGAAAATGTGATGGTTCACCTCTTGCAGCCAAAGTACTGGGAAGCCTTCTGAGCTTTAAAACCGAGGAAGATCAATGGGATTCTATAGCGAAAAGTGAGATTTGGAATTTATATGATGATGCTACCAAGTCTGCTTTAAGCCTGAGCTACTACAATCTAAAATTATCATTGAGGCCATGTTTTACTTTTTGTGCCGTATTTCCTAAAGATTTTGTAATGGTGAAGAAAGATCTAATTTACCTTTGGATGGCCAATGGATTTATTTCGTCCAAAGGAAGTTTAGAGGTGGAGCATGTTGGCAATGAGTTGTGGAATGAACTATACCAAAGATCATTTTTCCAAGAAATAAAAATTAATAAACAAGGTATAGTTACATTCAAAATACATGATATATTCCATGATATTGCTAGCTCCATTATGGGAGAACAATGCGTAGCTTCAGAGGCTGCAAGTTTAACTAATTTGTCAAAAAGAGTTCATCATATTAGTTGCTTTGATATGGATAAACAATTCAAATACAACACAATTCCCTTCAAAAATGTGGAATCTTTGCGAACTTTTCTTGATTTTGATCCGCCTAGATCAAATTTAGGTGTGTTTCCATCAATCACTCATCTCCGAGCATTAAGTACAAGTTGTTCTCAACTCTCAGCCTTGAAGAATTTTATCCATTTGAGGTACTTGCAACTTTATGAAAGTGACATTAAAACCCTGCCTGAGTTTATTTGTAGGCTAAGAAAATTGCAAATACTAAAACTTGAACTTTGTGAGAACCTTTCTAGTCTTCCCCAACAATTGACACAGCTACAAGATCTCAGACATCTTGAGATTAAACGGTGTCATTCATTAACGTCAATGCCTTCTAGAATTGGGTGCTTAACTCATTTGAGAACATTGAGCATTTTCATTGTGGAGTCGGAGGATGGGTATGGTTTAGCAGAGCTGCATAACTTCCAACTAGGAGGAAAGCTACACATCAAAGGCCTTGAGAATGTGTCAAATGAAAGAGATGCTAAAGAAGCTAATTTAATTGGTAAGAAGAACCTAAAGTGCTTATACTTGTCATGGGGTGGTGATGCTAATTCACAAAGTAGTGGTACTGGCTCTGAGCAAGTTCTTGAATCCCTTGAGCCTCACACAGGTCTCAAATGTTTTGGGATGAAGGGTTATGGGGGAATAAATATTCCAAATTGGATGAGAAATACTTCTATTTTGGAAGGCCTGGTTGATGTTATACTCTACAATTGTAAAAACTGTCAGCGGCTTCCTGCACTTGGTAAATTACCTTGTTTGACCACACTTTATGTATCTGGAATGAGAGATGTAAAGTACATTGATGATGACTTGTATGAAGGTGCGACCAATAAAGCTTTTCCGTCATTAAAGAAAATGACGTTGTGTGATTTACCAAATTTAGAGAGGGTGTTGGAGGCTGAAGGAGTTGAGATGTTGCCACAACTTTCTGAGTTAAAAATTGAGGGCGTCCCCAAGCTTGAATTGCCACCATCCCTTCCGTCAGTTGAGATTGTTTTTGCTGATTGGCTAAGTGAAGATTACAAGGGTGGTGATTGTGTATCTTTTTTGAGGGGAATTGCGGCTAGCATGTACAATCTAAAGGAACTCTTCATTAGAAACTTTAATGAGCTTGAGGTCCTTCCTAATGAACTTAACACTCTTAGTTCCCTACTAACACTACGCATTATATCTTGCCATAAATTTGAGTCTTTTCCTGAGCATGTACTGCCAGGTTTAGGTTCTCTTCGATTTTTGTCCATTACACATTGCAGTAGCTTCAAAAAATTTGCCGAATGTGTGAGAAACCTAACTAGTCTTGAAGAACTTCAAATCATTCACTGTCCCAATGTCATTTTTCCAGATACTATGAACATGCTAACCTCCCTTCGTCGTGTGACCATCATAGGCGAGGATAAAAATGGCATGTTACCAGATGGCTTAAAAGGCATTCCCTCGTTACAATATTTGTTTCTGGCAGGTTTTGTTTCTCTAGTATCTTTGCCAGACTGGTTGGGAACCATGACTTCTCTTGAGACATTAAAGATGATTGGGTTTCACAAGTTAACCTCATTACCAGCTAACTTTCAAGAACTCATAAACTTGCATGAATTACATATTTATAAATGTCCTATGTTGGTGAAGCGGTGCGAGAAAGAAACAGGGGAAGATTGGCAAAAGATAGCTCATGTTCCTCATCTGGATTTGAGATTTGATGTTGAACCGTCATTTTACGGTAATTTATTGAATATCATTGCTTTTTAGCTACATTTTTTTTTTCTCATCAAATATATGATGTTTTTTATTTATCATATTGAACTTTGGGTGCAGAGAAAATGATGTCATTGTGGATAATGGTGAAGTATGTATGGGACCTCCATCCGCACTGCAATAACCCTTCAGATGATCAATTTGACAAGATGGTTGATAGGCTATATGAGTGAAGAGCATATGTAGATAACAATGTTGTGTTAACCCATCATCCGGTATGCCAAACAAATATGCAGCTTTTTCTTATTAGTGCTTAAATTTTATTGTATTTATTTACCGTCATCCCTTCCTAATTCCTATTAATGCAATATTTGTTGGTCACTTTTTGTACTTGGTTTGGCCATGTTTTTAAATTGGCTAAACTGCATTTTTCGCCCTCTAAGTTTCAAAATGTTGCGATTTTGGTCCCCTATTAAAAAAAATGGAAAAAGTGACCCCATGTTTTGGGAAATATGCTCTTTTGACCCCTAACATAAGGGAAATAAATATGATATTTTGACCCCTTATCTTCTCAAAAAGTTGCAATTATGGCCCCTGTTTCAGGACACGTGGCGTCTTCTCAACAATTTTGGGACGAAAGAGGCCAAAATTGCCATTTTTTTTAATAGAGGGTCAAACTCGCATCATTTTAAAACTTAGGGGACGAAAAGTGCAGTTTAGCCTTTTAAATTCACACATGACCAAAATATATAGAGTATGTTTGAATACTAAGTGCACTTTCATTTTCTTGCATCCCAAAGCATATTCAGTGCAGAAGCTATCTCTAGTAGGTGTAAATTACCACATATCTTAGCATATGCATACATAGTTTTCCTTTCCCTTTCAAGCTTCAACATTAGTTGCCTAGTTAACTTGCACTTTCTTTCTGGATGTAAATATGATAAAATATTGAAGAGATATAAAGAGGGCCGGTGTGTATACTTTGCTTCGTTGCATCTTTCAAGATTCCCTATATATTTTGAACTTTTCTCTTTAATTAATTTATTCATGATGTTCTTTCTCATTGTTATTGTTTCCTATTCAACATGCTTTTTACAATTGAGATTTCGGAATTTTTATTTTATGTACTTTTGCAATCTGGGGTTTGACCGACGATTTTTTCTTGTAGTTTGATCTCTATTCGGTAAATCCAAGTAAGAAAGGCAGGTATTAGTTTTGCCCATCATGCTCAGCTTTTGGGAGGCATGGCTTCCATTGAGTTCACTTTTGCTAGAGGTTGGTTGAATTTTTGGCATGAATGTGACTTGCAACTTGTGATTTCGGCTATATCTTCGGTGTCTATTGTTCCTTGGCCACTCAGAAACAGGTGGAAGAATTGTTTGTAGCTGACTAAGTATGTGAATTTCCACATTTTTTATATCTTTAAAGAGGACAATAATTGTTTTGATTAGCTTGCCTCTCATGGAACTTATGTTCATCATATTCACTTCCTCTGTACCAGGTGGGGGCTCCCTAATTTTAGATTTCAATAACGGTTGTGCTTGTGTTTTAGCTTATGTCCCTCAAGCCTTTTGTATTGTTCCTTATTTTTTTATTGTTTTAAGCAAATGATTGTTAGGTATTGTAGTGTCAACTCATACGAGTGTTTCAATTAGTAATGATGGCAAAAAATTCATTATTTGTACGCGTATAACAATGGCACAGCCTTTATCATTAACAAAGGAAGGCTACTGTTGGTGAATTGGTATCAGATTAATTAACCATTCAGGTCTATGAAATTTCAGAGCACTTGATGGCCCTGTCCAAGAAAAAACTGCAAAACCTGTGTGTTCATCATGGTTGCTAATATCGCGAATTAAATCAAGGAATCGTATTCTACAAATTTAGGAATCAATTATCAATTTTTAGTTAACTCGTCTGTAAGCTTGAATTTACCAAATTTGTAAATGAAACCGTGTTGGTTTGGCTGGAGTCGCAGTAAAGTCGGAAAACTCAACAGATGATAAGAGACCAGCAGATGTTTTTTTTTTTTTTTTTATGGAAAAAACAGTAATAAACCACCATGAATGATTAGATTTAGAAATTTAGTCTCAAATTGTGCGTTATTTGATTTCATTGACTTTAATAATTGCAGTATATTTGATTACTTATAAATCTTGTGTGTCATATCTAATATTCATACTTGAAATTTTACTCAATTTTGTTTTGCCGGGTTATATTAACATAATAAGTATAAGAAAATCTAAAAGTTCATAATTTATTCACTCAAAAAAGATTACTAAACTATTCTTATTAAAAAGTTCATTCATAATAATTTTACGTGTGAAAATCCAATTAATCTCCTCATAATCTTTCATTTGGCCATTTTAGTCCTTGACATAATTAAAATAAATCCACATTAGTCCCTACAAGTTCTATATGAAGGACAAGTTTTACGCAGAGAAAAATAACAAACCGAAATAAAATAGAAAGTTCTAGAAAATGCTGAAATATTAAAAGGCGGTTTCGGGTCTTCAGGCGACCTCGAATGACTAAAATAACCCCTACGTGAGGTCCGGGGCTTTTCGATAAGGTATAATTTGGGTCAATCAGACACCGGATGCAAAATTTGCACCATTTCTACTGAACCTTTCTTGCGTGCCACTTCGTCTTTGATTCGTGCTGCCAGCTTGTCTACATGAAAGTTAATCTCTGATTATAACTGAGAGACTAATTTGACGTCCGTATAAAAATGTTAAGGACTAATTTGAGTTAATTTTTCGACGCGAGACTGAATTGGCCAGATGGAAAATTGTGATGGACCAAAATAGGTGTTCACTCTTGTATTAATGATGCTGATATATAGAGAAATGTTCAATATAGTTTCAATCATGCTATAGCTATCTGGTTATCCTTATTGCCCGCATTTCCCTTGTCTTTTTCAGTTTTGGTCACTGCTTTGGTCACTGCTATGTTGGAATTGTTGAAAGTGTAATTCAATTTTTTCTGTTTTGTTTGTTGTTCGTTAGTAGTGAGTGGTTAGTTAGTTAGTTACTAATTGTCACAGTGATAGTTAAAACCTCTTGTATAAATATGTGATTCAAATAATAAAATCATAAGTGCATTGTGATCATGCTAATCTCACGCCAAAGCACATCAAAATCATCAAGTTCTAACATTAGAATCATTTTGATCACTTCAGAATCATTCTAAAACCATCTCAAAGTGTGTGTGTCGTCGTCAATTGTTTTAACAAGAGTCCGGTACATGTCTAAATCTATCTGTAGCAAACAGAAATCAACCTGTTGAGTCTGGCTCATATATATAGACATTGAAGAGTGGCAGGGGCGGAGGCTCAACCTGTTGTAGTATGGGTAGCTAACGGGAAACAACATGTTTAGTATTGCTTCACTTGTTGGTGTCAATTTTAAATTATGTCATTTTAATAAATTTTGTTGAACTAATAAACTGAGCTGGTTTTAACATAGTTTGAATTATATAATCCGAAACCTGATGAACTAATATATTTCAGATTATACAATCCAAACTAAGGCAAAATAGTTCATATGGAGGGTGCGCGAGAAGATCATAGATTGAGAAAAGAAAATCTCTAGGAAAAAGGTTGGAGGCACTGAGCAATAAAATTTGTCCAAATAATTTTTTTCTTAGTTTCCAGTGTTTGCGTTACTCTTGATGTGGAGAAAAACATTTTTTGCGGTCTAATTGCCATTTAAGATTTGCCAAACAAGCTTGTCCCGGTCAGCAAGCGAAGGCAATGTTACTTTATTGATTGATCAACATATCAAGGAAACTTGTTTCACAAGTTATTAAGAATAATCCAAAAACGATGGGTTTCAAAAGAATGAGTTCACATCTGATCAATAAAACTGAAAAACTGAAGATTGATTGGAAAATTGAGGATTAACATAAGATGGACCTGGATCATCATCCTTTGTGTTTCTTTTAGCAAGAATCACGGTTCTTCATTTTTGTGCAATATAACACTCTCCATCTTCTAAGAAGGATCAAAACAGAATAGACAAAATTCAAGACCATTCCTTGTGGAAGTAACCATAAGACACCCTCTACAAGATATCTTAAACTACCTATTAATTGATTACACTGATAATGTATATGAATTAAATCTGTCTTCGTTTCCGATCTCAATTTTATAAGGATATATCAAGTTAAGCTTTTGAAGTGCTTATACAAATAATAATACAAAACCAATTAAAGTTAATTATCTGTCAAGGAAATCACAACTTAGAGACTAGCAGAACAGAGAAAGTTTTAAAAACCATGTTATTCTTTTTAACATCAAGATTAGAATTATATATGTTTGAACAAATCTCTCCTCAGTCTTCATCTCTAACAAACAACTAAATCATTTCACATATTAATGTATATTGAAACAAAATCTGAAAACGGCACACACATAGATACCAAGAGAAGATAAATTTAGCCATCTTCAAAAGATAGTTGAAATTCACCAAACAGTGCTCAAGAAACATTTTCTACTAAATAGACAAGTCATTCCTTTAATAAGAAGGGATGAATGATTATTTATTTATCATAAATAAAGATAAAAATAAATACAGTAAAGTTGAAGTACTATTAAGGTACTTGAGTTGTTCACTGTTATGGAAGATAAGAACGTTCAATCATCATGTCAAATTCATCATCGGGTATGTAAGGGTATTGACGGCGGTGCAAGAATTG
>Ga0315913_1010986_pt1 | contig 10315 bp, 7 predicted proteins | sample MpolsnodulesMG_FD_207736 | JGI IMG/M metagenome (GOLD analysis project Ga0315913, IMG submission 207736) | Medicago polymorpha root nodule microbial communities from Los Angeles, California, United States - small nodules | ecosystem: Host-associated > Plants > Roots > Nodule | place: USA...
AATAGCTTTATTTTCCCTTTGCTTAGAATACAATAGTTTAGTTTAAGTTCATTTAGGGATTGTATCCCTCAATAGATCTATCGGAAAGAGTTTTATTTTATGCACTCATTTTCATCTTACAAGAGCCTTATTAGAAGGAGGATCAACAAGGTCACATGTTTGGGGCAAGAGCTGAGATAAGCATGACACAAACTAAGTCAAGAATGTGACAATACTTTCTCTCGGCGCAACCATTTTGTTGAGATGTATATGGACAAAAAAAATCAAACAAGGTACCCTGCTCACCAAAACAATACAAGAGTTTAGATGTACAATAATCCATGGTAATATCTGGTCGATTTTTTTTAATGATTTTAGAAAACCGTGTTTGAATTATTTTGGCAAAATTGATGTAAATTTGAGGAAGTTCATATCTATTTTTCATCATGTATATCCATGTAAAGCGAGAATAATCATCAATAAATAACAAAATTTAACAAAAACCACACAAAGTTGGTGTAGGAGCAGGAGGCTAACTAATCCTAGCATAATTACATATTAATTAGAATAACAAGTTTGGCCTAGTGGTATTGACTTGGGACCTAGGAGTGTGCTCCTCTTCGAGGTCTCAGGTTCGATTCTCTCTTGTGTCAATTTAGGGCCTAAAACAAATAGGCAACCATTTTTACAGGTGAGGGATTAATTGTAAAAATGTATTTCGGTATAAATACAAAGTAGAAAACTAATAAATGTTTTTTGGTATGATTTTCTGAAAAACTACATTAAGTTTTTCGAAAAATGTCACGTGGAAATTGTGAGATGTACCGCAGATGTTTCCATATGTATAACCTGCATGGTTGTCTCCTGTGTTTGAATGGATTGTTAGTATACGGTAGATGCTAACATTTGAAAGGGTCGTTTAGCGCTTGAGGAAAAAACTCAGTCACATGCATGCAGATGATCTTATCAAGTGGAAATTTTTTATTGGGGGTGCTTTAGTCTATGAACTTTTCTCATAAATGACATAACTTGATTTTTAATTGTATTTTCGTTGTATTTTTCTTCAGTTTGCTAAATGGAAGTCTTTGTCAGAAGTTTTATCCTCAACGAGATCTCCGTCACGGGGATCCTTTATTTCCTTACCTATTTATCTTATGCGCTGAGGTTTTTTCTGAGCTTCTAAATAAGGCACGGGAAGAAAATGGTCTTCATGGAATTCAAATTACCAAAGGAGCTCCAAACATTAATCATTTATTTTTTGCAATTGATAGCCTCATTTTTTGCAGGGATTCTATCCAAGTTTCTTAGACCATTCAAGGAATTCTTAATATGTACCTCTCTGCTTCTTGCCAACTTATCAATTTTGATAAATCTGAAATCTCTTTTAGCCAAAATGTACCTATGATTGCAAAAACTTGTTACAATGTTGGATGAAAATTATGGTTGTTAAGTGTCATTCAAAGTATTTGGGGCCGCCTGCTTTTATTGGTAGGTCTAAGCAACATCTTTTCAAATGTGTCTAAGATAGGGTGTGGAAATAGTTGAAAAATTGGAAAGAAAAATTTCTATCAATTGTACGAAGAGATTTTTCTTTATCAAACAACCCTTCAGTATGGTTCAAGAATTCGCTACCTATGTGATGAGTTGTTTTCACCTTATGAAGAGTTTATGTGAATATATTGAAGGTATCCATCGTGTCTATACATTTTGATATTAATGTATAACAATTTCAGTGTTAATGATGTATCCTTAAAAAAATGTCAATGGTGTAGTAGTATATAATGTTTACATATATTGATGATGTATAAAACTATTACAGAAACAATGTCAAAATTTATACATATGATCTATGTGATAGTAACTATAAATTAAATGTTTGGGAGACAGGGTTCATTGTACTTGTACAGGGTTCATATAACACCCTTGGAGTATTTTCAAATCACAAACTAACAAAAAAAAAAAAAAGGACAAAATAGAGATATCAGTTTTATAAGGCAATGAATATTCAAAATATAATTTCAAAACATGACTAAGTTAAATGAATTATGGATTTATGTGAAGGTGAGAAACAAATTGCTTGAAATTTTTTTAAACTTTTCTAAGTGTTTAAACTGATCAATATCTCAGTTCAGAGTCTAAAACAAGGTTGAATGTAACAGTATGAAACAAACAGACATCGAGAGAGACCAATTTATACTAGTTCCTCTCACAAAATGAGATTAGTCTACTCCCCTTTATTTTCACTATAATCACTAAAGATTATAAATGCTCAATCACACAAGAAAGAAACTTTAAATGTTTAATCGCATAAGAAAGAGACTTCTTCTACTCAATTGCAACTGAAAGAGACTTCTATATTCTAACTTAGTCAAATAAAATATTGTTTGGCCTTTACACTTGATATACAATTAGAGGTGTAAACAATACATTTATGTTCTAACTCTAAGTCTTAAAATTTCTAAAATATGAAAGTTTGTAAGAAACTCTTTAAGTGCTTATGTGCTTTTAAATTTGACAGAGTGAGAGCACTTTCAAAATTTCAAAGAGTTGTTTTATTTCTTCAAGTCTCCAGCTCCTTATATAGAGAGAAATCCTGTAGATGTTGGAGAGGTGTCAACACATAAATTTGAGTCTTTGAGAAGCTTAATCAGAGACGTTGGAATGTTTCCTTATATGGTTAATGTCATTGAAAGGACATTTGAAATTCCTTTGCTTCAAAAGAAATTATTCGTTTCATTCTAATTGTCCTTGAAGTGCTTTGTTTATTTTTACACGTGGTCAGAAGAAGACAAACTGCAGGGCCTGATAGCGACCTTTCATAAGATGACAAAATTGGTCATAGTCTTCTGATGCTAACATGGCTTTCAGAATCTGAGGCCTTCATAAGCTTCATTTCTTCAGAGTTCAAGTCTTCAGAGTCTGAGTTTTTCAGAGGCTTGTATCCTTTAGAGTCTGGTCCAGAATTTCAGTTTCTCTTAAAATTCAAATGCTCTTAAGTGTAAAAAAACTTGTTCTTACATAACCAAAACTTGATTTAATACTTTGAATTTAATTCTAAGATTCTGCATACTTGAACACACATTATTATATCCAATTGTTCTTTTTATATTTTGTTATCATCAAAACTTCAAAGGCATTGTACAAAACCCATTTTAATTCAACATCATATAGATTCAATGACGTGTCACTATAACAGAATCAATTACACAAAAAAAACATGATTTTCTCTTTTTGACTTTCACTTCACCTAATGCAAATAACCCCCCAAAAAAAAGTGTCTTTAACCATTGATCAAAACAAAAAATTTCTTATAAATAAATCAAATTTTATAACCAACAAACTTCTACCATTGCCTAATTGTTCTCTGCTTCTTATATACTTCTACCATCTTCCTTTTTCTCAAACTCTGAAAATTGAGATTACTAATTTCAAACCCAACATCAACATCACATCTCATTCTTCACTTTTTGCTTCTACTCCTTCATCTTCTTATTCATGTATATACATACACAACTTCCATGTGTTGAAATAGGGCGAAGCCTGAGTATTCCCTTTTGAATTTTCTCTCTAACCAGATGACAATCTATCTCCAAATGATTTTCCCTTTCATGAAAAACTAGATTAGAGGTTATGTGAATTGCACTTTGACTGTCACAATATAGAATAGACTTCTTGCTACTATGATGTTTAGATCCTTCAAAATATATAATAACCATTGAAGCTCACAAGTAGCAGTAGAGAGAGCTTTATACTCAGACTGTGATGAAAATATGGAAACTGTTTCTTGCTTCTTAGCTCTCCAAGATATGAGAGAAGATCCTAAGAAGAAGCATAAACCAATAGTTGATCTTCTAGAATCTATACATCCTTCCCATTTTTCATCAACATAGCCAAGAAGTTGAGCTTCTGAATTTCTAGGGAAGAAAAGACCAAGACCAGGATTGGTTTTTAGATATCTCAAGATTCTACAACCAGCTTTGTAATGTGTTATTGTGGCAGCATTCAGAAACTAACTCAATTGTTGAGTGGCTAGAGAAAAATCTGGTCTAGTAGTATTTAGATACAACAATATACCAATTAACCTCCTATAGCAAGACACATCTTCAAAAGGTTTGCTTGTGTCTTAATGCAATTTGATTGAAGTGTCTAAAGGTGTTGATGCAGGCTTAGAACCTAAGAAAACATAAGACTCAAGCAGATCAAGACAATATTTTCTCTGAGAAATAGAGATATACCTTCCTTAGAGTGAGAAACCTCCAACCCTAAGAAGTACTTGAGAACCCCTAAGTCCTTAATTTTGATCTTCGCATCTAGAAAACACAACTAGTTTGATGCAAAATTCCTTTTCATGCATAAAACTGAGGGATGTTGAACTCAAGTCCATTATCACTTCTAACAATCTTAACATGACAATCATGCTGATTTTCAATCAAAGTTATAAAATCAATTAGATGTTGTCTTATTTCACTTTTAGATTTCATTAGAGTTAACCAAGTATATCTATTGAAATCATCAATAGCAGTTAGAAAATATGAATAATTATGAATAGAAGAAATTGAAATAGGCCCCCAAATGTCAAAATGTATTAGATCAAAAGGCTTTTCAGCTTTATTACAACTCTCAGGAAATAGTAACTTTCTATGCTTGGCAAAGTGACACACATCACAAATTGCTTTAGAATCTACATGAACAATAGGAAAAAGAGACTGTAAAGACTGCATTCTAGAAAATGAAAGGCGTCTTGGTCTAAAATGCTACAAAGCACTATCTGGTAAGGGAACATAGCTATGTATAGTCTTGCTTGCAGAACAAGTCTTCTTATTTGAAAGATTCAGATAATATAATTCTCCTCTTTTATCACGAGAACAAATCATCCTCTGAGTTTTCCTTTCCTGAATTAAACACTGGAATCCATTGAAAATCACAGTACAATTCAAAGAATTGCTTAATTTTGACACAGAGATAAGATTTAAATGAAATTCAGGGACATAAAGAACATCATGAATGATAAAATCATATGAAAATTTAATGGTTCCACATTATTTTGCTATTGTAAAAGTCATGTATGCAATTTTATATAAATGGGAGTAATTTCATTATAAGAATAAAACTACTTTAGATTTCCATAGATGTGATCACTAGCTCCTGAATCTATGATCCAAGAACTTAGAGTCAAATTCAGACAAGTTAAAGAAGAAATGAAACTAGTACCTTATCTATCAGATGGTGAATGACCAATAGACATGGAAGAAGAAACTTGATTAGAAGCATGTGCAGTGTTTGAACTTTGATTAAGAGATGAACATAGAAGTAAAGTCATTAACTTTTCATACTACTCTTGTGTGATAGCTGGAGTAGTTGCTTTATGATCAACACATGATGGAGAATTCTCTGCATGATTCACTTCCTCCTTAGCAATATGATTAGCAGATGAATAAGAGTTGAAATTCTTTTGAAGATGTGGTGGAACTCGACGTTTCTTCCAAAAAGTTTCCACGGTGTGATTGTTCCGACCACAAAAATTACACACGCGTACACCATTCTTGGAATTTGATCTTTGAGAATATGATTTACTAGAATTGTTTCCTTTATACTTTTTGGAATCAGCATAGTTGATTAAAACTTAATCTTCACTAGGAGGAGCGAAATTTCCTTGCCTTTCATGTTGCAAAACAATAGAAAAGATCTTGTTTACAAGAAGGAGGGAATCCATGAACAAAATCTGAGACTTGACCATAGCAAAATTCTCATTCAAACCAGTAAGAAACCTAATTGCATAAAGTAAAGTGTGATTTTTTCTAGCATTTCTCATGAATTCACAGGAACAATGCATCCTACACACGCAATTGGGAACATGCATGTAGATCTCAAGTTCCTCCCACAAAATCTTCAACTTATAATAGAAAGAAGTAACTGACTTTGAATCTTGTTGCAGTGAATAAATTTCTTGCATGAGTTCAGAAATTCTTACTAAATCACCTTGTGCAAATCTTTCCTTCAAATCATTCCAAACATCACATGCATTTTCCATGAAAACAATAGATTGTGCAATTAAAGGAGATACATAATTCACAATCCAAGAATGAACTAACATGTTGCAACGATTCCACAAATGAAACAGAGGATCAAAGTCATCATAAACTAGAGAAATTGTTCCATCAACAAACTCAAACTTCATCTTTCCTCCTAAAGCCCTACACATGGAATGAGCCCGTGAGTGATAATTGGATCCATCCAAAGTTGGAGAAACAATTACAAAAGAAGGTCCATCATTGGGATGAACAAAATAAGGACTGGATTGATCAGTGAGAATGTCGTTGTTACGAGGCACCATTGATGGAAGCTTGCGGAAGAAGGATCAGAAGGCTCTAGATACCATGTTGAATAACCAAGAAACGAAGGAAAAAGATAGAATTGGAGTAAAAATAAGAGAAAGTATATGGAAGGAAAGAAGAATATTTTCCTTTATGGTAAAAGTAGTTACATCTGGTTTATATAATCTTTTAGTGATTATACACTCTATGATAATGTGTACAAGCTTCACTATATCTAAGCCTAACATCCCTACAAATCAGGAAGTTAGTTATGTGATGTAAATAACCCTAAACTAGTCTAGGGTTTCTATATCTTGTTACGCAAGCTATTTAGGAGTATCATGTTTCTTCCTCTTTGTTGTTCAGTAAACTGATTTCTATATCTTTTGTATTGTGTTTTAACAGTTAATAATACGTCTCTACTTATTTATTCTCTCATATGTATCATATACACCCTCCGGTCACTAATATAAACAAAAATTGACATTTTAGATTCATTCAATAAATGATGTATGTGGTATTTAATATAGACCAAATACATTATTTATTTAATGAACCAAAAATGTTAAATTTTGCTTATAATAGTTACCGTAGGGTGTATGTCATTTGTTAAATTATATATTAAAGTTATTGTTATATTCCATGCTTAAAACCTTTTTATTTAACATTTTGACATAGAATTTTAATTATTTTGTATTTGTGGTAAATGGAAACTACGCAAGTACGTGGTGATTCGATTCTAATTTTGATAAACTAGCATGATCCTTGTTAAATTTCCTCAAAAATTGAAAACCCTATAAATGTTAGATTTACGTCAATATAAGGGCTTGACAAATTTTTTTTACATCTATGCTGGAGATAGAATTGTTTTTTCCCTCATTCCTTTTATCTTGAGTGAATTATTCTCCAACACCAAGAAAATATATTCTTTTTGTGAAGCTTGCATGATGAATAGATACTTTAATTTACCTTTTTCATGGCCTTTATTGATAATCCAATTGATATCGTTGAAATATGACTCTATGCAACCTAAGAATAAAGAAAGAAAAATCTTGAGCTTAATTTAAAAACGCTAAAAGGTAACCGATCTTTAAACAAAGTTGTCCCCAACGCCAAGAAAAAAACGAGGTTGATCCCCAACGTCAAAAGGTGGTAAAAAGCAACAAAAAATACAGTAAAAGGTAACTGCACCCGTTAATAAAAGGCCACCCTCACCCAATCATTTTTTCCTTTGGTTCGAGAATTAGAAGGGGATGGGAGGGGAGGGAAGGGTAGGAATTTTAACGGAGGGAAGGGGAGGAGAGATATTTTAATTAAAAACGTGTTTGGTTCGCAAGGGGAGGAGAGGGGGAGGGGGAGAGATTTTAAAATTATTTTACTGTTTTACCCTTAAACTTAATTAAATAAAAGAAACTACTTGATTTTACAATTTCAGAGACCAACCAATGACAAACACACATCTAAGCTGCTTATTTCATCTCAAACTGACTCATATATTTTTCACAACAAGACATGAACTGGTGAGTTAACATTAAAAAAAAAAGGATCAACAAGCAATAATAAGTTGAATTAAAATAAGATAATAATAATAATAAGGCCGTTGACATCAACAAAGTAGTAGTAGAAGTGGTTTTAGATGTAACAAATAAGAGTTATAGATAATATACTAATAAAAGTTGTTAAAAAAAATATAACAAAATAATAATAATAATTGTTATAAGAATAAGATAACCTAATAATAATAAATAATAATAAAAGTTGTTAAAAGGTTAATATTGAGATTTGAAATTAATTTAAGGATAATTATGGCAATGCAATCAAATTTTAAAAAGATTTGCTCCCATCTCCTTCCCTCCCCTCCCCTTCTAAAAATTGAACTAAACACTTCAAATTAAAAATCTCCCCTCCCCTCCAAAACTCTCGAATCAAACGGACCCTAAGTGACAGAGACATGCAAGGTACTAATATTCAAGGATTAGGATCAAGAGGTTGTAGAGGCTTAGAACATTATATAACTAAGAAGGCCGGTCAACGTAATGTCTTAAGGTTTAGGGTTAAAATGTCGTGTTCAAGTTACTTATGTGATTTCTCAAAGTTTAATGTGATGATCCTCAAACCCTCTCATAACCCAACAATGGTAGTATATCAGGCATATGTAAATCTCTTCTAAAAGTTTCTATTTTTGGGAGAAGGTTTTTCCTAAACAAAATTCCAATGAAAGACAACCAAATTGTGAGACTAGCTGGTATGACTCAAGCACTGTACTTTTCTCCTGAAACAAGATCAAACTGAAACAGTAGATCATGTGAAAGAACAAAAAATTAAGGGACGATCAATAAGTATCCCAAGTTAGGAGCAGAAGTACAAAAATCAAAAACCAAAGCAAAATTAATGCACATTTGTTAAAAGGTCATGACAGATGATAAAGCAGGAGCTTTTGAAAGCACTTTAATCGGTTGTTCAATGAGAGAAAATATGTATTTGAATTGCAATCAATATAGCAGGGTTGAAACAGTGATAGGCAGCATGTTTTCTTTATGCAGTGTAAGGAATATAAGTTGATTGTTATCCTCTGAAGTCTGAACTACATTTATATCAGTCATTGGTACATTATGGATCAGACAAAATAAAAGTGCTCAAAATAGAAAACGAACTAACTAAACCAAAAGAGTAGTCCATCATAGAGCCATAGGAACAATCTACCAATTGAAAATAAAGAAAACCATAACAAATTGCACTATAATTACAATTCAAAACAAAATCCAAAGAAGTAGAAGAAACCTATCTGCAAATAATCTTTTATAGTAACTCATGATATCCTTATCACTCCAACCCCTATACTGTTCCCCAAATCACCAAGTCATTTTATCACTCCCTGGTCTTTTTATCAAATGATACCAACACTTGTAGCGATTAAGGAGCCAAAAGTACAGAAAGAAGGTGGTAGAGAACTTCTTTTCCAGGGGGAGTACCAACCTCATAATCAGTGTGAAGGGGAAACAAAAGATCTTAATCCTAACCCAGTAATCTCTCAGCTTCATCAACACAGTTTCATCACAATTTTCAGAAGAAAATAGACACGGATATAGTCACCACACCGGTTTCATATCTAGGAAAGATCAGACCGAAACCATCACCTAATTTCTTAAATGTTCACAAATAAAAAGTGCAAGATGTGCTCATAATACAATGAGGTAACATATTAAAGTTATTACTAGAAATCTCTCCTGTGATGTTTCCATGATAACATACTCTCAGATAAAAAACTGCAAGTATTTTGAGCATTTACATATTAACATGTATACAAGTTCAAAATGTTCTCTACTACTTATAGTACTAAGAAGCTTGAAGCATCAGTGGAAAACTATATAATATTGCAACTGCGCATCACAACTCTCAGAGTCAATAGTGAGCATCCCCTTATCCAACCTTCTCAAATTGAGAAGGATTTATTCATCATCGTCTCTCATACATGTTTAGAAGTACTTTCATACCAGAGACTGCATAGTCGAGGAAACAACAACTCTTAAAAGGTGCAAGAAGCTTTAGCATCCTAACTGCTAAGTAAAACAATTTCTGAAAACATCAGACAACTCACTTTTCGAGTTTGCATTTTAAATTTGATTTACAATGTCAGTGCGTAACAAATAATATCAATGAAAAATTACAATAGAATAATGTATATATCGAATAGATGTATTGGCCTAGCGGCAAAGTTGTTTTCATTGTCCCTGTGTTTTTGAATTGAATCCATGTTGCGCCGCTTTTGTAATTTTTAAAAGCATAATTTCTATAGTCACGTCACTAGTCAAACTTGGCCACATTAACATTTGAACGCATCATTCAGACATTCTCATCTTGTCAAAAAATAAATAAATCTAATGCATATAGGCGAACATTAGAAATGTGCAGAACTAAAATGGAGCTATAAATAAAACTTAAAATCAACTTAATTGACCAAAATTAGATGTGTATTTGCACACACCCTCAAATGCACACAGGGCCACAATTAATATTGATAA
>Ga0315913_1010988_pt1 | contig 10314 bp, 10 predicted proteins | sample MpolsnodulesMG_FD_207736 | JGI IMG/M metagenome (GOLD analysis project Ga0315913, IMG submission 207736) | Medicago polymorpha root nodule microbial communities from Los Angeles, California, United States - small nodules | ecosystem: Host-associated > Plants > Roots > Nodule | place: USA...
CCTTTTAACTTTTAAAACTTTCATTCTAATCATTGTTAAAAGTTAATTAAGTTCATAACTCCCTGTCGGAACGATACTCTATTTTTACTACTTCGGTAAAACCGTGCACTTGCGGTTTTGCTCATCATTACCATGTGTAACTAAGTAGTTATAGGCTAGACTTCTAAGATGAACTCCTGTTTATTTTGTTGGATAATTATTTAATTATATGTTGTTTATTTAGTTATTTTCTGTTCGCTATTTAGTTTTATTAGTCTAGATTTATTTATGTAATTGACGCAACCCTAAATTAGATACTTAGGTTGTGCCATGGCCTAACATTGTTATTACTATATAGATGCTTATATCTTTATATTTATGTCCTTTTGCTAATAACTATCTGTCTAGGAAGTAAGTAGTTAATAACTAGCGAAAGATACCGAAAGCGGGTTGACCCTAGTAGTAAGTACTGTGGAGGTGACATTACTAAGACTGAGTAGAAATTCTGCTGAACCTAGGAGGTAACTAGTTAGAGATTTGGAAACAAGCGGTTGCTTGAAGGAAATAAGTTGAACCTAATAGAACCATTCTCCTTGACCCTTGGTAAGGTAGACCCTGATAGGGCTGCCTGTTTGTAGAGCTACCGAGAGGGAGAGTATGTGTTAAGATACCTAAGATTAATGGATGGGCTGACCTACAGGAACATTGGCCAGGCTCCACACTAATAATCTTTACGAAGGTGGTGGAATGCTATAGGATTAATAACCTTATACCTTAGCGCGCATATAACCTTAGTGTGACCTTCATTGCCTTTGGAAATCTTGAAATGCCAATTTAAGTTCATGCTTCAATTACCTTTGAATTAACAAGACACCACATGTAAGGATCACCGTGTGATCAGCTGGTGTAGTTAGCCATCGGAGGGATACACCTATAATCAATTGGGAGAGTAAGGCTCCACATGTAAGGATCACTGTGCGATCACCCGGTGCAACTTGATGACCGACTGGATTAAAAACGTCCCACGACCTCATCACTTAGAATAATGCGACATGTACGTTAATTCAATATCCAACAGATAAATAGGGGGATTCGAAACCGCTGTTACTTTTCTGCAACCAAAACAGGTAAACTTGATGTGTTGCAAGCAGATAAAAATTGCAAATCTCTTAACCCTTATCTTTTTATTTTATCATCAACTTAAAATAAGTAACGCGAGTTGTTTGGACAAAATGACAATCGTTGTGGATACGATACTAACTTATCACTTTATTACTTGGTAAACGATTTGGTACATTTGCCTAATCCGACCATCAGGTACATCATATGGGGTCATTTAGTGAACTAAATCACTTAGGTTACAATGGTCTTGAGGATATATGGATTTGTGATCTTGATGTTTTGTCATATTTTGGGGTGGTAGGTGGGTTGAAAGAAATGGTGTACTGTGACTTAGAGTCTTTATGGTTTTATGACCTAATGGATGTGAATGAATTGATTAGGCTAAACAGTGAATTATGCACTAAGAGAATGAAGTACATTGCTTATAATGATGGGAAATCCAACTTGTATGTGTTACACACCCTGCCTAAACCTATAGTTAAGGATTATCCATCTTTGGAGTTTTTTAATCAAGACCCTGACCCAGTGAGAAAGTGGGCACCAATAATATGGTGGACAAAGAAAGTGGCCCAAACAAAGAAGGAGGTAGTGACAATGGGGACAATGGACCCAATATTGAGGTGGATAAAGAGAGTGGGCCATGTAATGTTGTTGGTGGGTCCTTTTATGAGGTGGATATGGAAAATGGCCCTATTAATGACATTGTGTTTGAAACTGAAGGTGTGGTTGATAAGTACAGTGAGAATTTGGGCCAAACATTTAATAGGGATGAAAGTGAGAATGTGGGTACAACAGAAGGAAGAGAGGTGGTTAGTGAAGATGATAGTGCTTTTTGAATTACTTTTGATGACTCATAAGAAGAAGAAATTGGGTTAGATGATTATTTTGGTGAAGCTCCTGGGCAACCTAAACCCTTCCCTAACACTGAACCAACTGTGCCAAAAATAGAACCTAATCCAGGTGTGCCTCAAACTGAACCTCAACCCTCTCATCACAAAGATCCCAATCCTCAACATGAAGTTTCTTCTCACACAAAGCCTATTCTAAATGTGCCACAAACTAAACCAACTGTGCCAAGCCAAACTCAACTTTCTCCTGATAATTCACATCCTGTTCCAAGTGTTTAAACTGACACTAATGCTGATCCAACTCAAATAGACACCAATTCACAACCTGCACAACCAAAAAAGAAGAGGAGAAGGCCAAAGAAAAAATCTGTAACTCAAACTGAAAGAACTGAAGAACATGTTGCTGAAGTTGAGATCGTATGTTGCGTCTTGGTGGTGACCTCCTTGGAGGAGATCGTCTATGGGATCTCCTTCTGGAGGACCGCCGACCTCAACTGGGAGATCTCACACTGATAGAATGTCTAGGAGATATGGATTTGGACGGGTGAGGGCTCCTTCCCCTTCTGATACATGGTGGGGAAGGAGTGTTATGGATAGCGATCAGATGCTTCTTTGATTGTTCGATTTCTGCAATGCGTCGATTTTGCTCCTTGGTTATCGATGTATGTCGTTTAACCGTGCGGAGTAGGTACCTGATCCATGTGTCTGTTGGAGTGGAATTATATGCCACCTCGCCAGGTCGTTTAGGACCCAAAAAGGGTTTCTCCTGCAGCTGAGCCGCTGGATGGGAACACGTTGGTGTGGTTCCTCTACATGGGCTGGCTGCAGGAGATGGAGAGGTCGTTTGCCATCGCAAATGGGGCGTTGGATTTGGCTCTGGAGGCGCATGCTGGCACCGTTGGCAGTCATGGTTTTTAGTATGAAAGCTTTTGATTTTTGTGTGTAAAAAACGGGTATAGCTTGTATTTTCCCACAGACGGCGCCACTGATCGTACCTGATCAGAAGGTGACTGTCGATGCTCCTTTAATGCGGTGGTTGCTGGTGGTGGAAATGTGTAAGTTTGAGTACTGGAACGGCAGAGGGGTTTGTACCTGCAGACACTCTGACTCTCAAGTCAGTAGAGGTCAGAAATGGGGGTTTAGAAGTGAGAGAGATTCTACCTTGGGGACTGCGAGGAGTCCCCTTTATATAGAGGTGAGTGAATGCAGAGCCGTTGTAATGACACACGTGTGTCCGGTGGTTATGAAATCGTGGGAAGTTTAACCGTCAGAGAAAGATTTGTGGGAACGTGGGTAAAGAGACATTACAGTCCGTTTGAACTGGTCTCAATTGCTCCGTGCACCCCCCTCGCAGGGAAGGGGTGTGTTGCGAGTAAACTGTCAAATGTCGCATTTGAGCTTGATTTGTTATTGGGCCTAAGCAATTGGGCCTAGGTCTCTGATCGGTCCAGAACAGTAGCCCCCAAGTCGTGGCTCTTGGCAAAGAATGATGACTTAAGACTGAGCGAGGGATTTGATCGCAAAGGCCTTGTGAAGATTTTGCCACATATCCTGATGAAGTGGATAATGCGAAGGATGTGCTCGTGCTAGTGTTGAAGCTTCCTCGGTATGCCGGTGATGGAACGATGTTTGTTCGCCACGGGATACCTTGTAAGTTTTACTATGAGCGGACCAAATATGTGGAAAAATATGGAAATATCTCAGAACCTATCACATCAGCGATTATGTTGATGTTAGGATTAACGGTGCCGTTCACAAGAATATACCCGTCAAGGTCTTATGTATGCTCGTTTGGTGTGATTATCTTATGACATGTCCTCAATGGAATTGGATAGTTCTCAAGGGAATGCCTCACAAGTTTTACCAAGAGCGATTTGGTTGGACTGAGGAGGCGAATGTACCTCAAGACTTATCATATTGGTGGCTATGTCGACATCAGGGTTAACGGTGTTGTGTACATGATTTGTGCTTGCTAAACCTCCGTATGTGATTGTCAACCTACCAGAGGAGCACCGACAGTCACTTTCTAATCATGTACGACCACTTTTTAATCCTTTTTATGGACACCTTATACTTGTAAGGGACATTAGATCTAGACCAACAACAAACCAAATATCCCATTCACGATCATCCTCGACACATCGCAAAAGGTTACACTTATTCTATCCCTCCATTAATGGTTAAAGGGAATTATCTGATACAAGTTATTCCATTATGTGTATCCTTTAAATTGACACAAGTTTAGTTTACATGTCACACAAGAAAATTAAGGTCTATAATTAAGCAATATATTTCCAAATTATTATATGAGTTTATTTTTCTGAAAAAATGTCTTCAAGTGCCATATTTGTAACCCTGCTACTGAGAAACAGACAAAAAATGATACAAAAATCATCAAGAGCATTCTATTCTCGGTTATCCAACTGAGCTCTACCAATTCTGTATTTCTGAAAAAAAAATAAAAATGAAAGTAAATTAAAAATAAGAACCATATACTTAAAAATTGAATTAAATATGGATAAACAAACGTGCATGCTTACCGTTCAAGAAGATAAGACATTTCCTCCTTAATGGACAAAGCACTCTCAAGCAAGATTTTTACTTCTTGTGTCATATTCTGTCATATGTTAGAGAAATCAAATTAGTCTATGGAAATTTTTTCTTCAAAACATGGATTTTTGGCAAAGATTACCACTCTAGTAGTTAAATTCCAAAAAATAAATTAGGTCCTAGAATTAAAATTGTATATTTTTGAAGAAAAAAAATAAAATTGTCCTACAATGACAATGATAATGACAACACATGTACTTTAAACTCTACATTTGTATAACACTTAAGATAAGATATATTTTTTCATGTTAATTTTATACTATGAAACACGAACACGGACATCAGACATGACACAAACACCGACACACCTGACACGGAAAATAATTTAGTGTAATTATAGATGTCATGTCTGTGTCGGTGTCCGAAACTGTGTCGGTGTCCGAAACTGTGTCACCTCTAATTCGAGGAGTATGTGTATTTTATAGATTTTATAGTAATAAATTGAGAAACTTACATCAACGTTGGTTTTCTTTGCTATACTGTGCCGATCAATGGCTGCCATTCCAGTTCTCCACTCAAAATCAATAGAGAGTGCTATTTGGGGATCTTCAGTTTTATCCACAAAACATATTACGTAGTCACCACTTTGATATGCTGTGAATGCAAATTGTCCTGCTTGAACACGCTCTGCCAGATGATATTTGGCCATACTTCCATGTGTAGCCACCTAGACAACATAAACAATTAATTCAACCATAAACTTCATTTATCTAGCTTGTCTAAAATGAAATAAATATTTTTGGGTTATCATATATATATTTTTTAATGTAATTGCATGTATATATTGTATTTAAAGAGAAATGCTAGGGCATATGTTAAATACCAAAGATCGAAATTATGCATTGAAAATTATGATAAAATGGTTGTTCAAATATCATTTCTCTTTATCAATATACCTGAACGGTGATAGTGTGGTTAACGGGCAAAGGGTGTCCCTCGTTGGTATTGACGATGGAGTAGTTGCCAATTACCATTGTATTCTTTTTTATATCTTCGGAGAAACATCTTGCTTTACCTTTACCATTTGGCATATCAAACCTCATGGATTGAACTGAATATGAAAGCAGTCCCATAGCTACAACAAGAAGAAAAAAGAAATAGGGTTTTTGTGTGTTTAATCCAAACATATTCATGATAGGTAGTAGTGAAATGAGAAGAAGAAAGTGGAGGAATCAAAACATACGTACTTAAGTGGAGGATGGTGATGAATACGATTACCATTAATATATATATTATGATGTGTTTCTCCAAAATTTGGTTGTTAATTATGTGGGTGACTTTCATTGGTTCTTATTTTGAATTATAAGTTTTATTATTGAAATATTATAAAGGATGTTGTTCATTTTTTTTAGGGGTTAAAGGATAGATCAATTTACACATGGTACCTTCTATCATATTTTTTTTTTTGAGGGAATACCTTCTATCATCATGTTGCCTCTTCACTATTTTTAGTTTTATTTTTTTACAATGCTGCCTCTTCAAATATTGTAACCATATTCCCCTTAATGCATATGTGTGGAATGATTGCTCACTTTTTGACAGTGTTGAAGCGTTCTATATAAAGCTTTATATATGGTCCGATAAGAAGAAACTATTCATATGATTTATGGGTTATCAAGTATATTTATCAAGTCACAAACAGTTGATTATTAAAACGGTTCAATGGGAACATTTACAATTTTAAATAAAATAATGGATTTTCTTAACATTTAAAAAGGAAAAAATATTATATTTTATCATGGGTTAAATAAGTAAATAATCCTCCTAAATATACCAACATTTGATTTTTGTCCCTTTAAAATATTCCTTAGGCTTTTGGTCCCTCTAAAATTTTTCATCTATGAAATTAGTCTATGCTCTACATTGAGAACAAGGACTAATTTCATGGATAAAATTTTTTGGAGGGACCAAAGGCCTAAGAAATATTTTCAGGAGACTAAAATTAAACGTTGGTATATTTAAAGAGACCATTTACTTATTTAACCGTTTTATCATTTATAAAAAACAAATATAAGAAACTACCTTTTAATCCTTGTTTGATGATTTTTCACATAAAATAAATCAAATTTTGTCAAATCCTACACCGAATAAACCATAGACTTTTGTCCAGAAAAAAAAAAAAAGACTTGTACAACCAAGGCTGAGATAAACTAATCTTCGTTAAGACATCTTTAACTCGATATGTCTCTGCAAGAGTATGACTACTGAATTTAACCGATGACACGTGCATTGCCAAATTGTTTTAATATGAAAAACGAGATCTTGACAAGGATTGGTAGTATGATAGCCTCGATCAATAAAATTTATAAAAATTATTAGACACTTAAAACTCTAACTAGTAGTTAAATTTATAAAAAAACTACGGTTTTGTTAACGAGTGTATCCGAAATACACTTTAAAGATCTTAAATTTAGTAATTATTTTTTTAAAAACTCAACTATTACAATTTTCAATGCAAGTACACAATTTAGTAAATCCCTAATGATCCTTTTTTTCTTTGAGCAAATATTTGAAGTTTGAATAAATCAAAGTACAAAGATTTGAATTCCTTGCTATAGTTCCAACAAAATTGCTCAGGTCTCAAACAGTTTTGTCAGTAGGTACAATTATATCTCCTTCATTGTTTAGAGTAACATCTTCACGATATTCTCTTGCATATATATGTATACATTAGGTTGAGTCACGACCAGGTCGCTCTCTTTAAGACGTTTCGTGGCATTATTCAAAATTGTGCAAGACAGACTATCAACCACGCCGCCTCCAGGATAAAACAAGTTCAGCTACAACTGTTTAATTAATTACTGCACTATAGAAAACCGTTCGAGAATTACACCTCCAATACGGTACCAAGACCATTCTTTTAATACTGAAACCACTTTAATATGGTATTGTTATCACTCTATTATGGTGCTGAGACCACTCGAGTATGGTGTTACCACCATTCGAATTATTAACTTCTCCAACTATGATACTATGATCACTCAAATATGGTTTTACACCATTCTAACATCTAACTTCTTCAAGAATCGAAGAAGAATATATTTTAAGATCATTCATAATTTTGAAGGGACATTATGCCAAAAAAGGGACTATGATCTTAAATTATTATTTATTCTGAAGGACATAAAAATATCGAAGGGACTATGAACTTAAGACCATTCTTAATTCCGAAGGGACATTAAACCGAAAAGAGACTATGTTCTTAAGAACACTCTTAATTCCGAAGGGACAGAAAACGAGGATGAAGAGAAGAAAGACTCGTCAACACAAGTCAAGAAAGGGAGAAGAGAGAAAGAGTTTCCGACAACTCAATGAAACTCTTTGGTGTATTTTTTGAACTAGGTGAGTGCTCTTTTTATAGGGAGAGTTTGTAACTAATTTGGAGATACTTAAGAATTAAGTAAACTTAAAAATTAAGCAACCTACAGATCAGCTCATGTAACAAACTAATCAGATAAGTTCAAAAAGAAACAAATCCACTAATGAAAGAAAGATAGGAAATTCAGTTAGATTCTCAATCTTATCACAACAAACATAACCTGAAATTATGGGAAGTGATATCCATGAATAAAGAATAATAATAATTATTATTTACATCATTATCCGGTATTTAAAATTAAATACCACTATTTAAACACTACTAATGTGTGTGTTCTATTTTATGTGGGACCCCCACACTCTATTTTTTCAATTCACACAACACTATATCAAAGTTTAATAACTTGGTGTTTAATCTTCCAATCTTCCAATTTCTTTCCATCTTCACACCAATGTTCCAACAATCCCCCACTTAAATTTAAAAAATGGTTTCAATAATAACGTCAAAACATTTTCATAAGGTTGCTAATAAACAAAGGTGTCGCCTACAACTTGAACCTTTGCATAGCGGATAATATTCCGATTTAACAAGAGTTGCTTACAGCAGTGAACTCTATCCCAGACATAAAATCCGCACACAAACCTTTTCCTAAGGTGTATTCTAAAAGCCCGTGCGTTTATGGTCCCGCACGTATATCCCAGTTTTAACGAACGCCCTAGGTATTTTGCCCTGAATCTCATAGGAATCGGCATTTGTTCCACATTCATATAGGTGAGTCTATCAAGAGTACTCCTGTAGTTATGTACTCCACTCCACATAGAGTATAGATCTCATTAAGAGTTTCTATTATCTCATCCTTTTGTCGCTGCAGGATTCATGCTTTCTTAATTTTCTCATAGCATGTTCTATCACTCATGACTTGTTATTACCCATTGAACCTATTTCTTGGGATCTCCAGTCATGTAGGTCAGGTTACCATCACTTGTGACCTTTGGGCATTAGTCTCATCCTATTGGATGTGTTTAAAACTTTCTTTCTATTAATTCCTTTCGTCAAAGGATTGACTAATTCTTTATAAGTACGCACATGGTCTTCTTTAACCGTTCCTTTTGAGAGTAGTTAGATCTCTAACGCTTTATGTCTTCGTGCCTTAATTATCGTCTCTTTCCATTGTACTGATGATTCTCAATTTTTGTAATAGTTGTAGTATTATCACAATGAATTAACACTTCTGGCAACAGTTTTATCCACTAAGGGTTCTGAACTAGCTAGCATCTTATCAACTTGCGTCTTCACTAGTTTTATCTAGTGTTCTCATCTCAGATTCATTCCATAATGGACTGAGTCAATATCATTTGTTTTAACAAACAACTCCTCTAGTGATGCTCAATGTGCAGTCACTGGTTGCTTTAAGACTCATCTGAAGAATGTTCTATTTTGTATCTTGTACCATTCAAGTACGATTTAATACTTCTCATTTGTATCTTGTACCATTCGAGTACAATATGATACTTCTCGTAATGTAATTCTAGAGTCATAATCTTCTTAAGGCACCTCATGACTCTTTCAATAGCATGACAATGCTTCTCATCCGTCTACTAGTAAACTTGGACAAAAGTCTCACGATGTGGCCAAAGTCGAGTCTAATACATTCAACAACATATCTAAAGACTGCCAATGATGCTCGCATATTCTGTTTGTCTAACACCATCTCAAGTGTTCTTACACTTGAATCATAATATATGCTTACAAGTTTACAGTTAAATAATTAAATTTTCTTAAGAGCTTCTCAACTTTGTGAGATTCATCATCAAAAAAGTTCTCTTTTCTGATCTAGTAATCTTGAAACCGAGAATTACTTCAACTTTGTCTAGATCTTTCTTATCAACGTTGTTGGTAAATAATGATTTCACATAATTCATAACATAAATCTTTAAATCAAATATGAGCAAGTCGTCTTCACATAGACATATGATCGTGCAAATATTATTTGTCTTTGTCACTTTCATTCACTTTATACTCATTCGATAGCATTATTTGCCTTTGTCACTTTCATTCACTTTATGATCGTGCAAATATTATTTCTTCCATCTTTAAATTTGATTGAGATATAATTTTTGATTATGAAGAACAATGCCTCCACATTATCTGCCCTGATTTTTTATTCCACAAACACGATGGTATATCCAATGGGATGTTTCCTGAGTTCCTTTTTGTTAATTTATTGGGTTAAATAAGTTTTTCATCCTTATAAATATAGCGAATTTTGATTTTAGTCCCTAAAAAATTAAACTGAATGTTTTCATCCTCACAAATTTTTTTATTTTGTTTTTCGTCTTTAATAGCCATTTTATGTTCATATAAATGGCAAAATTATAACTCTTTTATGTTCAAATTGTATCCATGTTATGTCTGTTTATTATATTCGACATTTAT
>Ga0315913_1010990_pt1 | contig 10312 bp, 8 predicted proteins | sample MpolsnodulesMG_FD_207736 | JGI IMG/M metagenome (GOLD analysis project Ga0315913, IMG submission 207736) | Medicago polymorpha root nodule microbial communities from Los Angeles, California, United States - small nodules | ecosystem: Host-associated > Plants > Roots > Nodule | place: USA...
TACAATTCTCCAACACCTATCCAAATGGCAAGCCTTGAAGACAAGGCTAGCCAAAGTTTATGAAGATCCTGGCATGGAACTGCAGAGGTTTGGGCAAACCTACTGCAGTTAGAGCTTTGAGAAAGCTCATAACAACCAATTGACCAGATGTGGTTTTTCTTAGTGAAACCAAGCTATGTGAGTCTGATCTAAACCTAAAATCTAAGTTGAGTTTTGATATTTTGCCAAATTATCATCTTGTTAATTGTGCAAAATATAATGGTAAGAGGTCTGGAGGTCTAGCTATGCTTTGGAGTAATGATGTAAACCTGTCTATTCTCAATTATAATGAAAAGTTTATTAATTGCTATGTTTTATGTTCTGTCACTGGTATAAATTGGTATGCTTCTGGTATTTATGGTTTTTCAACTCACAATGAAAAACATAAAACTTGTGATATTATCAATAGTATAAATGCTAGCCATCGACATGATAATTGGTTAATTTTTGGTGATTTTAACATTGTCCTAACTAATAGGGAAAAATCTGGAGGCAATCCAATTGATTATAATTTGTGTGACAGTTTTCAAAGTACCATTAATGCTTGCAATCTTACTGATCTTGGTTTTCATGGTGATATCTAAACCTGGGCTAATAATCAAGTTGATAAGGATCATATCCATGAAATACTGGATAGATTTATTGCTACCCAAACTTGGACTACTATTTTTCCAAATTATCACAATAACCACCTTCATAGGTATGCTTCAGATCATAACCCTATGCTTCTAGATTTCTGGCCTATAGAGGAAGGTAGAATGCCTATGAGAAATAGACAAATCTATAGATTTGAGCAACTTTGGTAAAGGAGAGGTGGATACTAAGCTTAAAGACACTCTGATGCATCTTCATCAATGGGGTTAGGAAAATTTTGGTCACCTGCCTAGAAAAATCAAACAAATTCAAAATAATCTCCAGCTCTTAAAAAAAGGGATCCCTGATTCCAAAACTATTAGGAATATTAAAGAGCAGGAAGTCATTTTGGATGATTTCTTAAAGCAGGAAGAACTGTGGTGGGCCCAAAGGGCTAAAGCAAATTGGTTACAAGCAGGTGATAAAAATTCTAGATTTTTTCAAATCAAAGCTTCTCAAAGAAAAAAGAAAAATACCATCAAAGGCATCCAGGATAGAGATGGGATTTACTGTAGTGATGCTACTAAGATCAGTAATATTTTTATTGATTATTTTCATGATATTTTTACTACTTCTAATCCTATTCGTATGCAGCAAACCATTGAGGTGGTTAGAAACAGAATTACACCAGCAAATCATGAGTTTCTCTCACAAGAGTTCAGTGATATAGAGGTGTTTGAAGCTATCAAACAAATGAAAAGCATTGCTGCTCCTGGCCCTGATGGCCTTAATGCCTTGTTCTATCAGTCTTATTGGCATATTATTGGAGGGGATATTACTAATTATGTGCTAAACATCCTTAATCAAAAAGGAGATCCTGGTAATATCAACCAAACTTTTCTCTGCCTTATTCCTAAGATAAAAGATCCAAAACTCCCTTCTGACTATAGACTTATAGCTCTTTGTAATGTTTTACTTAAAATTGTCACAAAAACTATAGCCAACAGAATTAAGAAAATTATTCCAACTATCATTAGTTCTCATCAGAGTGCTTTCATTCCTGAAAGACTTATATCTGAAACCACAATTTTAGCTTATGAAGCTTTTCATTTTCTAAAAACCCATGAAACAAAGAAAAAGGGTGTTGTTGGGATTAAGTTGGACATGGAAAAAGCCTATGATAGAGTAGAATGGAATTTTCTAGAGGTTACCTTATTAACTATGGGGTTTCCTATTAATCTGGTTAATACTATTATGCTATGTGTGAGGAGTGTTTCTCTCTCAGTTCTAATAAATGGATCTCCTTCAAAAAAAATTTATCCTAAAAGGGGAATCAGACAGGGTGATCCTCTTTCACCCTATCTGTTCATTATATGTGCTGAAGTTTTGTCAGGTCTTATAGCTTCCTATCAAGACCATGGTAAAATACATGGGATAACCATAGCTAGAAATGCTCCTCCTATATCTCACTTATTTTTTGTTGATGACAGTATGGTTTTTTGTAGAGCAAACAAGAATGAGGCAAAGCATCTAATGGACATTTTTGCAGAATATCAAAGAATCTCGGGGCAGAAGATAAACTTGAACAAGTCTGAAATGGTGTTCAGCCCAAATATTGTGCAAAGTTTCAAAAATGAATTTCAAACATATATGCCTATTAAGGTAATTGAAAACATATCCAAGTATTTGTGTTTACCTACTCAAATTGGCAGATCAAAGAACCAGGTTTTTAATTTCATCATGGATAAAATCAGAGGTAAATTAAAGGGATGGAAGGAAAAAAACTTATCCTTCTCAGGAATAGGTGTCCTAATCAGAGCAGTAATTCAAGCTATGCCAACTTATGTTATGAGTGTATTCCTCATACCTCATGGTATTTGTGATAGAATTGAAAGGGCCATTTGTAGATTTTGGTGGGGAGGAAATGATGACAAGCAAAAAATACATAGGAAAGGCAAGGAATCACTATTCAAATCCAAACTTAAGGGAAGTCAGGGTTTTAGAAATATGAGAGCTTTTAATAAAGCACTTCTAGCTAAATAGGTTTGGAGGCTTCATAAAAATCCTCACTCTCTGTTGTTGGCTCAGTACATAAAAGCCAAATATTATCCTCACAATGATATTCTTCAAGCTAATTTGGGAGACAGACCTAGTTATACTTGGTATAGCATCTTCCATGCTAAGTGGGTCATAAAAAAATGGGGCTGTTGGAAAATTGGCAATGGTAACAATGTTAAAATTTGGGAAGACAATTGGCTGCCTGAATAGAATGGTTTCAAGGTATTCCCTCGTCACACTAGCCCCAACAACATCTCCCTAGTCAAAGATATTATGGACGATCAATCAGGAGTTTGGAATCAAAGTCTTTTAAATATCCACTTCCAAGACTTTGAAAAAAATCAAATACAGAATCTGCCTATTATCAAAGAGGAGCTTGAGGACAGCTATATGTGGATGTTCACCAATGATGGGATATACACTGTAAAATCTGGATATAATGCTATCAGAGAGTGGAATTTCCAAAGAGAACAAGGGTCATCTAACAATGAAGCTGAGCAATGTATGTGGAAAAAACTCTGGAAGTTAAACATAATTCCTAGACATAAGGATTTCTTATGGAGAATCCTAAATGACTCTGTTCCTATCAAAAGTGCTCTAAGCACTAAAGGTATTCTCGCCGACATGTTATGTCCCAGGTGTTGTACTAAGATGGAAACCCTAAACCACACTTTTATGGAATGCAACTTTGCTAGAAAAGTGTGGTTTGGTTCAAACTTAACTATAAAATTTCCAAAAACATCTGAATATGATTTTAAGGACTGGCTCATAAATCTAATCTCTACAACAAATTCAGAAACAATCATCTACACATCATCTATTACTTATAATCTTTGGTTTGCTAGAAACAAATTTCTCTTCGAAAATATTAAAGATACAGAGGAAGAAGTAATTCAACATAGCAGTAAGACCATTCAAGATTACAAAAAGTTTTCCAACATAAATATGGCAGCAGAAGATATGCAACATCACAAGATTTCAACCCATCAGACCAGACAAAGCAAAGGAGCATGGAAGAAACCTAGTCAGAACATCTACAAAATCAATATGGATGCAAACCTGGCGCAAGCAAACACTTGGGGCTTGGGAGCTATCTGTCGAGATGAAAATGGTGAAGTCCTCACAACAGCTACCTGGTGTCGTGAAGGAATGAAGGATCCCCTTGCAGCGGAAGCTTTCGCGATGTATACAGCCATGAAATTTGCAGCTCAGTGTTGTTTCCTTGATACCATCTTCGAATTAGATAATGAAAAGTTGATTAGGGTTTTGAATGGAAAAGATAGAGTTCCTAATCTTTACTCTAGGAACATTATCCAGGGAATCCAATTTAGGACAAGGTGGTTTAGACAAGTGTCCTTCAGACATGTGAGTAGAAAGGGTAATGGGGTTGCCCATAGGTTAGCCCAATATGCTCTTATAGAGCCCAATAGCTATTGGATTGAGGACATACCCCCTTGTATTGTATCTGACGTCTTGCGGGACAAGTTTTCTCATTAATATAAGTCTCCTTTTTTCAAAAAAAAAGAAAAAGATATGGCATGTGTAATGGGACACGATTGTCATGTTGGGGTTTATTTAAGAATATGTTGGATGTGGAAATCCTAACAGGAAGCAATGCTGGAAAAAGAGCATTTTTGCCCAGAATTAAATTAAAAACAAATGTGAGCTCATGACTTCCCTTTGTGCTTAGTAGAAAAAAGTTTCTCATTAGACTAAATTTTGCTATTACCATAAATAAGTCACAAAGGCAGACCATTCCCAATGTCGGAATCTATCTTCTACGGCATGTTTTCAGCCATGGTCAATTATATGTAGATTTATCAAGAGGAGTTTCTCAAAATTCAACAAAAGTTCTCATTAAAGAAGGGAAAATAGAAGGAGAAGATGGAGGCTTTACGAAAAATGTAGTTTTTAAAGATATTCTTTTACATAACATGTCATTTATTCATGTTACTAATTACTATTAGAATAAACAATAAATAAATGATAATTATTTAATCTTAATTTTTTTTGGTATATATTTTATCTTAATTTTATATGCAGGCAAACTAAAATATGTTGAGTTCAAAAAAAAATTTTTGTTATATGTCTTGACAATATTTTGTTTATAAATCAATATATAAATAATTTTCATTAATATTTAAAAATTTAAAGATTTTAATCAAAATTATACAAATAAATATAATAAAATAATCACATGCATTCCGCTGGTTGATCTTAAGGAAACTTGGACATTTCTTGAGTAAATCGTTTTCTGGGGTGTATCTAGAATGACTAGGAGGTGTAAGTAGCAGTTTAAAAATGTATAGACAGACATGCCTGTTTGTTGCATTCTTCTGTTTCAGTTCAACCATGGCTATGGCGGCGAGGGGTATGATTCAGAAGACGAGGAATATTATTGGTGGTGTGACTTTTCTCCTACGTTCTACTTCTCGCTCTTCCCACTCTTTCATTCTCCAAAATCGTTCTCTCTCTCCACCAAATTCTCGCATTCTCCCTTTCTCCACTCCTCACACATCCTTCTCTCGCCATTTTTCACCTTCACTTTCAGGTTCAATCTTCTTCGTTTTTTCTTCATCTCCATTCAAATTTTATGTCTATATTTTTATTCTACTGTGTAAAAATAATCTTAATCACAATCACAAGTAGTTAGTTTTTTGAAGCTTTTGAACTTTCGTTTTGTGTGTTTCATTTTAGTGTCTTTGTTTTGAAGGGTTTTTCTTCACTCCGATAACTCATTCACAATTCCTAAATTAATTTGCAATTTTCAGTTTTGCTTCCCAAGATATCATATCATATTTCATTGGATATTTATTTTTAGTGCATTATTCAACATCCCTAGCAAAAGAAACTACTTTCTTGCTTCTTTACCAGTGTTTTCACAAAACTATTATCTTAACAGATTCAAGTATGTTTAAGTTTGCAGATGAGACAAGTGATGAAGGTTCAAGCACAGATGGATGGGAGGAAGAAGACGAGACTGATCCTAAGGTACCGGGTCTTTAACTCGGATTATTGTAGAGATCTTCAGTTTAATTATATGATGAATACTGTTAAACATTGCTTTAAAATTGGTGCTCTGCTATGTCTTTATCTTACATGTGTAGATTGGTGACGGAGGAAATGGTGGTGGGGTTGTTTTGCAAAATGTGCCATGGGGTCAGCGAGCCCACTCTATTGCGGAGGAGGTCCTTGTGCAGTTCAGCGAGGACCTCAAACTATTTGCTTTCAAGACTAGTCCCCGTGGATATGTTTACGTGAGATTGGACAAATTAACAACCAAGTAATATTTCAACTTGTGCATATACATGTTTAGAATTTCTTTACATTCTTTTGATTAGCTTGTCATTTGTGGGTAGGGACGTAGGGTGTGGGTTGTTCCAAGAGAGTAAATGGTGTGTGGAATAGAAAAACAGAACACCTCAAGGAAGCTGTTACAGGTAAGATCAGCTAATAACTGAAAGAGCGTTGGTCCTTATTGTTGAAGCGTTTATTGAACTAGGAATAGGGTTTGATGCTTAAAACATGGGTACATATTTAGCAAGGAAGTCTGCAATGTTGTTTAAGATTATTATAAAGTTAGGGGTACCTTGATCTAGGAAAAATGAAAAGACTTCAGTATAGTCGAAAGACGTGGTGAGGGGCCATTGATGAGTCATGGAACTTAACATGAATGCTGAGAAATAGAAAACTCCTATTTGAACTTTCCAGTAATTATAATTAATTTATTTTGTGAAATTAAATTTGTGAAAAATATTATGGATTAAGAAAAAAGAACTGGTTGCAATGTATTAATAATGGAATGGTGGTCTGTAGCAAGGTCATATTTGACCCTCTATTTAGTGTCTACAATGGAAAGATGCAGAAAACAAGGAAAAAAAAATAACGCATACAATTTCAAGAGTGCCCAACCTCTCCTAAATTCCAACTAATTATAACATAGTACCTCACTCTGCTGCTAATTCTAACCAGTTAGTCATGCTCTTTTCTCTACTTAGGCCTCCACTGATAGACTTAATTTTTTTGGGGCCAGAGGTTTACATCAAATTGTTTCCCACTTTCCTCATTGTTTTTCATTGATTAGGTTTATTGTCTCAAAATCAACCTAGTCAAATAATTTACTTCCCAACTTCACCACACACCACCTTTCCTTCCATTTTTTAGATAAATTACTGTTATATTATATTCCCAATTTAGCTTTTTGGTTCAAAACATGTGTACAGATTTGCGCATAGCTGGTTCAAAACATGTGTACAAATTTACGCATAGTATGTGCTAACAATGGTTTGTTTATCATTTTCCAAGCATGCTATCTCAGGCATGTAAAATGGCTCTTTATTAGAATCGGCAAAATGTTATTGTATATGTCATGACATGTACTTCAAACTCGACCAATGACAACCCAGTGATACATAATTTACAATATGAGCTTTTAATGCCTTGTCTATTTAATAGAATCATACTTCACTATACGGTTTGTTTTGTGGTAAACTTTTCGTCTTTCTTATTCAGATATGGATGTCCGAGCATGGAGGAGCTTGATAGCTACAATCAGGAATTCAAGAAAAGATTAGATGAAGTTGGAGCACTTGGAGAAATACCTGATGATTTGGGTCTTGAGGTAATGTTTTGCGCTGATATCGTATATTTTTATTCCAGTAGGTTTTTATACAATAGCAAATGACCATTCCTCTGAAGCATCTTAGTACCTGAAAAAACACAATTTTGCCCTGAAGGTTTCTTCTCCGGGTCTTGATAGGATTCTGAAAGTGCCAGATGATCTTAATAGATTTAAAGAAATGCCTATGAGAGTTTACTATGCAGAAAATATAGAGTCAAATTGTCGTGAAGTGGATGGAGTATTCTTGCTAGATTCTATTGAAATAGACTCTGAGGTATGTGTTTGGAAGCTGGCAGATGTTAAAGAGAATAGAGACGCTACAAAAAAAGGCAAGCCATTGAATCGTAAACAGAAAGATTGGAGATTAAGATTGTCATTCAACTTGCATAGAATGGTAACTATGTACATTGATTAGTTGTAAAATCTTATGTTACTTGATTTAGGAACATAGAATCTCTCTATCTCTCCAACCCTTCCCCCCGACCCGGTGACAGTTTTCTCCTCCTCGTAAAATCTTATGTTCTTGCAAGAAGTTCACAGATGATGCTTTAAATTTATTCGTTTTATAAAACGAAGCTCTTACCATAAGCACAAGTGCATAGCTACAACATTTACTGCAAGAGCAAGCCTACAATATTTCATAACGTTGTTCATAATCACAATAGCATATTCATTTTTAAGTTATATCTTTTAATTGTTGATTATATTTTAAGACTTCACAACAATATTTGTTTGGTTATTTAAAAAAAAAAAAAATTGGTTTGAAAGCCTATACGTTGAGAGACTAGAATTGTGTAAACTGTAAAGCCACAACCAATTTTGTTTATTAGTTACTTCTTTGTAATTCTCAAGTGTCGTTAAGATTCATTTGAATCCCCCAACGGAATAGTGTTGTACTAGAGAAGAGACGGTCATGAAGAAGAAAAAAGAACCATAAAGTTGAATTGTAATCTACATGGTACGTAAGCTGTATTACCACTGTGAAGTCAATAATACAACAATATTGGTAGTATAATTTTTTTCCCTCATTTTGTTACCATTTAATGGTATCTTTATCATTACTCAAGAAAAATTAGGGTTCCATGCTTACAATTTTAACATACTAAAGCAACTCTTTTATTTCTTCTGCTCGATAGAATGCATATATAAGAGTCTAGAAGTCCTAGCTTAACTGGTAAATGACGAAATTGCAAGGTTGGATGTTGTGACCTGGGTTCGAACCCGAGACTTCATAGTTGTGTGTGAGTTTAATTTCAGTAGATTACCACTTCATTTAAGATAAAAAAAAAATGCATAGATAAGAAAATTGCTTTTTGGTCATCATAATTTACTCTCGGGTACTTTGAACTGACCATTTTACCTTCACGGCAGTTAACTGCCGTTTGTTTGTATACGGTGGTTAACTGACATTTCAAATATGCACGTAGAAAAGAAAAGAAAAACTTGCTTTGAACAACTACCGTTCAAGCACAGTTGTTAAATGTCGTTCAAACATTTTGTTAAATAATTTGATTAAACACAGACTCTAGATTTAACTTGTCGCTCACATAACTACCAATTAAGCAATGCATTCACGGACTAAAATTTGTTTTATTATATGCATTCCTTGAGTGAAGAGTCAATACGACACAATATGGCACATATCAATAGCATATGTGAGTCGTTCCCGGAGAGATAATGTGTTTAATGGTATGGATGTTGACACTGCAGAAAACTGTAGAGATTTCCACCGCAGGAAATCCATTCCCGTTTTGTCTAGACCCGTGTGACCTTCCAACACTTGGGTTTGGAGCTCAACCCTTAATATACATACCCTCATAACCATCGTTCAGTTCCAGTGTTGTTTGCAGTCCACCTACCAAATTCTCATGCCCCCCTCACCTCGTCTTCTATAAAACGACACACACAGGCACATAGCAACATATGCTTTGAGTGCTCCTCGTCACCCATCACTTGGCTATATTAGCTTAACATTGTTGTTTCCGGAAAGACATGGAATTTTTCTTTCCCAATAGTCAATGATATCCCTTTTAGTGGTTTTTATTATTCGTATTTCAAAGAAGTTACTCAATCTTAAGTTTCCTTCAAAGCAAGATTTTTTTGTTTTGTTTTTGTGTTCATGTATATGCAGATTTGGAACAGTGGTTAATATTCCTTTACCAGCAAACGGTAGTTAACGGTCACTCATGATAAAATGGTTAGTAAGGTACATGAGAGCAAACCATGGATACTAAAGAGCAATTTTCTATAGATAATGCATAGGCCCAGCTAGAGTCCTTCATGCCATGGACAATGCACAGGCCCAACTACTTTATGCTGAAATTTATCTTTTAGTACTATTTATGTCCCCCTTTTATGAAACTCATATCCCAAAATTTGTGGTATTAAGAAAAGTAGTTGTAGAGATAATTTGATAAGAAAAAATGTTATTTTTCTGTAACTACTACTACAATTATTGATATCATAAGAGACACAAAAATGAATTTATGTTTCTAAATTAAATAAGGGGAATTTTTGTAAAGAAAATATTGATGCATGTGAAAGTTTGAAAAGCAGGTCTTATAAATAGGGGCAAATGAAGTATTTAGAATAATGTGGGTAGTACCATTAACCTTATGGGAATTCTGCGACCAACTATTTAACAGGCTTAAGTAGTCCTTAAAGTTTATTAATACTTTGTTTTCAAACTATTATCCTCTCTTCGATTTAGTCTCTGAACTATATAAATATAATAAGTAATTTATATATTACTAGTTTGGACACCCGTGCCAAGCACGGGCTAGATTGTCGACTATTTACTTTTAGGCTAAAGTGCACTTTTAACCCCTTAAGTTTTAAAAAGTTGCGATTTTATCCCCTTAAGTTCTAATACTAAACATTAATTAAATGGCAAGTTCATTGTTTTTATATATAATATATTAATAACACATATTGTTATTGTGTTATTAATTAAATATTGTATATTAATATTAACGCATGCAATTCCCTTCCAATTCTTTGCGCTGCCCTCTTCCTTCCAAT
>Ga0315913_1010993_pt1 | contig 10311 bp, 4 predicted proteins | sample MpolsnodulesMG_FD_207736 | JGI IMG/M metagenome (GOLD analysis project Ga0315913, IMG submission 207736) | Medicago polymorpha root nodule microbial communities from Los Angeles, California, United States - small nodules | ecosystem: Host-associated > Plants > Roots > Nodule | place: USA...
TTGAGTTAATTTTAAGGATGACATTTTACAACTAAAGAAAACATCTCATAACTCATCAATTAAGACATTTCCTGCTCTAAGAGTTGCATAAAAAAAATCCTTCATAGATTGACCATGATTATTTCTAATGAGCAACCATAAGCAGATTGTCCATGAATGTAGGATCAATATGTGTTAACTTACACAAAACCATAAGGATGCTTTATCTAATGAGTATTACGCCTAAGTATATTTTCATCAGGAGACCACCTAAGCTTTTAATTAGGTCCCTCCTGAACTTTTAAATAATGTTAATTAACTCCCTAAAATTTAAAAAAATAATATTGTATTTGGTCCTAGATTCAGGGACTTAATTACAAATTATTTAAAGGTTTTGGAACCCCATTAAAATCTTTTTAGTTTAAGGACCTAATCATAAACTACTAACAAATTCACATATTCAATTACATGTGTTTTAGTTTAAAAATCTATTTAAAAATTCTCAATTAATTTAGGAACCTATCGAGTAATTAAACATTTTAATAAAGTATAACTAAAATAAATCCAATATGAGCATTTTTTTAAGCGAGATCTGATATAAGATTTGTTTTGAACGGGATCAAATCGAAGTTTGCCTCATAAAGTATCTATCCTTGGGTACATTAAAAACCGAGAAATTTTCACCAAATCTTCCGGTCAGCATGCCTATAAATAGAAACTCGCTCCTTAAAAAGGTAAGCATTTCATTGACTAAAATGTTGGAGTGCTTGTAAGTACATCCCACTAAACTGTCTAAGACCATCGCCGCCATTAATGTCTACCTTCCGCCTTCTTCAATCTCCCGACCAGATCAACATTGAATAATAACACAATACAATAAGAGTTAAATTAAAATCATACTATAAAAACTGTTTTCACTTAACTTAATTGTCAACCATGAGAACCTAACAAATCTCTTAGAAAACCTTGATGTCCAAGGTGTTCTTCAACATTGATGACTATGGCATCTAATACAAAAGCAGCTTTTAAATAGTTTATTTGGATTTGTATCCTAACATAACTTTTTACCTTCTTTCAAATTATTAACATAACTTCGTACCTAAATACTTACCAGAGTTTATAAAAATAGCTTTTGAAATGTTCATGAAATATTTTTGACCTATTTTAGTAAGATCTTTAAGGTAGCTTATGAAATTGAAAAATGTTTATTACATAATTACTTTTTTTTTAAACTCGGTATCTGATCCAATGACTGACTAATCCGAGGGGACCAATCCTACCGTCCATTTGTGGGGCCCTGTTAAAATCAGTATGGACTTGCCCATCAAAATTGACATCAGAGGGAATCGAACCTGGACTTGCCCATCAAAATTGACACCAGAGAAAATCGAACCTGAGACCTTGAGAGGAGCACGCTCCAAAATCCTAAGTCAACCATTAGTTCAACCCCAAATGAAATATTACATCATTACTTGATGAAATAGGTTAGCTAAATCCTCTAACAATATAATTATGTACCAGCATAAAGCTATAAACGATCATAGTTGCATTTCAGACATGATAGAAAATGATATTAAGACAAACTAGTATAGTGTAACATCTATAGGGTTATGACTAATTGTGACATAATTATTATGGTAGTTGACTAATGATTTTGACCACTCAAGAAGAGAAAAGACCAAAAAGAAGTGATAGTTGAGAAGCATGTCCCACTGTCTACAAAACCCTGTGGCCAAAACCTCACCAAAGGCAGCTTCTGTTCTATTTCAAAGGGGTTGTTGTGCTTCTTAAAATGACAACCATTTTTTATATGTATTCATTTAACCTACAATGGTACATATTAGAACGACCAAGACAATTTTGTGAGAAATTTCCTGATGTTAATACTTTCTGAATTTCTCTGTTTCCATTCACAGAAACAGAAGGACCGGTCCTTTTTGACATTTTGTCCCTAAATGTATAGAAAACAAAAATTTAGTAGCTGTTTCTCAACTACTACTCATTTTCCACTCTGCTATATCACATGTGAACTATTATGGCTTTCATATTACATATAATCTCTATCGTTATTTATGCGTCATATTTTAATCTTATTGATGCGTCATACTTTAATCTTATAGTTGTAGATCGATGTTTAGCCAATGACAGAACCTACCTAAGGAGACTTTTTTTCATTTGAATTGGGAATTTATTTTTTAACACATGAAATGATTTTTGTTTATAGCAGAGTAAACCATCAATTTTGTCCTTAAATTTGTGCGGCAATGTCGTTAATAACACTATTGTATCTAGATGTATCAAGATTATAAATGTTATGTTAAGTGTATTTTTTATTGGTAATTTTAGAATATCAAATGACTAACATAAGACATATATTTGTGAGGATCAAATGCATCCGAGTCATGCCACAAACATTGACAAATGACAATGTATGATAAATCAGAAGGACAAATCTCCCAAATTCGCAAGTCCAAAGACAACGCAACTTCATTCTTAACAAGTCAATCTGCTCCTTAATTTCCTTCCCTTAGTGTGTGACAAAAAGAAATTGACCATTACCTCGACACAAATCTTTGGATGGTATCAATACTCGGCGCAGATGAAAGAGATGGATGATAGTAGAAATAAGCTCCAATAAAATTTTAAAATCAGACTCAATAATCACTCTTTGAAGCCCTTATCCCAATTCCCAAGCAAGATTGATGGCATTAAGGATAGCTAATAGTTCAGCTATCATGTTGGAAGCAAAACCATCTTATGAGGATACCATCTTAATGAGTGAACTTTATTTTGGAAAAACTTGACATGTAAAAATAATTTTGAACTTATGAGATAAATGATTACCTAGAATGCTAATATTATATTTTTATCAATCAAAACTTGTTTTTGGCTTAGAATCAAATTTCAATAAGTAAATTATACACAAGGTTAATTAACTTGTTACAATTCAATCATGTAAGTTTGGATAAGCCATTGAGCAATAGTACAATAGTTTTTGTAAACGTGTCCTTGATCAGTTCATGGTGTTGTTCTATCTGGACCTACGTGCGATAGAAGCCTATTAATATAGGTCAATAAAATAGCTCGTGTACATACAATACATTACAATACAAAGGCAACATGCTACGTAGTACGTACGAATGCAGCGCGGGAAGGAGCGTTCTACAATGATTAATGTAAATCAACGTACAAACACGATTCATTTACAAATTTGGCATTTTCCTACTGTATCCAAAGGCACATAGAGTGTGTTTATTTTAGAAGAAAGTGTGGGAATAGAGGAATTGGAGAGAAGAAATTTCTTTTGTTTGGTGAGTGATACTCCTGAATTAAAAAGGTGAGGGCTCCACCAAAATCTATGTCTCTCCATGGATGAGAAGAAATCATTGTTTACAATACCTATTGTTTTTATTTTTCATTTATGAAGAGCTAACAATACTCTTTTTCGTTGATAGTCATTATAATTTTCACTTTTTTATTAGATAAAATTAATGTGAGTCTCATTGCATTATAAAGAGCAGACTTTTACAAATTCAAACTCACATTGATTTCACACGATAAGAGATTAAATGTTGAAAGCAGAGTGTTTTTAACATTTATTTCTTTGATGATTTAAAAATTGGGTGATATGGAGGTGGATATTTATGAAAATTCAATCTTTTTTTCTTTTCTCTAATCCATGATTTCATCTCACATTCTTTTATTTCAAATATTGCATCAAATCTTCTTTATTTTTCGCTTCTTTCTCTCTTTTCACTTTCTTTTCAACTAGTTTTATAGTACACAAGTGAATCAAGTTTAACATTATGCATAAGCTAATTTTAATCATTTGATCAATATATTCCACCATTATATATAAATGAAATATAGTTTATTGATCCAAAGATGAAAAACAAACTTGTATATGATACAAAATGTGCACATTAGACAAAATCTTTCTTCCCACAACCACACATGAGTTGCTAAGCTCAAGAGCTTGCCAAATGCGTTAATGCTAAGTTGACCTGCATCTTAAACCTCTGCAGTCAATTGTAAGATTAATCTAACGGTTGAGATCAATACCATCAAGCATTGAATACCAACCTGATTTGAGCTGATGCTATAGTTATTAGGTAGCTAGCTTATTTTGAATCTGGAGTATGATGCTATCAATTATGTTACATGTATCTTGGCCGTATTTACACAAGATGCATTCCTTGATTCCCATTAAACACACACAAAACTTACTAAAGATACAAAGGTGCAAACAAGTTATTGGCTAAACACTATACAAAACTCACACACTACAAGATTCTGAGTTTAAACCCTGATGAATGTGTAGTAATATCAGCATTGTCAAATGAATTAGGTCTTTGTTTGAAAAAAAATGAATTAGGTCTTATGGACTTAACAAATGTGATTGGTTGTGTAGTGGAGGAATTAATTTTAGTTAAAAGTGATTTTCGCTAAAAAGATTTATGTTTGGATGCATTCGTATAGAAGTGAATTGAACTATAAATTTGTATGTGAAATCAAAATGCTACAAATCATAGCTTCCAAGAAAATCAATTATGGAGGCACAATCAATTCTACTCGACATGTATCAAACATGTTAAAATTAATTCCCGATCTTCATAATCAACTATGATCCCTTTAGAACCAAAACCAAACATAGACTTATTATAAATTTTCTTATTTCTCATTTATTGAGACCGAGGTAGTATTAAATTGTACTCCATGCGGTCCTATTTACAAAAAACAATTGACTTTTTAGATACATTGAACAATTTATGTATTTGGTCTATGACCTAAACCAAATATAAATTATTCAATGTATCTAAAAAAATCAATTGTTTTTTTGTAAAAAGGACCAGAGGAAGTAGTATATTAGCTCCTTGAGATTTCAGGTTCCTAATTAAATACATGGAAAAGGGTTGTTATTTTATCGAAACGAGGAAAAGTGTTGCCTAAACTATACAATCATAAATCCAATTTGTAATCAAGAGAATCACAAATTTAGCCAGTACTTCTAAAGATACGAGAAAGCACTGTAAGATAACTACCAAATTTGACTCTCAAGCAGACTCATCATATCACCAAAAATTATTATTATTCGGCATGAATATAGCTGTCACTTTGAAAAATCCCTCATGCTTGTGGACTATGGTAAAATCATCATAACCATGGCATCATGCATCTGATACATATAGCGAACCATAACCAACTCAAAGTGATAAAAGCAACAAAAAAAAAAAAAAAAGACAGGACCACAGTGTGAAGTGGGAACAAAGTAACATCCTCAAATCAAAGGTTTACCCAATTATGGGCAGTCATTTTCAGAACAAAAATTTGTCTACACTACTGGTGACCTGTCTTTACCTTTTGATCATTTTTGGGTATTGGATGGTGTTTTATTGAGTCTAGAAAAACCCATTTTCTTTCATTCTTAATGGCAATCTATGTTGTCAACATAGCTCTCAATTATCACTTTCCTAACATGATATTCAAACAAGAATCATTAAGATTTGGACTTCAAAGATAATTCATTTTCTTCTAAAAATGAAGAGTCAAGTACCAGATCACAGCTGGTTGAAAACTCAACTTAATGCATTATTTTCCATCTACATCTTGTGCTAAATGCATTTTCTATTTTGACAAATTTATTTTAGCTCAAGTTTCCTAAGATAGCACTGATAGTAGCTTGGTATTTTTTTTAATCATATATAGTTTTTTATTTGTACCCACTGACAATGAAATTTTATAAAGTCCAATGTCATCTTTAATGTCAAACTGCAAAATTGAGTCATTTGACCATAAGATTCTAAAATTTATTGAATACACACTTCTAACTTCAATTATTTTTCCTATAAAAGTTAATGAGTGCAAGGGATGAATATAGGACCAAGAATGCAGAAGTGAACAACTTTGACGCCAAAATTGCATTTGAAGTAACATACAAGAACTTATGAGGTTAATAATCAAAGCTCATCAATCCTTGTGTGTAGCTAAGAAATTAATATCTAATTCAATAGCAAAGGAAATGGCTCATATGTAGATCAGACAAAACTAATTGGAATAGGTATTATCTGTAAAAATGGTAAAAGATTGGGTTCCATATCCATGTGAGACTCTGCTCATACCACCCACACTCCATAAGATAACCAGATTCCCTACGATATAGGATCACACATTTACAAGCGTTCGATAAGAGCAGTGCTATTTTAAGCAAAAACTATTATCATGAATCAATCGCAAATCAACTATGAGCATTGATCTTCTATTAAACGGAAAACATGGGTGGAGGAAGTAAAAATATAGAGGAGCACTACAGTTACCATTTCTCTGTCGTGATGTAATCGTGAAAACTATTTCGCTACAAATAGCATTTTCCAGTTGACAATCTTAGCCGGTAAAATTCAAGATCAATAGCTTAAATCACAGATTCATAAAATCTGTTCTAACGAACCTCAAACATGAATTTCAATTGTACGGTCGAAATCAATAACTACACTATGCAGTTACATTGGGGAATTTGCATCCCTCCCTCCATAAGGTATAGGATTTAGAGAAGTAAAAGAAAGATTGAAATTTTATCTAATGCAACTCTAATTAATCAGAAGATGCAGTGCTAGAAGAAACTACAAGTACTTCCAAGACCTAGAAGGACAACATATTTTCTTATTGGGTTTGGTTTGACATTGTAGAAGAGTTTCATTACTTTATCTTAAGTTATTACTAAAGACATTTGACCTATCATTGAAGATTAGTTAGCACCTAACAAATTTCATATGCAGATCCTACACTTCATGAACAGCAGAGATATCTTATTCCAAAAAAATGAACAGCAGAGAGATTGGCATATCTGATAACTGATAAGCAAAAATAATCTCAGGTGTGCTTATTGACAAAAATGTGTAAGATGAGTAAGATGAGTAAGATGAGTAAAAGTTGCAGCTGATAGATAACTCACGGGTAGAATTACAAGTTCACAACTCATCTTTCTACTCAATATCAGATCCCTGCACCACCTTAAACAACAAAGTGGATGAAGGAATCTCAGCCTCTGCCTCATTCCATTCATCTTCAAATGTTTGGCTAGAAATGTATATAATAACTAGAACATAATGTAATTGGATTTCAATTTCCATAACATAACAGCCACCAGAATTATGTGAAAGAGAGCTACCACATTTGAAGTAAAAATACTAACATTGTTCATCATTATCATCATTAATTAACGAGGGCTATGAAGAACATCAATAGACACGCGATTAACCGAAGGCAATCGCATCTGCTGGTCTTGAGCTCTGCTCCTCTTGAACATCGGCTGCAGTGAAAGCGAAACCGACGATGCTGCAGTCCATGAATCATTTGAGCTATCACAACTGAAAGATGCATCAATGACACCACCCGGACTACTTGGTTCAGATACGCGCTTACGTTTCTGGTGAAGACTGTAAATGCCATCATCGCAAACTAATAACTTCAGCATAAGTTTGTAGCACTGATTAACTTGTTCCTGTAAAATCAAATCATCACCAAACTTTTCATTTCACTTATATTCATCAAACCAACATCAGATTTGGAAAATTCAACAATTATTGGCAATGTAGAGGAACAAAAACAGTTAAATTAAATGCACAAACCTCACTAATCTTTAGTAAACCCAAGAGTTGTTCAATGTACTCAGTTGCATTAAATGGTTCAATCTCTTTAATTACATGGATCATTGTAGCAGCAGCCAATGTAGAAGGAAGATAACTCATCATAACCCTTGAATCTGACAACAACAGTGACATTGAATAAACATAAGTACCATTAGTCTTAATGGCATGTCTCTGATTCAGTTTAATAATAAAATCCAGTACAGTATCATATTTATTAGCATCAATAATCAAATCTTATTATCACTTACCAACAATGACATGAAGAAGAACCTTCTCACAACGCCACATAAACTCCCAATGCAAACGGCTCTTCAAACCAAGTCTTCTAACAATGTGTTCAAAGAATGAAATTGGTGTCACTGGAAGCATCCTCCATTTCAATGTAGATAACACCAAAAGCTCCATTCTTTGTATAGTTTTAGCTTCAAACACAAATCTAGATTCCTCAACCTAACAAAAAAAATAACACAAAAAAAAACATAAAAATTAAATAAAAAAAACAAACCCATCAACATTAAAACATCAAAAAACAAAACTTTATGGCATTTCAACAAACACATAGCCTACTTGATTAACATACTTGAAAATCCAAAAGAAGTGGCACATGGGTTTCTTCCATTTTAGCAGCAAGAGACAAACAAGCAACAGCAGTAAGCTGAGTCATCCAAGGCTTATCCTTTTGAAACTTCAAACTAGTAACGAATCTATCAAAGTAGTTGACAGCAAGAACAGTGGTCAAAGTAGAAAACCCATAATGAGCACAAACTCTAGAAACCCAATTCACACCTTCAACACGAGACTCATTCAAAGATCCATCAATAACAAAATCATCATTAATCAAATGGGTTTCTTTCTCTTTCATGATTAACGAAAGAACTTCATCGTCTTCCCAAAACATATCATTGTTGAACAAAATCGATAAAGATTGAAGCTTTGTAGGAGATGGGTCGTTGGTAATGGTTTCGGAATCGGTGAGGGATTCATCTTCGAAGGTGGTTTGTTCTTCACAGAGAAAGGAAGGAGATTGAGGTTGAGACATCTTCTATGGAGAAGATGAAGAGAAAAGGTTGTTTCATTGTGAGAAAGGGAGAGAAAGGAGAGACATTTTCAACTCTGCAAACGTTTGTGTTTGTTTTTTTCTCTCACTGGAGTTTTTGTTTTTTGTTAGGGGAGTGAGATTGAAGATGATGAATGGAGTGAGTAATGAAAACAAAGGGTTTTATCACGCTTGTCCTTTTCTTTTCTACCTTTACTCTCAACAACAAAAAAATAAAAAATCACCTATGGTTGTTTAATAATGTTATTACAATTTTGATTTGATTTGATTAATTGAAATCAGAAACAGGCTGTTTACCGCCTAGGGAAGGAGATGGAGCGTTTACGGCCCAAAGACAAATGATTTCTGCTCTTCCCACGGTTACACTCGCGCCCTGCAACCATTCTGAAAATACTCTTGCGTTAGTTAAGTAACACAAGTGTTAAACTTTGTGTTACTTAACTAACGCTGCATGAGTTAACTAGTGCATCATTAGTTAACTCACGCTACGTGTTGTCTTAAACAAGGCAAAACATCTCATTTCCTCATTTCTCATCTAAAATAGCATGTCCTCCCGCTCCTCCTCAACCTCGACTAATTGTACACACGCACCTTCGAATCCTTCTTTTTACTAGAATCATCACAACTTAATTCGAATTCACGCTGAGTTTAATTAGGCCTTTTTTCAATTTTTTTTAATACGTAACTTTATACGAATTTATTCAATACGCATAATTCACGCTGAGTTAAGTGATGTATAGTGACTACTTTTTTTAATTTATTTACTATATTCAAATTATTTTATTTACTTTAATCTAAATTATTTTATTTACTTTATTCTAAATTATTTTATTTACTTTATTCAAATTATTCGCAATGTCACAAGTGTCTTTCGTCTGTCTTTTTCACAAGTTTTTTTTTTGTTTTTTGTACACTTGTGACATTGTGGTTGGCCAATGTCACCAACCGCAATGTCACACAAGTGTTATCTAAGGTACTATAGTATATGTCTCAACCTCCAAGTATTGATATGATGACGTAGGTTTGCGATTTTAAAGTGTGTCTCTTTTAAGGTTTTAGATTTAAATCTTTTAGGTGTTCACAATTTTTGTGATGGATCGATCCATATAGGGTTTGCCCTTGCTTAAAGTCGAGCCTTCGTTACTGGACAGTGAGATTGGTCCACCTGGGTAGTTAGTCATTGGATTGAGTACCGATTTACGTGTTAGATATGAACCCTGATTCTTGAATTTCTTGCTATCACATATTTGTACAACTTTACACATTAAGTAATATTTGTCATTGATTTGACATTTGACAGTTCAGATTACATAGACAATTTCACATGATCAAACAAACTTATTTGTGGAGTTAGATCGAACAACCTAGAATTGTATTCTTGTCATGCAATTCAAAGTTATAACGGATAATCCATTTTCATGTAGTCTCTCGTAAATGGCAACTTCAATACAAGTAATCATATCTCCATAGTATTTAAGTACTCGTACTCGTGTCTGTTACATGCAGTTTAAATAAATTATGGGTATTTTTTTTTATAAATATCCATGAATTTACATTAAACATATAATGAGTTTTTTTTGCAAATAACTTATTTGTTTACATTGAAAAATATATTAATGGTCTATTTTG
>Ga0315913_1010995_pt1 | contig 10309 bp, 7 predicted proteins | sample MpolsnodulesMG_FD_207736 | JGI IMG/M metagenome (GOLD analysis project Ga0315913, IMG submission 207736) | Medicago polymorpha root nodule microbial communities from Los Angeles, California, United States - small nodules | ecosystem: Host-associated > Plants > Roots > Nodule | place: USA...
AAAAATAAAGTTTTCGCGGGTGGGGGTGGGGACGGGGCCGGGAGACCCGTCCCCATTGGGGGCGGGGTTGGGTGTTCAATTTTTACCCCCGATATAATTTGGGGACGGGGGCGGGTGCATGGAAGCGGGGGCGGGGACGAGGATACTCAAACCCGCCCCCGATCCGCCCCGTTGCCATGTCTAAACTATTGTGGTTACTGGTTACACATTCAGGGACTAAATTGACTATATATCCCTACTAACAAATAGGGGTATACAAAGAATATGCAATCCAAACCCGACCTTTACATTAGATCCAACCAATATTTAGACTCAAACCCATCGATAAAACCGATCAACCCCGATGAGGTTTGAGTTGGGTTGTCTCAATCAATATTGTGACCTAAAGCAAACTCTAAAAATGGGGCCTTTTATAATTATTATTTTATATGCAAATATTGTTTTTTGAGCTTTTTACATACAAAATTGTTTATTAAATTATCATAATCAATTTTATTTTACATTTATATCTTATTAATTTTATATAAGCAAAAGTTACGGTAATTGTTAACATTATTCTGTGAAGAACACAAGCATGTAGAAAAGAATAAATTCTTTGAACATGTAACTAAATATGTCATTTTGTGAATCATTTTCTAGTTGTATATATGGTGTGAATCACAAACGTTTTAAAAAAAAATTGTGCTGTCTCTGTCTAATTACTAGTACTAATAGTACATATATACTTGTTAAAAATAAAAAAAATAAAAATTGGGGCCTAAGGCAAGGGTTTTACTTGCCTTATGATTGAGACAACCCTGCGTTTGAGTTTAACAAGGACAGAACAATATGGAGATAAGATCGGGTTTGTCTCACTACTAGAAAAAGCAAAATTAGCGAGGGAAATTAGTGACGGAAAAAATGAAATTCCTCACAAATTCCTTGGTCGCAAAATTTAGTGACGGAATTAGAGAGGGATTTCACGTTTTCCCTCACTAAATATCCCTCACTAATTTTTATTTTTTTAGTAGTGTCTCTAGACAAATCGTCATTACATACATTTTTTTTAAAGTAATTAATTAACAAATTTTTTTGAATCATAGAAAACAACAATATAATCAAAAGTAGCATATATTAGTACAAAAAACACTTTTTATATCAGGTGAAAATGACTTTTTGAGTTGGTTCTCTATCCGACTTATAGGTGGGCCCATTTAGTAACTTTTTTTTTTTAAGTCTACTTTTCATCTGATTTAATAAACTTTAATAAGTTGGGTCTCCCCCATTTAAAACTTTTTAATTAAATCTGATAGTCCCACTTAAAAAAGGCTCAAAAAATATCAAAAAGAGTTTCAGTTTTTATGTCATATTGATGGGGATCAATTTTGATGATACTCTATCATCTCTCTTTTGTTAGTCATTTTTATGCACTATTTTTGTTGAAATTCATTGTAATTGCTGGAGTTAGAAGCTAAAAAAATGCAGAAAGCAAGGAAGCAAGAAATCTCACATCGGGCCCCGATATCATGCCATCGGCCGCCAATTTCACACCACAAAGGAGCCATTCTGTTCGACATTTTTTGGCCACCGATTTCGCATGATTGGGAGGTTGATTTTTGAATTTTTTAGACTTGGGGGGCCCATTTTCACTATGTCTATATAAGGCACACACATTTTCTGAAAGAGGTTTGGAAATTTTACAGGAAAAATGCATATTTTGGAGCTGAAGCATTAAAGATCTAGTTGGAGACCATAAAAAACTCATAGTCAGTCCTCCAATACATGTATGAATCTTAATTTTGCATTAGTTATTTGTACTTTAACTATGAGTAACTAATCTCCTTGTGGTTGAGACTTAGATGAATCTGATGTAATTTTATGGATACCTAATTTGTATGAATTCCCTTGAATATCAATGAAAGTCTAGTTTAATTCATATTTCCTTGCGGTTGACTACTATAGCACTAGCATCCTGAACGTGTAAATTGATCTTAGAACTTGAATGACCACTAGCCATGACTTTTGAATCTGATCTAGGAAATATGTTTAACCTAAGTAATTAAGCTAGAGATAGACAATTATTATGTTCTGATTTAGAAATTAACTGACTGTTAAAACCTCTAAAGGTTTCAAATTCACTTAAGAGAGCAAGGGATTGTCACTTGCAAAGAAGGTTCTAGGTCAAGAGATTGAATTGAACCATTTTGCTAATATGTCGTTAAACTAGATAGACATTGATTAAATAGGGGGTGTGCAAATTACCAGATAAGAATATAAGAGGATTCAACTGTCTTAACCATATTTTCTCATAATTTCTAAAACCAAAACTTTTATCGTTTTTAAAATATCAATCCAACTGCCTAGGGCAACCTGAAATTTAATACATCCTTTTGATAATGAAATTGCTTAATAGAAGTTAACAACGGTCCTCGTAGATATGATTTTTATTACTACTTCGATAATTTTGGTACATCTGTCTAAATAATATTAGATTCCTAAGAACATATGTTGATCGACTGTGACCTATTGTACTAAGTGTTTTTTAGAACCATATAATTGATCAAAGAAAAGCTCTTGGGTAAGCTTAAAATCGACGACAGTTTGAGTCTTCGCGTCACATGGTAGGGATCCATATAGCAGACACTTCATGGATATAAGTTATCAGATGCTTTGATGCTTGTATAAGATACACTTCAATAAAAACGAGTTCTCTTTAAAATTATTTTCAATTATTCTTATTAATACAAAAGTGGCTTAAAATACTTCATGTCTTTCAAAATAATCTTTTCAAAAAGTACATCTTTGTAATTTTGTTGTGTTTGGAATAAATATCTTTGATTGTATGATGAGAACAAAGATTGTTTTATGCATTAGAGATTATGCCGTGGTTAGCTAGCTACCCTTGAAGTTGAAAGTAGATTTAGCCATTTATCCAAGAATGGTAGGTCCGTGATATGCACGTGGAATGAAAAACACAAGTGAATTAACCCTAGATTTGCTCCATACATATCCAATAATCTGCCTCCGCCGAAACCAACCGTTGCTTCCCTCTACCGACCCTCTCTTATATAAACCCCTCTACCCTTTCACTCACACTCACACACCTCTTCATACAATCTCTCTCTCTCTCTCTCTCTCTCTCTCTCTCTCTCTCTCTCTCTCTCTCAGCCATGACAATGAAAGGAAGCCCTAAACCAAATTCATCCTCCCCATCACCACGTCGTTATCTCAAGCCAGGAGCTCTTGCAAAACTGAGGGACTCCAAGAAAATCAAAGCCAGCAGAAAACATAAAAACCAAATGAATTTATTAGATCTCTCTCAACTCTCACCAACAACCCCAACTTCATCTCCCTCTTCTCCACCACAACAGAATTTGGATAACGTTGTTCCATGCTTCAATCCAACCATTAACCGCCCTCGATGCCTCGCTAGAAAGAAACTCTTCGCCGTTGCACCTGTTTTTACTGAACACACAGACACATACATGGTTTAGATCTACGTGTTATGATATCATAATTCACTTATCTTTGATGTATTTTTATTCTCCAACGCAATTATTATCAATTTATCATACATGAGTAGTTTTTTTTATTTTTTATTTTGAGTTTCTGATGCATGACTTCTAATTTTTTTATTATAGTATCAAATTCTAGTTATTGATAATTAAGAAATGAAATAGATCTGGTAGTGTGCAATGATGATCCATCGATTACGGTTAATTGAGTAGGACCGTATATGGGAAAATTGATTAATCATTGAATAATGATCCACAAAAATTTACGTCCTTTGATTTGCGATTTAATTAATTCAATTAAAAGGTGAAATAAATTGGCTATCTTTAATGGTTATCAACAAGCATGCATGCATCTATTGTTGATTTTCATGGGGGAAATTCTCAACAAAAAAAATCAACTCTGAAGTTGAGTTTGTTCCTTTCGATGGATTGAACCATGGCTTCAGCAGAGAACAAGTTCCACTACCCACTCATAATGGGAACAAGGTGAACCATGGTGTCTCCCAAAAAAACTGTCGCGAGGGGAAATGGATTTTGACAACCAATTCCTCCTCATCTAGTGTCTTACCGGAAAAAACAAGATCATTACGAGTTGTCCAGATAGACCACACAACAAAATGATTAAAAAGTAAGAATAATTAAAAAGACATAATATAATTGCTTTTGACATTGAAAGAAATTGGTGAATTGTAAATAACTTAAAAGTGATTTGACTAGTATGTAAATGAATTTGAAAGTGATACTCTTGTATTATAATATCTGGAATTGAAAGAGATTTTAAGAGAGTGGATGATATACTTATAAATTTTGAGTTTATTTCTTCTTAGGAGTAGGCTTTGGAAATTAAGTATCACTTTTAGCTTCTTCTTAAAAAAAAAAAAAAATTAAGTATCACACTGTTTGTTCTCGATCTTGTGTGGGAGTTCAAATTCTCTACATTTAGTGTATTATCCATTTAATCCATTTAGGTGCATTGATGCACGACAATTGGCACACAAGATCTACGGGATGAAATAAAAAATTTGTAAGTATTGCAAATACATACAATCTAGCAATTATTTTTGATGTATAACTATCCGAGCTTATGCCATAGAAACAATTGCCTATTTTGCCACCAATGCATCAAAAGTCAGTTGTTTCTATGGATCTTGCATCGTTAACCTTAGCAGGATACATATGTTGAGGGATTGCTGGAATTATATTTGAAGCATAAAAAATATACAATCAATTAAGAGGAAACATATTAGGAATAGTTATTGAAATTCAATCCCAGCACAACTCTATCTATCTTGTTTCAATTTAATTTTATTCGTGTACTAAAACTCTTTCATAAAATCTTGTTCATAAAATTTATGTTAAAAACATAAATCAAGCAAAGAGCGGTCAATGTGGATTTGATATTGTTTGATGTAAACCAGCATACTTACCACTGTGCTGAGGAAACCTGAAATCCTAAGGGTAGCAAATTCTTTTTCCAATGCAAATACTGGGGCTAGAAAAAAAATTCTATGCAGCTGTTAAGTACAAGTCATTTATAGGTACTTAACATCCATCCTATTCCTTTTTTATGCATATATAAATTCTTCTTCTATACCAATAGGTACTTAATATCTAGCAATTCTTTTTGATATAAGTAATTTATATATGAAATATTGGAATTTCATAGGTACAGATAATTTATATTGACCATGCAGTTATTAAGTACCTATTGAATAAACCTAAATCCAAACACAAACTGATCAGATGGATGTTTACGTACAATAATTTGATTTGGAAATCAAAGAAAAAAAGGGACAAAAAATTTAGTAGATGATCTTTTGTCAAGATTGGTGAACAACGTGGTCACCATTTCCAAAAGACATGAGATGCTGCTTCATAATGTAATAGAAGAATAAGTTTTCGACTGTTGGGGAATTGATTTTGATGGACCTTTCTCATCTTCCTATGGTGATGAATACATTCTGGTGGCAGTGAACTATTTGACCAAATGGGTCGAAGCCATAGCTACATCCAAAGTAGATGCCAAGACATTGATCAAGTTCTTAAAAAGAAACATATTCAACATATTTGACACTTCAATAATTTTCTTAAGTGATGGAGGATCACATTTTCGCAACACAGCTGAAAAAAGTATTAGAACATTAAAGTGTGAAGCATAAACTTGCAACCCCATATCATCCACAAATAAATAGTCAAGATGAAGAATCAAATAGAGAAATCAATATAATACTAGAAAAGATTGTCGCAAACTCCCAAAGAGATTGGTCGCCTCAATTAGATGACACTTTGTGGACATATAGATCAGCATACAAAGCTCATATTGGGCTAACTCCATTCCAGATGGTGTATGGAAAAGCATGTCATCTACCAATAGAATTAGAGCATAAAGCATACTAGGCGTTAAAGTTTTTAAATTTTTATGATAAAGTTGTTGGTGAACATCGAAAGATTCAATCACGAGTTAGAAGAAATGCGCGTAAAAGCTTATGAATCCTCAAGGTATTATAAAGAAAATATGAAGGAATATCATGATAAGCGAATTCTTAACAGAGAATTTCTGTAAGGTCAAAGATTATTATTGTTTAATTCTTATTTGAGATTATTCCCAGGTAAGTTAAGGATTAAATGGGGAAGACCCTATACAATCTAAGTTAAACCATATGGATCGGTGGTAATCGAAGATCCTGTCAAAGGCAAAAAACGGACGGTCAATGGACCAAGGCTGAAAACATACTTAGGAAGTGAAGTTTACACTATGGAAACATCATTGGAATTGAGGGATCGAGCCTGAACAACAAACATCTATCTCAAAGTCGTTAAACAAAGCACTTTTTGGGAGGAAACCTAATTTAGTATAACATTAATTATCATCTTACAGAGCGATAACTGCCTGCAAATCAAAGTTGGGGAGGGTGTCAGGTGATATTAGTTTCTATAAATTATAGTCTATCTTATCTATTAATTAAAGTATTTATCAGTTATAACACTTATATGAATGAATGCAAAAGCTATGATTGTCCAAGGTTTCTAAGTGAATCAGTAGCAAATGCATGATGATGATAACATCTTTGAAAGAATTATGCAAAACCAAGGTACATGTTTACCGCTTTTCTTGAATGATAGCTTGAATGTGAAGTTTGCACATTACACAGAATCATATCATGCATTGCTCCACAATAACATTCTTTGATTTTGAATCACTTAGAACCAAACCGAATGTGAGGAAGCTTTTAGTTGTTTCCTACTATATGCATAGGAGACCTGATGGTTGGATATGGCAAGTGTACCAAATCGTTTACCAAGTAATAAAGTGATAAGTAGAGTATCGTATCCACAGGGATTGTTGTTTCGTCCAAACAATTCGCGTTACTTATTTTTGTAAGTTGATGATATAAAAGATAAGGGTTAGAAAGTCTTGCAGTTTTTATATGTTTCCAACATAGCAAGTTTACCTGTTTTTGGTTGCAGAAAAGTAAGCAGCGGTTAGGATTCTTCGAATCCCCTCTATTTATATTGTTGGATAATAAGTAGCATACATGTCGCTTTTATTTATCTTAGGTAGAGTATGCAGGTGATAAGGCCGTTATGATGTTCTAACCTAGTCGGTTGTCAAGCTGCACCTGCTGATCGCACAGTGATCCTTACGTGCGGGGTCTATACTATCTCGGTTGATCTAGGTATATCCCTCCAATGTCTAATTGCACCCGCTGATCGCACAGTGATCCTTACATGCAGGGTCTTGTTAATTCAAAGGTAATTGAAACATAAACTTAAATTGATGTTCCAGTGTTTCCCAAGGCAATGAAGGCCAAGCTTCCCTTAGGTCGGCCCATCTATGAATCTTACGACACTTATAGCACACAATTTCCATGCTCCTAGTAGTTCTACAAACGGGCAGCCCTAATCTACGTCTACCTTACTAAAAGTTTCAAGAGAATGGTTTGATAAATGTTTATTCCCTGAAGACGCTTGTTTCCTTAATTACTAACCAGTTACATCTTAGATTCGGTAAAGCACCACTCAGTCTTAGTAATGCACCTCCTAAGTACCTACAACTAGGGTCAACTCTCTTTCGGTATCTTTCGCCAGTTAATAATCACTTACTTCCTAGATAGATAGTTACTAGTATAATTCTATAAATATCAAGATATTAGCAACAAGATAGTAGTAGCAATGTTAGGTCCTGTCACAACCTAAGTACCTAATCTTGGGTTACGCTCCATTCAAATAAATCACTCATCAGGAACTTAATAGCAAACAAAAGAATAAATAAAATAAACGACATATTAAATTAAATAAATATCCAACAAAAGTAAACAGAGGTTCATCTTAGAACTCTAACCTAAAAATATTTAGTTACATATGGTAACTAAAAACAAATTATTAAAGATAATAACATACCCTAAAAAATCAAGGAGAAGATAGAAACTCTCTTGAAGCTCCAAAGTTGCCTTCCTGTTGAACTGCCACAGTTCTGAACGAGAAATTCTGAATGAGAAAAGTTGGTATTTATAGTGAGAATTTCTACCTAGACTTGGACTAAAAGTGCGGGCTTTACCCAACACGGAAGCAGGAAAAGACTGTTGTGCCCCGCATTTTTGCATGCACGGGGCGCATGCCAAATGCTTTAAGCGCATGTGAGTATGGCAAAATGCATGCCCTAGGCGCATGGTAAATTCCATAGGCGCATGGCTTGCGAAATCCATGCCCTAGGCATTTTTCCATGCCCTAGGCGCGTAAGGTTTATTTCCTGGGCCCAATCTCCGATTTTCCGTCGTTTGTAGGTCTTCGTCTTCAAATAACTTGCCTTGGAACTTTGAGAACAGAATTCCTCGTATTTATAAGTCTTCTGAGGCCTCTTGAATCCTCATTCTTGGTTTTCCTAAGTCGTCACAATTCTTCATATGTTCTTGATTTTCCGATTTGCATGATTTCTTCGTGAATTACTTCAAAAACCCCTTAAAATTGCTATGTTTTTGGAAAACTAGAATTACAGACTCAAATATAGAAAACATTACAAAAGTCCTGGCAATTGTTCTAATACTCCTCCTTTTTCCTGCTAAATCCTACTGAAAATAACTGAAAAACATGCTAAGAATAACGTAAGATGACCTATCATCAAGACCGACAATGTTTTGTTAAAACACAATCGTTTTATGTCTAATCTTGCTATTAATTTGAAAACACTAAAAGCATAGAAAAGATCAAGGCGCATTTTTGAACTTGAGTACAACTTCTATAGCAAATATATCCTACCTTGTGATTATAGAGTATTTGATAACCCCTATGAGCCAAAATTGCAGAATTTGTATCAGTTCAATCACGGCAAGATTCACTCTGCAAGCTTCATGCGCCTAACAAAAAATGCCTTGTTTTTCAAATATAGTGCAGAACTGTACAATTAGGATAGAGGAGCAATCATTTAAAGTATGGTTCAGTTCAAGTTGTGGAGAGAAAGGAGGATTACTCTTTGATCAAGCAAGATGGTGATTTTTCTAATATTATCTTGACAATAATAGAAAATGAAAATAAAATGAAAATAATACATTGAAAAATAGTATAAAAAGAATAAAAATAGAATAAGTTGTCAAGGATTTCTTGTTCGGTGATTTTGTGAAGATTGGATTGTGAATTTTGATCCCTTTAAAGATTGATTGTTTTCTCTCATTCCCTGCAAATGGTTTGGTTTGATTGTAATATTTATTTTCATTCTCCGGGCTTGTTATTGATTTTGTTTGGTTGATGAAGGTAAAAAAAATTATATTTTGTTATTGACACTACCAAAAAACTTTCATTTTAAGGACAATTCTAAAAGACTTCCCTTTTGCTCAATCACAATTGATTGAGACTCTCATTTGCTCAAGCACGCATGCGAGAGACTTTCTAAATGTTTACACAAGTAAACAAGTTAATTTGTTCTTACAGTTGATTTAACAATGGTAGTGTAAACTGAACAAATGAACAAACTCTTTTAGGATTTCTAAGATATAAACTTGACTGCTAAAATCCTAAGTGTTTTGCGCTATTTGATTTGACAGAGTAATGTCACACTAAAATAGCATAGTCTTGTTATTCTTCTTCGGGTCTTCATCTCCTTATACAGGCAATCATTTGAGAGATGTTGGAGAAAAGTGTCAGCGCAAATAGAGTCATTAGGAAGCTGCAATCAAGAATGTTAGCCCTTTGCCTCATATGGATAATTTCGTTGAACAGTCCTTTGAATTTCCTTTGTTGAAAGTAGAATTATTGTAACGCCCTATTTCTATTAAAGCGATAATACACACGAATAAAGCATATATTCAAGAAATAGACGCTACGTCTTCACATCAAAATTCAAACAACATGCATATATAAGATTCATCAATAGTTGCAACGGATATAAGTCATACATCTCCAAAATATACATGTCATAAGATCAATATACATCATCATAAAAATCTCTAAGTCCCGACATATGGGCAAAATCTCAACAACATAAAATCCAGCATAAACAATCTAGAATAATCATAAAGACAGACATCCTAGATCAGAGCCTACTCTAAGACTCTAAAGGAAACGATAACAGAGATAGCTCCCGCTATCCAAGCACTCGCCAAGCAACCAACAACTACTCCTGCACGCCGTCTACCCATTCATACAAATAGGTAGGCGGTCCACCACAGACCACTGAGGGTAAGCTTCACATCAATCATAATCAACATATGAAAACATAAGCATTCAAGGATTCATACATATCACATATAAATACCCATCATTCCTAGAATACTAACATCACATAATTATTATCCCCCATTCTTTACCCCTCAAGCTATCAC
>Ga0315913_1011000_pt1 | contig 10303 bp, 7 predicted proteins | sample MpolsnodulesMG_FD_207736 | JGI IMG/M metagenome (GOLD analysis project Ga0315913, IMG submission 207736) | Medicago polymorpha root nodule microbial communities from Los Angeles, California, United States - small nodules | ecosystem: Host-associated > Plants > Roots > Nodule | place: USA...
TTAGGAGGTTTTGGTCCTATGTCCCCCTCCTTTTCTTTTGTATTTCTCTCTTTTCTATTGAAGTTTTGAGGTAGCAGACCTTTTCTGCTCCTCTTTTTTGGAAAAAAAAAAAGTAAAGCAACAAACACTCTTTAATACATTTTCAAACACACACTCTTTGATTAAAGTTTAATATAATTTGAAACCACACACATAAGATTCTTTGATTAAACACACACTCTTTAATTTTCAAACACATAATTTGATGGAACTCTTGTACATAATTAGAAGACGATAGATTAGAATGTGTTAGAGAGTATATTCCTAAAGTTATTCTTTTGTAAGTTATAAGCATGTGAAGTGTGTCTAACATGAGTATCATAAACTTAAGCATTAACGATGTTAACTTGGGTGGTGTGGGGTTTTGTTTGGTTTTTGGTGGGGTTGTTTTTCTTATATGGTGGAGGGTTTTCTTCCTTTTTCGTTATTTTTATGAATTTTTTTAGTTTTTTTTGGTCACTTTTAGAGTTCATTCTTCATTGTATATTTGTTCATCTTTTCGTCATACATACATGGGCTAACTTAGATCAACCAAAAAACATTAAGTCTATATTCACCTAACTTATAGAATATATGTTGGATTCATTAAGTGTAAGGTTTTTTTTTTCAAAGGCTAAGAAAATACATTAAAAACCAACAACTACTACTTTAGTACAAGGCATATCAGAGGAAGCTAAAAGATTCCGATATTTACAAGGAAACAGTCAAGCTACCACAAGGTAGCCATGAAATACCAAAATTACGTTACAACCTAAAAATATAACAAAAGATTCACCCTCCAAGCCATGTGATCAAAATCAAATAGAACGTAATACAGTTTTAACCACCAATAAGCTTGGAGTTTTACCTTTTTCAATAAAGAGATAATTTGTTCCATCTTATTATGGAAAAGCCTCCTGTTTCGATCCTTTCAAATAATAAAAAAAACCGATATTCAATCCAAATTATATTAAAAGCCCGATGGGACTTATTAAGGAAGCCCCCAAGACAACCAAATTGAATAAAGTGATCAAGTAACGAACCATGAAAAGTCGTCGAGATGTCTAACCAACCAGATGTCAAGAGCCAGAGTTGGCCATAAATAGCACAAGAAAAGAAGAAATGATCCCAATCTTCCACTAAGCTGCACACAACCATGCACAAAGTGTTAGGATAATCCAAAATATTTCTCCTAAACAAATTCATTTTTATTGCTAATCTATTCAAGAACAAACGCCAGATGAAAATATTAACCTTAAGTGGCACTTACTTAAGCTAGGGGTGTTCGTGGGTGGGTTTGGGTTGGGTTTGACCAAACCCAAAACCAAACCAAATAATGTACTTCGGTTTGGGTGAGGTAAAATAACCATCCGCTATACTATTGGATGAGTTTGGGCAAACCCACTAATTTTTGGGTTGGGTTGGATTGGGTAATGGGTTACCCAACTTATTTTTCTATTTTTTTAATATTAAATGACTAAATGACAAGTCCTCGTAATTTTGTTTTAAAATAGTACTCTACTTTTTAATTTTCTTAAAAAAATGTTTAACTTATTTTACTATAATTTTATGCATTATAGAATATCAAATAATAAACTTCATTATAAAATACTTGCAACAAATTAAAGTTGCATGACATAAAATTGCATTAGTATCAAAATAACCAAAAAGTGCAACTTGTTAATTTGTTACTCTATTATGTTTTGATTTTCAATATACAGGGTACAATGTGTATGTTTTGGAAATATAACTTTCTTCTACCCTATGAAAATAAAGATAAATAATATTAACATTATTGGGTAAGTGAGTTTTTTGGGTATGGGTCTGGTTTTACCCGAAACCCGTTTATTTTTATGAGTTTTTTATTTTTAGAAACCATACCCACCCAATTACCCAACCTGACCCATTTTTTTGGGTTTTTTGGGTGTGTTTGACTCAACCCATGAACACCCCTAGCTTAAGCCACAACACATGATTAAACCTTTCATTAACAACAACTTTGGTAGTAGTCAAATTGTTATAAGTGCTTTTGACCGTGTACCATAGTAAAAAATGAAGCTTCCAAATCCACCTGTCAACCACACCAACCTGCAAAACAACAAGTGACAACTGCTCCACAAACTCCCTCACCAACACCTCCTCCCACGCAAACAATCTCATACGTCACTTCTACGCCTTGTCTTTAACCTCCCACCCCAAAGAGAACATCTTTGCAAGTGTGGCTAATTTATTAAGAGCAAAATAAAAAATTCTAGAATATCTAACATAAAAAGATACATCATTTAGCCACGGGTCCTTCCAAAACAACATAGAAACCCCATCCCCAACCTATTTAGAAATATTATCCAATAGTCAACGGATCATCTAGCATACCACCCCCATTCTAATATGATTCAAGTTTTGCCACCAAACAGAACCCCCTCCTCTATCAAAACATAATCGACCCCTCTCCTCACCATATTTCGCACTAAGCACCTTATACCACAAGCTTCTCTTTTCCTTTAATATCATCCACACCCATTTATCAAGTAAGGATAAATTAAACTCCTTCAACCTCTTTACCCCCAAACCTCCGTTCTCCCTTTGTAAGCATAAAGTATCCCATTTAACCCATGATAATTTCCTAAAGTCTTCGCAACATATATAACCACAAACAACACAACATATGCGGCAAGAAAACCAATCCAGAAAACAACGATATATTGTACAATATTGCATCCATTTTTAATCTATTTCAGAGTGAAAATAATCAAAATTTCAAAATGAAAAAAAGAGTGATTAGAAACTCATGCACCATTGTTCTGGCATCATAAAATTTAGTAGCCTTGCCAATGAAAATAGCTCAACCTCTAAAATTGATTTGTTTGCATTAGAAAATTTAGAAGAGGTTGATTCTCTTTAAGGTCAGAGCATACAACAACCCTCAACAATAACTATAGTAGGAAAACCACCAAATATTTTATTTTCCTGTCAACTTTGTTCAGTTATGCATGTTCAACCAAACCCAATTTGATGAATCAAAGTATCAAACTCCCAAGTTTATGAGGTTAAAGACCTATTTGGATAAATAACTTAATTAATCACTTATAGCATAAATAGTTATCATATAAGTGATTATGTATAAGCTATTTCAATAACAAAAGATAAAATAAATTCAAATTGTTCTCGTATAATCTATAAGCTTTTTTTAAAAACTATCTTGAAGAGCTTATCTTATCTTATGAAAAAAAAAGTTAAAACTAGCTTATGAAAATGTCATAAATTGTTTTTAAAAGCTCTTCTAAAACAATTTCAAAAGTGTTTGTGCCAGTATATAAGTTCAAATAAGTCAATCCAAACAAAAGTGAAATTAAAACAAGACTTAGTCCAAATTGATCGATACCTCAATACTGGAAAGTGGAAACACACTATCACAATGACCTAAACCTTAACCAAGTGTTCTAGCTCAAGAATCCTATAAGTATGTTACAAATAGAGAAAATTTAGAAAGCAGTGAGCTTATTCCTTGCAGTTACAAATTTCTAAACATAAATAGTAAAAACCATAAACAATCAAGCTACTTTAAAGAAGATTAGAGGGTAAAAGCAAGTGATGAATGTTGCAGCTTGTTGACTATTAAAAGAATATCTTGTATTTAGAATAGTCAATAGTTAAAGGAGGAAATATTACAACAGTTAAAGTCATTATTGACATATTAATTTGTAGCTATTCTCTGCAAAATAAGAACTAAACAAATAAAATCCTAAGTAGTCGACAGTTAGCAGACGTATCAAGAAACATAGAAGTGACTTGGCTTAGCATCTAAATCACATCTACAATCTTAGACAATCAAATCATAAACCATCTAATGCAATGTGTGATTGTGAACAATGTAAAATTTCAATGCATTGTGAAGAACAAACAACTTTAATGAACAGAGAAATAAAGTCACCGGCAACCAAAACGAGCATTAAAAAAGCATAAACAAAAGTTAACATAATAGTTATGATTGAATCTCGTACAGAAATGACATAGCACAAATTCTAAACCCTTGTATTAAAATTACGGTGATACCAAACTCTCAACATAGACTCTTGAGTCTACCGAAATCCAGTCTTGAATCTTGATATTCTTTGTAGTATCATTTTTGGAATCATAAACAACCCATTTCGATTTATCATCCTCTTCGAAGTTGAGAAGCACTTGGTTGTCATCTTCAGAAATATCTAATATATTGGTATAACCGTGATCACCAAAGTCAGGGAGATGAATCAATTTAATCCAAGACTCTCCATTTCCACATTCCTTCATAAGCCAAACATCAATGAATGAGTAGGAATAAAAAGTTAAGCTCAAGCAATCCCTCAGCATACCTATTATCGGTACACCAAGTACCTCTCCACAATCAGGCTGTGAAGTCTCTTTGTAAGACTCTTTCTCCAAATTAAGAGAAACAATGTTACATGAGAAACGACCAGACACATAAGAATATGCAAACCAATAAACCTTTCCCTTTACGATGGTTCCCCGTTCATCATCAGGAACCATAGAAGGGAAATCCTGAATCCTTCTCCATGAATGAGTGCCCAAAGTGTGAACTTTAACTTGAGTTTTGCACACCGTGAAGGGCACAAATTCAAAATCATAAGAAAAAACAGAAATGTTTATTAATCATAGCCAAAAGCAAATGTAGTTATACCATCATTGGCTTGTGGTGGAATATCTAAAGAGGGTAGTTCCTTGAAGCTTCTAGTTGAAGGGTTCCAAAGAAGTGCGAGACCGAGATGTTTATTAATCTCGAAACAAATGAGACCATCGCAAGAACCAATGATATTATCTATGGAGTTTGGATTGATGAAAGAGAAATCAAGTTGTGTGGGATTAGAGGTGAAAAGAGAGTGGAGTGGATAAGACATTACATTGATTACTTTTCTGGATCTGCTGCTTGTGAAGAGGAGGAGTTTCGGTTTTTTAGTTGAGACGCAAAGTTGTTTCTTCGCGAATTTGGGATTATTTGAGATGAGAGAATTCCACGACTTGCAGACGCATCAGAATCGTAGGAGGGACTTCACGGGGAGTCTACATAGGATTTTGGCTATGAGATCAAACGAAAGTTGAGTCACCGGTGGGGGGTGAAGTGGCTGCTTCCTCTTGACTGGAAGTGTTAGGGTTCCAACGGAGGTGGTTAATCGCGGATGCCTCATGGCGGCGCTAATTTCCGCCATCGTTGAATCAGAAGTTTCAGCGTCGTTTTCGAGTGTTAATCGAGGTTTGTTAGAAGTGGAGATTGAATTTTAGGGTTTTGTTGTGTCCTTGATTTAAACCCTCAACCGAAACGCACTCACTTTCACTCCTGTTTTTACTTTGATAGCACACGTCTTGTTTTTACAAGGGGTAAATCCGGAAATGACCTATATTATAGGGGGTAAAACACTATTAACCCTTCTTTTTATGATGATTTATAAATAAAACTTTTTATTGGTTGTTTGGAGAACTATCGACTTCTTTGACATACTTGTTTGTAATTATGCCTTTATTTCTTTGTGGTTTTCTGTTGGTGTTAACCATCTAATTCCCAACTTAGAATTTTTTCACCCATAATCGAAACTTGGATTCTACCAAACGATTCGTCTTTTGGTGAATATGAGGAAAAATGTTGTCACAAATTGATTGTACAAATATCATTTCTCGTTTAAACGAGACTTGTTGGAAAGTAGGCACACTTGCCAAAATATTCACAAAACTCTCTCTTAAGTGACCATTTGAGGATAAAAAGGAGATAATTAGGAAGAAAACAAATAAATTTTCAAGATAATAAATATAGTTCTGAGCGAGCAACTGCAAATTGTTTCTTGCAAGACCATAAAATTGTGCCCCACTCAGACTCAGGATCACAAAATGTTAAGATTTTGAATATCTCATTGATCCCAAATATTTTTCATACAATTATTAGCAACCATTATTAGAATATCATTAGATATTATTAGCAATCATTAGAATATGATCAACTAATTATTTGCAATTCTTAGTAACCAAATCTTATCTTGTACACGTTGACAACTTTTAGTATTTATACGTCTTCTGATGAATAGAAACTTGTAGCCTTATATCCTCCTTACATCTTTCTATGAGATGCAAAGAGAAGTGTGGTGTTTTTTTTAGTGTGATTCCGTCATCTTAGTATGATGTTGGTTTGTTTGATGTCTTGGTGCGGCGTTTGTTTTGCTTTCTTGTTGATGACACTCGGTCATACACTAGTTTTAGCATCATTTAGAAGCTATATATTAGAGTCTTATAGTATAATATCTATTGTTTGACAAATACCATCTGCATTCCTTTAAGTTAGATGTTTATAACGAGTTTGTCTTTTAATTTTGTTTTTTTACAAATTAGCCTCTATTGTTTTAGTTGAGTTTGAAGTTGTAGGATCACTTTGTAGTATCACTTTTGGAATCATAAACAACCCATTTCAATTTATCTCCAAAACTAGGAAGACGTATGAGTTTAATCCAAGACTCTTCATTTCCGCATTCCTTCAAAAGCCAAACATCATGAAATGAGTTGGAATGGAAAACTAAGCTCAAGCAATCCCTTATCATACCCATTATAGACGAAACATGCATCGTTCCATAATTAGGCTGTGAAATCTCTGAGATTCTTTCCCCAAATTAAGAGAAACAATGTTACATGAGTAACGATCAGACATATAAGAATATGCAAACCAATAAATCTTTCCCTTTATGATGGTTCAGGTTCATCATCAGGAACCATAGAAGGGAAATCCTGGATCCTTCTCCATGAATAAGTGCCTAAAGTTTGAACTTTAACTTGAGTTTTGCAAACCGTAACGCGCACAAATTCAATATCATAGCAAAAAACAAAAACAGCTTTGTAATTATGAATAAAAGGATCTTAGCGATAAGAAATTTTAGTTGTACCATTACTTGCTTGTGATTGAATATCTAAAGAGGGTAATTCTTTGAATTTTGTGGAAAGGTTGAGAACGTCCTTATTCGCTCAGACAAGCTTTGGTTTTTAGTTGACTTCGAAGTTATGAGCATGATGGGTGTGTTTTTTTTTCTTGTTTCCATCTCCTCGCATTTGTGTTTGTTTCAATTATTTCTCGTCTCAAACTCACATTCATGTCAATTTCAGTGTTTATGCAGAAATTAGTGAAATTTACATGCTTCCTCAGCTTGAACATGACAAGCATGAGAAAGATGTCAATTTCATCGAGTGCATAAACACTGCCATGACTTGAACTGATACTCTATCTGCTCCAGGTCTTTCGGTTATTACTGTACCAACCTTGTAATCAAATCAAATGAAATCAATGGTTCTAGTGAAATATGAGCTATGTGGCTTCAAAATATTCTAAAATAGTTCTCTAACAAACTTCAATGTTATTGCCTGAAGGACAATGAATTGAGAATTGTAAACTTTCTAATGCAATGTTTTGGGAATAAACATATGGTGCACATAATCAATCAGAAATTATATAGATATATTTTAAGTGTGTAACTTGGAATTGGATTGTGGTCAAACATGTATGTGGTTATGGACACCAATTTTGTTGAGAGATCACAATTCACTAACATTTTAAGTTTCATTTTCTGACAATGGCTTTTTAATTCCTTTACACATACTTTCCATGCAATCTTAGGACATTTTAACTTGTACCTAGACATGGATGGATACCTACCTCATAACATGTTATACCTTATCTGAAAGAATTGAGGTCCTCTTTTTCTTCTTCTCAAGCAATTCAATTTTTTTCAGTCCACACTAATTAAATTCATATGGCTCTAACATAATTGTGGTTGCTCTGTGTATGGTCCTTTTCTTTTTACATGTTAACTACCTATATGACTAGCTCAATTCGTGTGAGAAGCATATTTATGTACATTAGTAGAAAATGAAATCATAATCATAAGTTCATGTTTAGATTAACGGCAAGTTTGATAGAATCACATTGTGCCACCAAAATTATGGCCGAAGATAACAAAATCATGTTGTTACCGTTATTTCGTGAAATGCATTGTCGAATCTAAACATATGACATGACAGACGCAACCTGCATAAAAGTGGTTTAAAATTGCAGTAAGATATTAGAAATGACAGATTTATCATGGAATCATAATAGTTGCAGTTGTATTTTCTCATTGTTCAGTACTATAATCCATATATAGTTTTATATTTGTAACAAAATTTAAAATGATATCCAGATCAGGAGTGAATGTTTTGATGGATCCAATTTCATAACTATATATATGGATTCTTATATGCTCTAGCTAAGTGTCCTAGCTCAAGAATTCTATAAAGCATGTTAACTACAAGTAGAGAAAATTCAGAAAGTAATGAGCTTATTACTTGCAGTTATAAATTTCTAATCAGAAATAGCTTGTTATGTACTCTTGCAATTGCAACATTACATCAACCCTAATACCTTCCTTTCCGTTAAGAATCAATTTCAACATAAATTTCGTAACGGTCAAACCCAACTTGGTATTTGGATGTGAAGGAAAATAATAATTTAAAAGAAAAGAAAGAAAAGAGAAGTAATTAGAACTTAGAAAGAAGCAAAAACAAACAACGGCGAAGGATGAGTTGTGGAGAAGAACTCAAGCTTATCCAAATATAATTTCATGCTTACCAGAAGCCAGCTCCTCCCTGCACAATCTTGGCAAGTTCAAAATAGACAATCCTTGGCTTGCACACCCATAATGCAAGTACTCCAATCCTATAGTTGCACCTAATGCAATGTCATACCTAACCTCCCACGCCATCTAAGTCTTCTTCCAGGTACAACATTTCCCACAAACTCCCATAAACAATCAAACTATTAAGGAGATTAAAGGGCAAAAGCATGTGATGAACATTCATTACACTAAAAATCATGATTGTGAAAACAAACTTTCACTATGTTAATGTACTGCTAGATCATTGACAAATTAAAAAAAGGCATGTCTTGGCATCTTGAGATAGTAAAATAAGGGAAATATGTCTTTATCTAGACATTATGTTTTTAAGTTTCTTTTAACATTACAGGTAATAAAACCATGGAATACCACAAGTATAGCAACACGATTAATCGTAATGTTACAAATAATGTTTACTCACAGAATTTAAGATAAATAAAGAAATAACATGATTTGATAAACCTAAAATCCAATAATGAGTCAGCCTAGGATAAAAAAGCATGATTTGCCGGCATGAATTTTCTCCGTAAATTAATGTGAATTTGGTAACTACCAAATTTGAAGGATTAAAAGTAGAATTTGAAGACAAACTCATTTTACTACTATCATCTTCATCATCATAAAGCGTGTCAGGTGAGGGGTTCTAAGACAAAATCCAACCAACAGTCATAACTCAAACAATAACACTCTAATTAAGAAAAGGAGTGACAAGTGAAAATAGAAGAGACGGTAACGTCAATGAAAAACCATTGATGCAGAAAGAAAGAAAAAAACACAAGCAATGTATACTGATTTCAGTTGCAAGGCATCTCTACGACAATGACTTCAAGTTTAGCTCCCAAAACAAGAACAGTTTAAAAAGAACATGCGGGAAAGCTAAATCAGAAGTAAGAAGTCTTTCAGATTAGTTAATTAAAAAATGTTGCAGCTTGCTGACTATTAAAAGAATATCTTGTAATGTTCAGATGTGGAATAATAAGAGATAAAGTGGGAAACATTACAACAACTGAAGTCAGTATTTTATACCTATTCTCGGCAAAATAAAGAACTAAACAAACATATATGACCTAAATAGTCAGCAGTTAGCATACGTATCAAGGAACATACAAAGTCATTAACCTTCCATTCCGAATGTTTATGGGCTCGTTGAAGAAGATGATGGACCTAATTTTTTTTTTTTATAAAGTCCCAAACCCATTTTCCTTTTAGGGTTAACAGGTGTTTATCCCCTGTAACATAGGTCATTTCTGGTTTTCCCCACTGTAAAATATTTTTTTTGATTTACCCCTTGTAAAATATTTTTGTTTTGATTTACCCCCTTAATAGGCCAAACAAAAACGAAAATTTCTTGAAAAAATAAAATAAAATTGGTTTTTGTTTGGCCTTTCAGGGGAGTAAATCAAAACAAAAATATTTTACAGGGGGTAAATCAAAAAAAATATTTTACAGGGGGGAAAACCAGAAATGGCTTATATTAGAGGGGGTAAAGACCTATTAACCCTTCCTTTTATTCCTTGTAATATTTATGTATTTATTTATAATTAATGATCTGGTCCCTTAAGTTATTTATTGGTTACAGTTTAGTCTCATAAGTTATTAACGTTACA
>Ga0315913_1011002_pt1 | contig 10302 bp, 8 predicted proteins | sample MpolsnodulesMG_FD_207736 | JGI IMG/M metagenome (GOLD analysis project Ga0315913, IMG submission 207736) | Medicago polymorpha root nodule microbial communities from Los Angeles, California, United States - small nodules | ecosystem: Host-associated > Plants > Roots > Nodule | place: USA...
AGATGATTAGTTTCTTTTCCATTTTGCAGCTTGAGAGTTGAGTTTTTCTTTTCCAGAAATTTAGTTGTTGAACAGTAATTGGACATATAATTGTATAAAAATAAAGTAAACTCTTGTAACGAAAATGATTTTCTCAAAACACTGACAATAGCTTATTAACAAGTCAAATAAACTTGTCTAAAATAACAAAGTCAAATAAATAAATGATGATTATGAATGTTTATAAGTTAATTATTGAGTATACTTTAGTGTCCCACTATGATTTTAGCAGGCCGTTGTGGTTTCGTTTTCGCTATGACTCAAACAAGAATATACTCCAAAATAAGTAGATGCATTGACAAATGGTACCTTTTTTATGAAAGAGACATTTCTACATATATCAAAACAAAATAAAAGGAGACATTTCTCTAACAAATATAAAAATTTAATGCTTGATTCAGTCTTAAAAGGGTACAAAATCAAGGATGTGGCAGTGTGCTAAGACATTGCATCATAATGGTGTCTCACATAATCATTGGTTCCAAGATTCTGATTATGTTTGTCATTAAACAAAAACTACCAAGTCCTCATTATCGGAGTTGGATGTATGGCTTCAAGGACCAAGAAATGAAAAATCTTATGAAACGATACAAAAATAAAAAATGCATAATAATAGACTTCAAAACAATCAAAATCTGCATAACAAAATTCCATCAAGTTCTCAAAACGTATCAAGTTTACATCCGATTGAACTAAACAAAGTTCATGAATCAAGATAAAAAGTTAATTTGTGCCCAAGATTAGCATTTTCTTTTGAGCACAAACACACAAGATTTGCCGTGTAGTAAAAGAAAATATGAGAGCACCTAATTTGTCCCTCTATCAACAGATGCATGGGACACTACAATAATTCAACTTACATTGCATTATTTCAAATACTTAGCCTCGAGATATTAGAAGTTTCAGATGCATCAGCATGAGCATATATCATAATTTCAATAAATGTATACAAATCCTATAACTTCATCCAATCACATTGATCTCCCTGCTTGATCCATGGACTTGTTCATCTTCACTTGGTAAATATCTGTAGATTCTTTTTTTTTTGGAAACTCGATATAAATATCTGTAGATATTGAATGAAGAGGCCATGCAAAGAGTTCTATGATTACCTCAAAACTTTTTCACATGAACTAGCTCGCCCTTCTTTGATCCAGACTCAAGCATTGCCTCTAAAAGAGCAACATCTCTCGCACCCTCGACAAAAGAGAGGCGGTGCTCAGGCTGACTACCCTTCTGGAAAATGGAAGTGAATTAGACTGGAGAATACCCTCTCAGCATGAACTGTTTTTTTTTTTTTAAAATATTGTATGCATGTATATGTATTAACTATTATGTGCATATGAAATTCTCTGAATCAACTGTTTGTGGTAAGTTTGAATATATAATTGAGGATAAGAAAGGAACACGATGAACAAAGATATATACGAGGAATTTGTAATGGAACTAAAAAATGAGAAGGTAGAACTGAGGAAGCATTTTGCAAGAATCTTAATTACCTTGAGGGTGTTTTCAGAAACATCATTAAAAAAAGCTTTTAACTCTTCAGTTACTCCACTGAATGGGAAAAAGGAACTTTTGCATTCTCCATGAGCATCATATAATGAAATCTGTATAGCATCATAACGTCAGACAGTAATGAAGATAATGGAAAGTGATTTGCTTGAAGTAATTCCAAATTAAGTAGATATTGAAGGAAAAGTTCAGATCCTACCTAAGATATTATTTATGAAAACCTGTAACTGTAACTATAGTACATACCAAGTAACCATGTTGTCCTTGGAATCCACGCTCAATCTGAAGGGTTCCATTCATGCCAACGACTCGCCACAAGATCTATAATGTGTTCAATTCCATGAGTAAAGACTTGCAAGAACAAATGATTGAGTTATGAGCATATCTACTATTTGGGATGTGTAGCATGTGTGTGTATATGTAAGATGAACGATCATTTACCACATGCCTTGGGTGATCTGGAGGAGACAACCATTACAAATACTCCCGAACATCCATTCTCCAAATGACTGAGGAAAAACATTCAAACAATATTTTCAGACTTCTGGTCAAGTGTTTGTAAAGTTATTTCTGGAAAATAGAGACTTACAAGACAGATGATATATTATCTGGTGGTGGTAAGGTAAAATCCACATGAGATGTCATAGCTGAAACTGAAACCACCTCACATCCAACAAGCTGTCGAGAGTAAAAGGATACTACCATCAAATTATTGTATAGAAGGAAAGCCTAATTACTAAGTTTCTAATAGAGAAGTAACTCTCTATAAGAGATTCAGAGCTCTCCATTAATTCTTTTCATCTTCTGAGTTCCTAAGTAGACAGGAAATTTCATCAACTTCTAGAATCATAAGCAACTTTACAGATTGAGCCTCAAATTGGTGACAAAATGAAAGCAGTTCTCTTCCACAATTCATGCATTCCATGAAGTGTGAAACTAAATACATTTCAAAATACATTCTTTCGCAAAAAGTTTAAATCAGACAAGCAATTGCTTTTCCATACTCGAGTTTATTTTGGCAGAAAAGCATTAAACATTAATAAGAAAGTTTTTGTAAAGAGTGAATCATTCGGAATTTAATAAGTTTTTGTAAAGAGTGAATTATTCATAAGTTGATTAGACTAACGATAATCAGCATTTATCTGCACCATAAACTGTGCAAGAAAATACAGAAGAACGGGTGTTAATGAATAAAAGTAGTTTGTGAATTGTACAGTAAAAACTTTAATATTACCATTCTTAACCCTGCAATGAAATGCACACCCATATCAAGAATGAAGCCTCCCTGCCAGAAAGAAAAAATGATACCTTAACATAAGGAACCAAATAATGTTGAGAGAAAACAAGATTAAACTGTTGTGCTACATGTAAGGGAAGTTAATAAGAATTTCAGAATTTTAATTAGTCATGCTAGTATAACCAGATATAAGGAAATACATAAAACCGTGATGAACTGAACATTAATGAATATAGGTTTGACTTTCTTAGTACCCCGCCGGCCATGTCATCTAAACTAAAAAGATTTCATATCTGAGAAAGAAATCTCAACCTTAGTCTTTACTTTCATAAAGTTTGTGGTTTTGGGATAAATATTCTTCAATTATTAAATCATAAAGTGAATTTTTTCCCTTCATTTTTAAACCAGAATAGTAGAGTTGATTAAGTGATTCAAAGCTAGGACAAATCCTCCCCTGAACTTAAACAAATACAGATTGTGTAACTTAATTACAAAGCACGTACCGTAAAATTGCGCCTCCAAGAGCTTGAAAAATAAGGGTTTGAACTGTTCATTGATCCTTCTATAACAACTTGCACACTCATCATTTTCCCAAGGTCAGCAATTAGTTTCTTGCCCTGCCAAAAAAATTATGTAAATGGACAGCCAGATTCATAGGATAAAATGTCAAACAGAAACAAATACCTCAACTAAGGCAGGCTCAAAACGATAATTTTCAGCCACAGACCAAATTATTTGCCCAGGAGCATCAGCAGAAATCGATTTATAGTTAGATAATGCAGTTTCCAGCTCATTTATACCTGCAGTATCAGATTAATATATAATTACGCTAAGAGTTTAGAATAAGGTAACTGCAACTTTCCATCTAATAGAGAGGCAAATAATATATGTGATCAGCTAATATGAAAGTTATCAATGTGATAGAGGGTAAAGTGTTTTTCCAAGTCATTGGCCTTTCATTACATAAGTGAGATGGGATGGTTAATGACAACCCCTGCTGAAATTCCGTAATCCAGCTAGCGTGCAACTTAATACTTGACTCATGATTGCTACAAATAGGCTTGGCTTGGCTATCACATCAAGTAAGCAGTTATATCACCATCTTTCGTGTTATTTCAAATATTTCATTCTTTTCTTACGTTTTTTTCCTTCACGAAACCCCACCCAAACTACTGCAAGACTAGAATGTAACTTGCAATAGTACCTCGTCAGTAAAAGAGTGGCATCTTTCTTGATTTACATTTTGAACTAAATCAAGAAAAATCCAATAGATAAGTAGTTAGCATTAGAAAGTGTGCAGGTCCTCAAGTGTGGTTAAATGCAACAAATTTCATTTTGATTTCAGTATTATTACATTGTACTTACGTTCAATATGTTTTTCCTCAAATATCATCTTAATTAGGTTAATAGAATCTTGGAAGAGAAGCATCCTAAATTAAATTAGCAATATAATCAAGTGATTACATGCAGATGAAGAAAGCATGGTCTATAGTTTTCCTAGAATCATGCAAAAACAAGACAATGCTCTTATGACTTGCTCCATCAAAGAAAAATGATTTATATACAAAAGTAGATAATACATACACAGTACAATATAAAGTTATAGCTGCTACTTACCAGATGCTGCCGGTTTCTCTTCATATCCACCAAATCAGTCAACCCAATACATACAATACATCCAAATAAAGAGGAATTTAGTCAGTGGCACAAAATGATTCATGATAAAAGTAATGAGTAACAAATGTCAACACAGTAGGATAATGAGTAGCGGCCAGTCAAGCACGCACACACACACACACAACATTTCCAACAATCATTACCTTGAAGGACATGTTTACCAGCCTTTAACAATTTGAGCGAGATGTCAACCTGCAAGAATTGATAATTTGTTGACAAAAATGCCTGAAAAATAAACTCCAGCAAAAAACATCATTCCAATGACTCTTTTTTTCCCCCAAAAAGTTTAGGGTGAGGGGACAGTGTCCCAGTCAGAGGCAGAGAAGACCTTAGGGCTTCAAGAGCACTTAGATAGGTATTTACATTTAGAGGAATAATACGACTTATTTCTGTTTTTAAATATTTTTTACTCAATCTCGATTTTTGTGCACCTCACAATACTACAGGTTGTTGCATTAGTTGTCTAATTTTGATTGTACAAATAACATAACTCTTACATTTACCTCCCTCCAGGGGCACTAGCAGAGCTCAAACCCGAAACCTCCGGATCCAACACCTGTGGTGTTTTTACCACTAGACCAATCCCTTGGAGTTTCAATAACTCTACATTTGACGTATTGTAGCCCACTATATATTTGATTAATTAAGTGAATACAAAATTTAGTCCTTCGAATTGTAAAATAGTGTCAACTTAGTCCCTAAAATTAAAGAAAATTCAAAATGATCGCGAGTAAATAACCAATTTATTAGTCCTTAAAATTATATCAACCTAGTCTTTCATGAGCACATTACCATGATTTCAAAATGATCCCTGAAATTGCAAAATGTTAATCAAGTTCGTACCTTTATTAGTATTTGGAATGACTATAATGATGACATTAAACTGGTAATGTCAGGGATAAATTAGAAACTAAGGGTCTTTTTGACAAGACCCATTTTTTAGCTAATAGCTTATGTCTTATAAGCTCATTTGTGTAAAAATATATGTTTGGCAATTGTCACTTACTCATGAGCTTATAGTGGTTTTTGACAAGCTAATTCAAGTAGATTATAGCTTATCATTATTTATCTCAATTTTACTCCTCTAATCTTAATTGAAAAAAATTAAATATTAATTAAATGTAGCATTTTTATATCATTTCATATTTATAAGCTAGTTCAACTATCCGCTATTAGTTATCCATTATAAGCATAAGCTAGCTTATCAGTTATTCGCTACAATCTCCTAACGATTTAGTTATTTATCTTTTATTTACGTCATTTTGGTAATTCACTGGTGTTTACTTACATGTGGATTTATTAATAACTTTAGAGAATAAATACAATTTAATAAAAGTTAGTTATCCAATGATGAGTTATGAATGGAACCTGATATTGTCCAGCCAAAACGACAAGAACAGCAGTTATGGAAGAATCTTGAATAATATCATTGAGACCATTATCTCCAAATTTAGATTCGACATTTCCGCCAAAAAGTTTGTTAGCAATTTGAAGAGCAGCATTCGCAGAATCTTGAGTTCGACTCCAAATGGATTTGAGATTGAAGAGATGTGAGATCTCCGAGAGTCTTGGAAGATATTGATTCTTCACAAATGTACCTGCTCCTAGAATCGCGATTTGTACTGGAGCCATTGTTATTGTTATCAACCGATTTCGATCCAATCTAATTCTGTATTAGCTTAGTGAAAGATGTACCGTTTCATGTATTTGTATTTTGATTGTGGATGAAATGAATTAAGTATGTTTCCCTCAATATAATAATAATAATAATAATAATAATAATAAGAGTAGTGTTAACTTATGCTCTTAGGGCACATGTTAAAAAACTCAAAAGAATAAATATTTTTTAAAATTTTGTGCATTCAATTCATTAAAAAGTTAAATATTAAATGTAATGCACACATTTCAATAAAAAAATTATATATTTGAATCATTAACTTGTGCCTTTAAGGCACAAGTTAACATTTTTCCTAATAATAATAATAAGGAAAATGTTAACATGTGTCCTTAGAATACATGTTAATTGTACTAATATAGAAATTTTGTATTGAAAATTGTGTTAATTTATTTTTCAAAAAGTTAAATGTTTCATGTGAATTAATTCTTCTCATTAAATACTTACTATTTTTAAAATCTTTAACATGTGTCATAAGGGCACAAAACCATAATAATAATAATAGTCATCCAGTCAACTAGCATTTTGATCAATCAATACCCGTTTTCAATATTAATGTGTAAATGATTAGTTATTTGTGAGTGGAAAATGATGATTAACATTTAAAATAATTAATTTGTATGACCTGTTTGAATAATTGATTGACAAAAATCAATCCCAAATTATATGTCGTTATGGAAAACAGAAATTATAAGTCATTTTATAAAATTATTCTTCATTAACGGTATAGGAAATATAAATTAAAGAATTGAAGGAAAAAAAAAGTAGTAATCAGTTGAGGATATCATTGAAAAAGTAGCATTTAATGCTTCTTTGATGTTATGAAACGTCTTATAATTTATAATTTATGACAAACTTTTTCTCACTTGTAATTTGAGACGATTGAGTAATTGATTAGTTTCAATGTGAAGTTATGTTGCAAAAATACAGTGATCAACTTATTGATCATAAATGAGCAATAGTATACTAATATTCATATTCAATAACAGACAAATGAATGTTTAATAGATTTCAATCACACTTATACTCAATCAAACTGAAATTCAAACACGTTTCCATATCTAAGTTAACTGTAAATTTACTTCCTTATCATGAACAAATCAGTTAATAAATACTTGTCAAAAAAATCAGTTAATAAATAATTTTAACGAGTTTGGCCCTAACGAAAAATGTATATTACGGCATCATCAAGCACCCGCGATTCCAATAAAGTTCGTTTGTGAGGCCGCAATTTCTAATTGGAATGATGTATATTTAACAGGCAGGATATGAAATGTGTATGCTTACTTTTTAATAACTTGATGGGTTTAGACTTTGGGGTAGTTTCAGTATGATGTACGCATGAACACTTTCAGAATCCACTGAATTATCTTATCAAATCTTATGGCATTTCTTACAAATAAAAAGAATTGATACAATAAATGTACTTTATGTACTGTGATATAAATTTAATTTGAAAAATCAATTTCACTCATTTCTTTTGATTATCAAATCAATTTTCTAAATCTACTGAAAGACTCTGAAAACAAAAAGTGGAGCGTGTAAGTCGATTGTCTTATTTTCATCGTCCAATGCTTGTATGTATATTGTTTCCCTGGGCTCCTCGCTTACTCCACTCTGTGTGGCAAACTCCAATGCCATTTCATAATCAACCTGCATATACACATTATATACAAAATTTCAGCAACATATTCAAATCCAAGCAACAGGAGACTATCCTAGAGGTATTGCCTAATGCTCCATTTGTTTATTTGGTCAAAGCTATTGCAACTACCCACTCTTGCTCTGAAAGATGGACTCGGATAAAAGCTAAAAGCAGTTCATCACATGATCCGGGTTTTAAGGAAAAAAATCTTGAACAAGAGAACGTTATAAAGGTCTTGCAGAAAATTTTATCAGGCTAATTTGTAGCTCTTCAAGCTGCCCCTAGCTACATCAATAACTAAACCTAGATTTCAACTTAAGCTGGCTTAGTGGATGTGATCACATGACAAACAAACAACCAAGAGAAGTTCTGCTAGATTAGTTTAACTGTCGCTCCAACAGTTTCCATCTAGTTAGGCTGGTTTATCCTTTTAGTTTGTAAATTGTGAAAAGACTGAAATTTTCACCAAAAAAAGAAAAACAGTTAAGAGGGAAATACCTGTTCAACATGTTTAGCAAGCTTTTCGCTAAATGTTTCTTTAGTAACCAAATCCTCCGAGACTTTTCTTAGCAGTTCTACATCATCATCCCCATAACGACTCTTCTTTGATGGATTTAATGGCAACATTTGTTTCAAAACATTATAAAATGCACCACTAGCATCAGGAATATACCTGCCAATTGGTAGGAACCATATCTTATATCATACGAAACAAAAAGCAGAAGCAAGTGCAGCATCATTCAATTGATTCCGGAAATTATGGGGAAAATTTAACTTATGCCTACCTGCTTAGATTTCGTTTCCTCTCCTGCTGCTCACGGGCCTGTATCCTTTTCATAATCTTGGATTTTAATTGGATACAACATTGTTGAAGGGCAGACTGGAAATAGTAGCAAAAAAAAATTACTGTTAGCTTGCTTAACATTGCTAAAAATGAAAATTTGTAAACTAAAAACTTCATTGCTAAAATTGAAAATTTGTAAACTAAAAGCGCTTCAAACCTTGACAGCAGAAGCAATCTCCGTTATGTCATCTCCAATGTATTCTTTTCCAGTTCCTTTAAATGGGATTTTTGTGCTCACAATACTTACGAAGACACCAATCTTGTCTTGTACCTGGTTAATTTTGTAACTACTCCAGCTAAAAAAGTATTTAGTTTTACATGTTATTATTATTGTGTTGTGATTGCTAGAGAACTTTGTAAAGCGATTATTGACACTTATTGTGTGACCTCATCTCAAAATTAGAAAGTCAAGGGGAAGCCATATGCTTCTGCGCACACTTACTTGATTCTTTTAAGTGCAGTCCTGGTGACAACATCTGCACCTTGCTCGAAAAGTAGTGGAATTCTATTGGCAAAACGAAATATATTCAAACCCTGAAAGCAAGTATTGTATATTTTTCAGGACAAACCATTACTAATTTACTACTGTTTAAAAATACAATGACACATCACTGTATAAGTAGCTCTTCATAGAGTTCTAGCAAGCTTTGAACTATAAAAATGAATGAGCATTGAAGAGAGAACTTGAGAAGAATAGAATCAGATAATTAGTGAAAATGACTTCATAACAGCTTGTATGTACACTGCAGGTTTATATAGAGATCAACCTAAGATAAGTGCAAAGCTCCCCTGGTTGCAAATGGATTTTATCAGCAACTCAATTCCACATCTACTGGTGAGTGCCGAAGTTAGAATTACCCGATCCTGGGAAAAGTCTCTGTGGAATTGAGTTGCTGATAAAATCCATTTGCAACCAGGGGAGCTTTGCACTTATCTTGGGAAAATTCTCCCTGGAAACACCCCATGGATTGGGATCGGGTAATTCCCAATGGACATCTTCATGAAGAGATTTACATAATGTAACCTCCCAAGTTTGAAGCACTCGATATATTATGGGTTTGCAGACTTAACAAGGCTCTCTATGGCCTTATACAAACACCCCATGTTTGGTATGAGCGGATTATATCTGCCTTGTGACAAGTTGAGTTCATTTCTACTAGTGTGATTCCTTCTCTCATTGCTACCACTTGTCTCCATGTTTTTATCTATATAGATGACACTATTACTATTGCATCTTAAGCTTCTCTTATTGATGATTTGATCAATAAGCTTAGTGCATAATTTGCACTTAAACACCTGCGATCTCTTGATTACTTTTTGGGGGTTGAGGTCAAACAGCTTCATGATGGTGCTTTTCTACTTACTCATTCGGAATACATAAGGGATTTGTTAAAAGAAGCAAACATAGCAAAAGCAAAGGATCTTAAGCTTCTCTTATTGATGATTTGATCAACAAGCTTAGTGCATAATTTGCACTTAAACACCTAGGATCTCTTGATTACTTTTTGGAAGTTGAGGTCAAACAGCTTCATGATGGTGCTTTTCTACTTAATCAGAATACATAAGGGATCTATTAAAAGGAGCAAACATAGCAAAAGCAAAGGACATCTTTTTTCCTACAGTCGATAATTACAAGCTAAGAATGGTACTGACGTGCTTCCGAACCTCAC
>Ga0315913_1011008_pt1 | contig 10298 bp, 4 predicted proteins | sample MpolsnodulesMG_FD_207736 | JGI IMG/M metagenome (GOLD analysis project Ga0315913, IMG submission 207736) | Medicago polymorpha root nodule microbial communities from Los Angeles, California, United States - small nodules | ecosystem: Host-associated > Plants > Roots > Nodule | place: USA...
TTTTATAGAACGTCATTTTATAAGAAAAAACATCATTTCATTGTTTATAAAAATTATTGTAATTTTTTTTACATATTATCGTAAAATATAATCAATGTTCTCAATTATGAGTGATAAAAATTAAAAAAAAAAAAAATTTATTTCGTTGACACTTTTGATGAATAAGATTTAGTTATTATAATTATAAGTGATAAAAGAATATATTTTTCTTCAAAAAACAACTCATTTAGTTATTAAGTTAAAGAATGAGTGTACCAATACACTCAAATATGTTGGATGTATCCTAGAATTTGCCAAATATATACATGTGTTTATCATTTATAATAACAAGGTATGTTAGTCTATACTAATTTACTCAAACGGCTTATTTAGAACTTGTTATCTTGCAAGCTTGGTTGCATAGGTGGCTAGAACCTTGATTTTTCATTCTTATCTTGTTCCTTCGCATGATATTTTGAACACCGTCACATATTGAATAAAACATTGATTCTAAATATGTTGCTCTAAATGAGATAATTTTTCTCTCTTGATATATTTAATTTATTTTGTTATGACTAATGTATGTTTGGCATTTTCTGGATCATCATTACTAAAAAAACAAAAATTAGTGAGGGATATTTAGTGAGGGAAAACGTGAAATCCCTCTCTAATTCCGTCACTAAATTTTGCGACCAAAAAATTTGTGAGGAATTTCATTTTTTCCGTCACTACTTTTCCTCGCTAATTTTGCTTTTTCTAGTAGTGCATGCTTAGAACATTATCATAATATTTCAGTTTTAGATTGGACTATAAAACCTTTTCTTGGGTGACTTCTATGAGAGTAAAAACTCAAGATTTTTGTGAACTAGTGAAATGTATTCTCTACTTGAATGAATTTTGTATATCTCTTATATATTAAACTCTTATATGTTAAACTTATTTTGTTAAAATAAATTAGTTAGTTTAAGGTTAAAAACAGAAGGGAGTAGAAGCAACTACAATAGAATAATATACATCATCATAGTATGGATTACTTTAGAGCTATTTACTTATTGTAGTTTGAGCATTCTCTATTTCTGTTACTGCTTGGTTATTAATTTTCATGTTGTGCTGCTAATTGTTATGTGACAACAATCTTTTGTGTGTGCGTGTGTGTTTTTTTTTATCAGATTTCGTTGTGGTGGGTGTGTAAGAATGTGTCTTGCGTCTTTGTGTGTTGGGTACTTTTGTCTTGATAGTCTGTGATGTGTTTCAACGTGAGAGTTAGGAGTTTTGTGTTAAACTTTGTTTTTTTTCCTTCTTCTTTTCTGGGTTTCTCTGTTGCATTCGGGGAGTTCATAATATTGTATTCTTGTAACACATCCGAATACATCTTCTTGTGATTGGGTTTAAGTATTTGCAGCAAAATCTTTTATGGTTGTCAAATCAGCCCTCTTGTTAATCAAACCCTTTATTTTGTTCCTTATTAAGTTAAGTTTAGGGATTCTCAAATGAAAATTTGTTTTCATTTCTAAATTTCCTCCCACCTTCCATTGAGAAGACATAATTTTATCGTAAATTTCTAGCCACTCCAGCTTAAAATGTCATTGACATCATTCTACCTAGTGTTCAAAGTTTTTTTCAAGTGTTGTGCCCTTCAATTCTCTAAGAATTAGTGAACAAAAAAAAATGATACACGACCCCAACTTCTTGCTATTAGACAGTTAAAATTTCTGATAGCACTTGTGTACCGTAATGGTATATACCATTGCCCAATTAGAATGTGCCACGTGACACATTCTTTAAAAAATTATATCAAATAAAACATTTATAAAGTAACATTGGTAGAGCACACTCTAATTGACCAATAGTATATACCATTGGTACCTTAATAGTACACAAGTGGAATCCTAAAATTTCGAGGACGAAATTTTTATTACGAGGGGAGAAATGTAACGCCCTAAATTTCTTATTAATACATCTTAATATAATAGTATCATGATAGATTACTATTTTAAGAGTGTTTACTGAAGTGCGACATTGTTTTTTACATATTTGTATTGATATGTTTGCCTTAATAATTTAGTTAAGTAATTTATTATTTATATTAAATCTATTTATTGTACTTTCAAAGTGTTAATCATAGATGTAACCAAAAAAAAAAAACGGGTTAATCATAGATTGTCATTATAATAAGCTTAATATTATAAGTTGAATAAATGGTTTATAAGAATAAATAGATGCAAATGTTTAAACAAATTAATATAATTTATAAAAATAATGATGATCCGATACGACATCATTAAACACTTTGTGTGTGTATATATTTCATTGACCTGACCTCTCACCAATTTTGTTTATTGGAGAAACCCTTGCTTCCTTTCTCTTCAGCATCGCCGCCATTCCCCACAGGAAAAAAAAACATAATTTATCCTCTAATCAATTCTATGATTTCCCCTTAATTCTTAGACACCAAGATTTCCTCTTAATCTTTGTCGTACTTGCTTCCACCTTGCCATTTCTATAGAGTGAGCATACACATCTCTCATTCCTTTTTAAAGTTTATTGCTTAATTTTGAGAACCGCAAATTGTTTTTGCTGAATAACAGTCGAAATAGTCAAGTAATTTTAAATTGTATTTTATGAATAATAATGCATTGACTTTGTCTTGGTTGGTCGTTTTCCATATTGCATGGCCTTTCGGTTACGATTCGCGATGTTGATAGGACTGAGTGATTAACATGTTAAATGGTCGAGTTTGCTGCTGCTGTTGAATTCCTTCTATAGCTTCGAACCAGGTATGGGTTGAGAGAGAAGAGTTTGAGATCGTGAGTATAAATTAACCGAGATGAAAGGAAAGCTGTATTTTCCAAAGTTTATTCGGGGCTTGATGCGAGGGTTGTAGCCATTTGAAAGAATAATTAATTAATGTGCAAATTTAGACGTGTGAGGTTAAAAAAGGAATTAAAAATATTATTTAGGTGTTGCTTGATTTAAACTATGTGAATACGTGGTATTTGAAGTCATGGATAAATTTTGTGTATGCGCATGCTTGATTTGCCGCAATATTTGGATTGATTAATTATTCAATGATTGATATAAATGTGATGTTATTGTCATACCCTAAATTTTGACCACTTAATGTCTGTATTCGCACTTTAATTGGTCAAAACTTTTTCTCAAACGTATTTCAAACAGTTAATTTTTTTTATTCGTATTTTAGTTGTTTAAAGTATTTTGTTCGTATTGTAAGTAGTTAAAAGTTTTTAATCGCATTTTAAGTAATTGAAAATTTCCATTTTGTATTTACTCGTATTTTAAACGGTTAAAAGGTCTTTTATTCGTATTTTCAAAGCCGAGTGATTTTGTCGTCTCAGATGAAATTTCGGCAGAGAGGTATTTTAAAATACCTCATTTTGGTTACCGAAAGGGACAATTTAAAGTTTTAGTATTCCTTTTTTATTTTTAAATATTTTATTTTATTTTTAATGTTTTTTTGCATTCAATTTCTTTTTTAAAATATTTTCGGTTTTCTTTTCAATTTAAATTGTTAATTTCGTTTTTTTACTATTCATTTAATCCTTTTGTTTTTATTTTCCTTTTAGTCTTTGAGTCCATTTAAATATTTTGTTCTTATCCTTTTAAGTCCACATGTCTTATTTATATTGGTCCATTGGTTTCCTCTTGCCCAAGCTTCTTTAATCCAGCTGCAGGGGCATTACAGTCTTTGTCCTGTATCAAAGAAACCCTAGAAAATAGCAGATATAAATAGGAGCATTTATTGCTCTGCACTGGGGACCCAATCACTGTTCACGCGTCAGAATTGGCAGCAGCAATTATTACAAAAAAAAAAGTTTCTCTCCAAATTTTTTAGATCAAACACGGAAAACTCACAAGAAGTTGATGAACACATGAAGAACACATGAACATCAAACTTTGAAAACCATAATACAAAACCTCATTTTCGAAATCAACATCTCAGATTCGAAAATCCATATCAACACAACTTCATTTTCGTAGCATTCTCCACCATATCCATTCATCACGAAACTGAAACGACCTCGAATTAATAAGGCCATTTCCGATTCCGATGAACCTGCATACACAAACACACAAGAGTTTCACAGCCGCGAGTTCATAAACACAGCAGTTCTGAGATCGAAGAAAGAAGCATCAACAACGAATAGTAACGCATTGGACATAAACGCGACGAAATAGAAGTTTTCCATCGTTCTTTTGATTTCTCCGATTTAAAACAGAGGTATCAACTTTTTCTTTCAGTTTTTGTTCTTTGTGGTTTCAAAAAACTTTCGAAGTTCAAAGTGTAGATCTAGAACGCCTCTGTGTGTGTCTTTGATTTTTAAAACTAGATCTGAACAGAGGAAGAAGAGACGAGTGGAATGGTGTAAAAAAAAATTCGAAAAAAAATTAAAAAAAGCTCGGACGCGGTGGTCCTCCGGCCGACCACCGCGTCGGAGCGACTCCGTCCACCGCACCTTCTTCTTCTCAGGCGAACTGTTTTAAAGAGAGAGGGGAGATCTTCTCCCTCTAAGTTTAACTTAGAGAGAGAAGTGTTTGAGTTTATGTTGTTTTTTTGATGAATATCGAATTTATAGAATGTTTTTTTGTTACTACTGTGCATTTGGCCCCATGGAATTCGGTATGCTTTCAGGATTTAGGCCGTAAGATCACAGCCGAGGATGAACCTGTTTTTGATCTAGTGTGCTTTTATTTTTGTGTTATTATACACCTGTCTGTTTGAACCGTTAGATCTACGATCTAACGGTCTCTGTTTTACCGTCACATTATTTTATTTTATTTTTTTTGAAAACTCGGTATCCGATCCAAGAATCGACTAATCCGAGGGGACCAATCCCACCGCCCACTTGTGGGGGCCCCATTTAAAGCCAGAGCAAGCTCTGTATGGACATTATTTCTTTTTTTTAATGTTTACTCTATTGTTTTTTTGACCTTTGGATCTCAGATCCAGTGGCTGTGATACAATTCCCTTGAGATCAGATCTGAGCCATCTGATTCGTCAGACGGTTCAGATCTAATCTGGATTTGAGTCTTCCTTTTACTAAGCCCTACTGTTTTATGTTTTTTACTACAATTTTGCTAATCACACCACTATTTTAACTTCCTGCTTTCTTTTTACTTAAAATTTTTCTCTAAAGGTTATAAGAAATATTTTTCTTTGTGTTAATTGCTATTTACTGTGTTTTTCTCTATCTTATTCATATTATTTTGCATTTTAATTGTTCATCATCTCATGCATGTTTAATTTTTGCTACTTTTACTTTTTGCCATAAATTTTTAGTGTGTATAATAGGTTTGGATGTAATTTAATTTATGCACTCTTATATTTTTGTCATTTATTTTTCTTGAAGCTTTAGCATGTACTTAGGCTCTATGTAATAATCATATAGTAAAATGCACCGACACCACAAATTTATTTACCGCTTTATGCTTGGATGGTGTGTGAGGATCAAAATGAATTAGGGACAAACTAGGATTAAATAACTTGACTAATTTGAGAGCCTTAAAAATGAACAAATAGTAATTTAGGTTGGAATTTTACTTGGGATCCAACATCCTTGGTAATTCCTTTCACATTTTATTTTCTTTACATTATGTCGAAACGTCTAGTTTTTTACCGTTAGTTTAGAAAAATCATTTTCTCAAAAAATCAAATATGCCAAACTTCAAAAACATTTTCTTTAGAAACCTTGGAATTTAACCCAAGAGTTTGTTTTCTTTTTATTTTCTTAATCAAAATTTTAAGCAACTTTAATATCTATATTAGACTTGGATTTCTTTTAATTAAAAGCAAACAACTTCACTTCTTTCATTATTCTATGCCTTTGAGGCCTCTTTTCCCTTCTTAAAACCATTTTCAAAAACTCTAAAAATAACCCAACCCACCAAATAATTTTTAAGAGTGAACTACATTGGTTTTGATCCCACTTGTGGGTATGTAGGCAAAGGAGTTAATCCTTCCAAATTGAATAAAAAATAACAAAAACATACTTCTTCTCCCTCCATTCTTTCATTTAGACATTTAGGCAAGTATTTTCAAAATAAGTAATTGAATTAGCACAAGATAAATTAGGCAAAAGGTTCCTACGGAGTACCGTAGTCGTGTAGGGTGCTTAACACCTTCCCTCCGCGAAATCAACCCCGGAATCCATAATCTCATAAGGGTTTTTACTTGCTTTTTCCCTTCCCATGAATAAAAGTTAAGAGTTCAAAGATTGACGATTCAAATCAATTAATGGTTTGATATCCGAAAATCGAGGAGAACAGAAATGGCGACTTCGCTGGGGATTGTTCTTCCTAAGTGGGTTACACCTAACTTGTCTTTCTTTATACTTGTGCTTTTACTACTTATACCTTGCAAATACGTGCCTAAATGTTTATTCTTTCTTACGTGAGTGGTGAGATAAGCTCTATACCCGGGCTTGAGGGAAATTTAAGATTGGATGGTGGTATGACCATAGTCCCATGCCAAAAGTACTCTTCGGTATTGGCACATGTGATAACCCTACTCAATGGAGGGATCTTGGAAGTATACGTTGTCAACGTGAGTACTCATGTTTGGCATGATATTTTCAAGTGACCGTCGAAGTTGAGAACCTTTAGTTACCTTTAACCCATCTTGGCCTTTTAGGACGTAGTGTGGTGGCTAATCGAGAGTACCTTCGTATTGGTTGATACGCGATACTACACCTAAACGAGACTATCTTACGAATATTGTTGGAATGGGAGTAGTCCCGTCACCCAACAAATATTCCGACGTGGTTGAAAACTTTGGGAACCTTGGTAGAACCCTTGTTACATGTGCAAATGAAACCATAGTCCTTCCCACGAATAAAAGTTAAGAGTTCAAAGATTGACGATTCAAATCAATTAATGGTTTGATATCCGAAAATCGAGGAACACAGTTATGTAATGAATACTTGAAAGTCGTTGAATTGAATTTTTGGTATGTCATGACTATTGATATTGAAATGTTGGTAGGAATATGATTATATGTGATTGAAAATATGAAAAGTGTTGATAGTGAGATGTTAATTTGAGATGAATAAGCATTGATGTTATTCTGTAGATGACAAAGTAGTGATGGTTACAACTTGTGTTGTAGATGGCGCTCTTAAGGAGTATCATAATCCAACGAGGGGAGAGATTAGATGTAAGAGGGATAATCTCTTCATCTCTATGGTATTATGATCTTAACTGTGGGGCTGTCTTGACATCACGTTCAACATCTTTTACTACGTGACAAAATTTCAAAAGGTATTATAGACGATTTAAAGAGAGATGTGAGTAGTAGAGTAAGGTATTAAATGATGAGGAGTGAATATGTTTATGCATAATGATGGGGATAATGACGTTGTCTATAATATATTATGGAAGATGAGATGTACGATATATACTTTATAATGATGATGCAAATGACGGTGCTTAAAATTGCTTGATGATGTGAATACTAATGTTGATTAAAATTTGTGGTGTGAATGACAATGTATGTTCATGATGATGATGTTTTCTATGATGATGATGTGTATGACGACGATATGTTTTGTCTTGATGTTGTGCATAATAGGAAGAGTCTTGCATTGATATGTGAATTGTTGATCATGTGAAGATGTGTATGTACTTGATGAGTCGGTGTTCATGAATGAATATAGAGTCGTGTCTAGGAATTATGTAGATGAAATGACGATGAAAAGTCCAGTAACATATCTATGGAAAATAATTATGATGACGAAAGGCGTGGTACCACATTCATAAAGGTCTTAGGACTGAGTCCATATGCATAAAAATTGACGATGATTTGTATTTGGTGAGTAAGTGTAACTGTGTGAGACGATGAAGGTGATTATGTGTTAATGTTCTTATGAAGATGGTTATTGGTGATTATATGTGTTGTGACTATTTTGGAATTGAATTGTGACATTGTGCTTGTGAAGATTTTGGTTCTAATGATTTTTTTTATTAATGTGGATTGAGTTGATCTAGTATATTCTTCAAGGTTTTAAATATCATGTTTGTGATGTGATATGACTTTGACTTAATTACTTACATGTTCTCAAATTTCGGCCTTTCGTTGCTTGTGTTTACTGGCTTGGCCCTGCGGTTGCGAAACCGTAGTTCAATAGGTTAAGAGTCTTGGAGTCAAGTACATGCCTTCCATGAAAACTTGTCTTGTATCGTCTGTTATTTTGGGGAAAAACACCACTCAGATAGTGACATGGGAAAAAAGATATGCTTACTTATTTAGTTTTGTACAAGAAAACCATTGTTTATGATATAAAAGAAAGTAATTTCAAAAGCAAAAGATTCGATGTTAATATTATTATAATTTTCAAGGGAGTGAAATATGAATTATGTAGGTTATGAGTTAATGTGATATCCTCTCCGCTGTGAATCAAACTGTACTTTACTTTTAATTAAATAATAGTAATAATTATTTTTGGGATTTAGGGTTCACACTTAGCACTGGTATTTATCTAGTTATAGTAGAAATCATAAAAAAAAAATAGCATTTAATTGATTCAGATCCTCTGAGATAATAATTTTTTAGTAAGGGTATAAAAAATATATGAATTCATTTAAAACTACAACGTGAAGATATAATGTGACTGTAAAATAATTTACATAAAGGATTGTGTTATCTTCAATTGGTTTTGAATTTTTTGAGTATAAATGTTACTTATTTTAATATGTACAGTATAGTTAATAGTTCACAAGAAAAAGTGATATGTCTAAATTATAGGTCATTGTGATAACTTCAAATTTAAACGGGAAGAATACAATCAAGACAAAATTATATGGCTTTTTTATTTCATTTCATTTCATTACCATCATCAAAGAGTACAAAGTCATAATTACAACGTTTTTGAGATTATAAAAAAAAATTGGGCGTAAACAAAATAACTAAATGTCAAATATTCTAGTTAGGCAATGTGTACTCTCTTGAGTTGCTAGTCATTGAATCCATGGGCCATGGCTGAAATCTAGAACAATCACACCAACCATTCAAACACCTTGGTAGAAGACCAGGATCGCACATATCATATGGGCAATCAGAATCATCAATACAATTCAATTTCGCTGTAATGAAAAAGTAAATAAACTATGTTGTTAAAATGGGACACAATATTATCTACAACTAGTAAAGAAGAAAATTTGAAAAGGATAAAAAATGGCTTACTTTCAAAGTACGTTGAAATAAGAAATATAGAAAGAAAGTACATCATAACATAAACAAATTTGATACTATTAGTCATACTTCCTTTACTTTGCATGTATCAAAGATTTTATCTATTTATAATTGATAATGCTTATGCTTTTGTTAGATTAATTAAATAGCTTTTAGCATTTATGAAGTTGTAGAAAACCCTTGCTAAACTTGGAATAATTATTAAATGCCTCTTAAGTAAATTAATGTATTGCATTTGGCCCTTCGTCATACTTAGTAATGAGGTAATGTGAAACATTTATGGACCGTGTCTTATATTTTTTGACAAAATTTCCAAAATTGTACTATCCTTTCATGATAGAAAATGGAAAACCAGAAAAGATAATGAAAATTTAATCAATAATTCATTAATAGAGAATGAAAATATCTGAATGCATGTTTGGATTAATCAAAAGGCATGTATTTCAACCCAAATTGCTAAAGTGCTAATCCCTAGTGGAGAAGTAACTCCTGTTCCAATGGGTAGTTATCCTATATTATCAAATAAGCATTTTATTTTTATACTTTTTGGTTAGATAAAATATTTATTTTAAGTGATATATATTGTTCCGGATCGGCATAAAGCCCAATGAAAAAGGCCAAACGAAGCTAAGGCCCGTATTACTCAGAGAGAGGCGCCATGAGGTTTTACGTGAAAACCTTGTGAAGATTACCGCATAGGAACCCATCAAGATCAAATCCTAGCCGTCATCCTCACCAAAAAACCCGCATGACTAAGTATTCTATGATTCATGTCGTAAAACCCGGATACAGTTATCGACCTCTTTGGCTACATAAGCGTGACTAAGCGTCACGCTCAAGGTACTTTCTCATTCACCAATTTTTCGCACACAATCCACCTTTTTTACATACTTACTTGAGCGTTGGAGTGCGAATGTGCCAACATGTACCCTTCTCCTCAGTGACGGAAACTGCTTTCCTCCACATTGGAGCACCGTGAACCACCGCAACTGCAGTCATCCTCATCGGTGAACCACCACGACATTTTTCTGATCTTTTCCCAACATAACTAAAGTCCATAATCCTTGCGGATAAGCACCGTGAAGATGGACGTAAAGCCCTGTGCGCTTGACTA
>Ga0315913_1011010_pt1 | contig 10292 bp, 4 predicted proteins | sample MpolsnodulesMG_FD_207736 | JGI IMG/M metagenome (GOLD analysis project Ga0315913, IMG submission 207736) | Medicago polymorpha root nodule microbial communities from Los Angeles, California, United States - small nodules | ecosystem: Host-associated > Plants > Roots > Nodule | place: USA...
CTTCCCAAGAAACGGCTCTGCTAGTAGTATGTGGTTGATTGCTTTATATTGAGATTTGTGACTTATGTGTACCTTATTGGTGGTTTTATTTTAAGCTTTCAGTTGTTTTTCTTCTGTTTTATACTGAGTCAGGTTTTATATCAAGCTTTTTTTTTTTCCTTGTTTAGTTTTAATCTATTTAAGGTGTTGTAAATTCATTTGCTCCCCATTGGCTTAAAAAAAATCTTTGTAGACCGCATTTGACGTTACATTAGTATCTACACCGTCTTTATTGTTTATCAATATCTTTAACCCTTCCCTTAAATAACCTTTGATACTGCAACGTACAATTGACCATGTGAGAACACAGACGTTGACAAATATATTCCAACATGTTTTAGTGATTGACCTTGATTAAATATTCTACCATAAGAATTCTTTTCTCTCCGCCTAAACCTATTCTCATTTCCATTAAACTTTCTCTCACCCTACCATAAAAATTCCTTTCTCTCTCTCTCCACCATAAGAATTCTTTGGCGACCATATCTCTATGAAGAAACCATCTCTCTTCCGGTGACCACCTCTCTCTCCGATGACCACTTGTCTCTCATATTTACATTAACTTTTTGTTGGGTTTTAGACATATGTTAGCTGCATTTTGTTAAAACTTTAGTTATAGCAAGATGTCAGACATAATGTGTTAACTTGTTGGTACGACGTCAGAACGTGCCATGATCCGCTTCTTGGAGATTCGCTTTAAAATCGTGAAGATTTTCATATCATATCTAAAGATTTGTATCACGGGAAGAGTTGAACAAGATATCGTGTTTCTAGAAGCAGAAGAAGGCAATTTGCCCTTAACTTAGTCCTTAAGAATGTTGTTGCAACATTTAAGGAAACATTTGATCTGCTTCAGAATACTTGTGCTGAAATTTCGAGATTTCAGCTGATCTTTAGCCAAGACTTGCGCATCACAACTATTCTGCATCAAAGCTATATAAACAAAGACAGAAGACCTAATTCACTATTGAAGCCACAATTGAAAAGAGTCATCTAGGGTTTTAGTCTGTCATTGTTATTTGTAAGCCATTATTTAATCACTTTGATATTAGAGTTGGACTTTGTAATTGAGTTGTAACACTCTGAATCTCTCTAAGCTTTTAAGCACGAGTAAATTCCTTTTCTAGGAGAGTGTCTCCACATCTGTTAAGGATTTAAATGACGGTCACTGGTCTGTGGCTAAGAGAAAGTGAGTGGATTCTCATATCTAAGACTAGTGAGAGTCTTAGGTAGAAATTACACTAGTAGTGATTAAGTGAGAAGCTAGTAGACCGAGGGTTTTTATGTATGCTTTGAATTGATACTACAATAGTGAATTTCATTACTGGGTTGGTAGCCCCCATATGTAGGTCAAGTTGCACTGAACTGGGTTGACAAAATTTTCACATTTGAATCAAACCATGAAAGAGAAGTTGTTTACATCACGTTTTGAATTGTTATATTGTTGATATCACTGAAAAATATTTATCATCTATTCATTTAATTTTAATCAAAATAAAAAAACGGATCGAGTTCATCTTCCTAACAATATTTCACAATGTTAGTTAGATCACATCAATACCGTCAATAAATTACACTAGTAGTGATTAAGTGAGAAAGGCTCAAAAGACCTCACCTAACGGTTTCTTGGTTTTTTAATTCAGACTAGGTAGTGATCTTCATTTATGTTTTATGGAGAATTTCTTTAGTTTTTATCCGGAGTCGGTAAGTGGCTGTCTGGGAGGAGGAAGCACTTGTGTACATTCGTCCAAGGCTGATTTCATTTGGTGATGCTGCTGCACTTGGAAGGTAATTATGAAGCTTTGGGGACTCCTTAATAAGCTTGCAATTCTTGCATATGCATGTATTTAACCATAAAGTTAACTTGTTGTGCGCATGTATTTAATCATAAAGTTAACTTGTTGTACTTGAGTTTTGGTGAATGATAGTTTGTATTTGTAAAAAGTATTGGTAATTGATAGTTAGCTTACTGGAAATGGATTTATTTTTTTAGCATTGACATGGACAGGAGGAGGGATAATTGGTAAATTGATTAACTTTTGTAGATGCTTATAGAGTTACGGAATAGCCTCCTGTGATTTTAGGTAAACTAATACTGGAATTGTTAATTATTAAATGAAATTGTTGATTCTTTTATTCATGTTTCTTTTTACTTGATGGTTAGTATTTGTGAAAGTTCATAGATGTGTTATTTATAGTTTTAATTTGCGAAAGATTCACTTCATTGCCTCTATTTATTTTGGGAGTTCGGTGTGGTGTTTATTTACTTTGGGATAATCTTCCTGTTAATGAATGTACGAGACTGGATAGTGCAAGCATACACTAATAAAATAACTCAATCTATATAGAGTACACTTCTAAAATAATCCAGAATTTTAACACCTAATGGCTGGCTGAGATGAATAAAAACAATAAAATATGCATATAATTGCAGCAGTCTTGTACATTTATCTCACACAAGCTCCTACTACACCAACTCCTAGTCAATAAGCATGTCAACTTATGAAAATAGTGCAAGTTTTTCAATACTGCTACCTGTTTTATTATACCTATATTGTCAAGTTGTGATATGTTGAGCATTGCTTGAAGTTTTCATATTAATTTAGGTGTTCTGTCAGTTGGGTGTCCGTTTTGTTAGGTGATTTATGATTCGGTGGAATTTTGTTGCAGCATCAGTTATGTGCTTAATAAACTTGCTAATGTGTATTTCTTCGATTGTTCTGTATAAATTGCTTATGCTTATTGAGTGTTTGAGAAATTAAGACCACTTAGATTTTCTAGTTAGTGTGTCAAAGTAAAATTTACTCCATGTTTGGTATTTAATGGATTCCATGACACTTGTTTAGATAAATGGATTCTAGGACTTTATTTATTAACATCATTTATCTCTATTTTTTGCTATGGAATTTATGGTTTTGTTGCTTCAGGAACTAGGAGTTTCTGTTTTGCTGAATTTGTCTTTTCTCTTTAGATGTTGATATTAAAATCATTGTGACATAATTGGACAGTACATGGCCTTTATTGGGTAAGTTATAAATACACCGCCCAATTTCCTTGAGGATTCTATCAAAACGAGGAATTCACACTTGGTTCCAATCAAATATACATGTTGGAAACAACTGCAAGTGAATGAACCTGAAGAGTGGGAGGACGATATGTGGGGAACAATCACTGTAATACATTTTCTTACTTTTATCTAGATTTAGTTACAATTTTCAAGTGTTACTAAATGTCATTATTGTAGTAGTGGAAAGCCTTCTATTATCCTCAGGTTATTCAGAATGATGACGATGTAGCATCTATGTTTATGACGACGATTGAAAATAATAAGTTATATCTTTGTGTTTGTTCCAACTGCAACTGTCCAAATTGTTAGTAGAGATTTGATATCATTTTATGATCTTTTGAGTTTATTTATGTATTGTTGTGTTATATGTAATAAAAATCTCTAAATGTTGCACTTTTATTGAATTTCAATCATTCATGTATTGTTAATGTAATGTGGAATTCATGTAATGCTATTGAATTATGAATGATTATGTACGGTGTTGGTTATGTTCAAATATCGTTGCTGAAGTGGTTGTACAACTTCGGAAATTGTGGTTTGCGTTACCGGTGCTGAGACAGACCAATTTGTGGCTTGGTTGACAGTATAATTGCCATTGCTTCTATGACTGACAGAAACATCAGTTGACTACAGTGAGAGGGGATATGTTGTTAGGGTTAAAAGCGTATTTTTGAGTGTGAGAGAGCAATTCTTTAAGTGGGAAAAGCAATCTTTTAAAAACAATTATATTGGATTTTGTTTAAAAAAATGGAAATTCTGCTTTTGTTTTGTCATTTAAACATTTTATATATTCATATCAATTATTTTATTAGTTTGTTACTTTATATTTTAACATGAAAATCATGTAAATCTATTTAAGTATTTCGAATATTCTTTGAAGTAATACTGATTTTTGTATAAATACATGTTTATTAGACAATAAAATTATGTGACATTTTTTAATTCAACATAATCTTTTGGTAGCAAAGCGTCTTAGTGGTAGAAGGATGAATGTATAGGAAAGAAATTTTCTCATTAATGTATGTTGTGTTAATCGAGTAGAGACTTTCTTCAGTACCTTTTCTTTTGTGACACATTCAAGAATAACAAATTATTTTAGAGAAACATAGAAATATAATCATAATATGTAGTATATATAAAAAGATACTTATAATTTTTAATAAAAAAATAAAAAAATAGTTTTAAGTAATCTATCAAACAATACATCACAATGCTAGACAGATCACTTAAATTCCTATCAATCTTTTGTAATAGCTATACAGTTTATAAAGAATTTTATTGTATATTCTTTAATCGATGTGGGATTTTCTTTAGGCTGAAGCATTAAACAAACCAACAAGTTCTTTCTCTCTAGAACCTCTTGTTCATATTCATGGAACCAATAGAGAACAAAAAAAGAGAAGAGGGTGTTACTTTGTTGGTAACCTTTAACTTGATAACTATATTATTAACAGAATACAAGTTTCCTGCTAAGATAACATCATCCACATATACTAGTAAAGCTGTGAAGCTTGATTATGTGTGGAGTGTGAAGAGTGAGTGATCTGAGCTAGACTGCTTATATCCTTGACCAATTAGAAATCCAGTTAGATTCTCATACCATTTTCTACTTGCTGGTTTTAAGCCACAAGGAGATTTCAGTAACTTGCAAGCTTAATTTGACTTTGGACTAGTGCCTCCTTGTAGAACTGAAATGTAAACTTCTTGTAAATCTCAATGTAGAAAGGCATTATTTAGATCTAGTTGATGCAAATGCCATGAATTAATGGAGCCAATGCAAGTAAAGTTCTGACAGTAGTTATCTTAGCCACAGGTGAAAAAGTATCAACTCTACTCTCAGATTTTAGATGGCTATTGCAAGAAAGATAATACAGATACAGTTCTAGCACTGCCATATGAGTTTTTGAGTAAAGGCATTTGTCTTGATGTTTCAGGGCATTGATAAGAAGGTTACGCAAGATTGAAAGGATTGATTATGCTGAAAAGTTATTATATATATGGAAGGGAAGGGTATTTCAGGTGATAGTGTTATCTACACTAGTCTCGCTTTTTCTTATTGGAAATCAGGGAACACAAATGGTGCCTCAGATATGTTAGAAGAGATGGCTAGGAGAAGGTTGGTGATCACTGTAAAAATCTATAGATACTTTAGTGCTCTTGATGCTAGTCAAAACAAAGTGTCGCAGATGTTCTGGGATCATGTCGTCGAAAGGGGCCTGATGTCAAGAAATACAATGTATAAAATACAACAAATGTTGATATAATATGATGACAATCTTGCTTATTCAATAGAAGATTTTTCCTGTAATTTTATGCAATGTATTGCTTCTGCTCATTACTGGATCCCCTATATTTTCACATCTAAATGATGATTTGAACTACAACCTCTAAATGATTTCTGTCCCAATTCTAATATTTCTCAATTTTTAACCATGTACCTAATTGCAAATGTTGCAAATAAGTCGCACAAGTTACATCTTAATTGGTAAAACTCAAAACTGCGGTCTGTAACAATTGATTTTTCTGCGAAATTCTCAGATCCCCAACAGGGCTCTTAATACCTATTGCGAGAAAAATATGGTTCTCAATATTCAATAGCATGTGTACAAGGCATATATATAACCCCAATACCACTAGTTGCTAACAAAACTAAATTACTTGCGCTGCAAGTAAGTCTGCTAACTAAACCATGATTAAGCAAGTATGAGGAGTGCTATGGACACTCTTTTTGACACACTCTCTAACACCCCCTTTCTTATTGGATGAAATACATGTGGGTAACACACTTTAAAAATGGATCTCACGTAAAGTGGTGAAACCCACGTAAGTTTCACCTAATGAAAAATGAGTATTAGAGAAAGTGTTAGAAAGTGAGTGTTGACAACCAATGCTTATGCGAAACACTCTTAACTGGAATTGAAAAAGGAACCTATTCATTCAGCGAGCAAGAGGGAGGGTTCTCGAGTTCGATTTCAGAAAGGTATTTATTTTATTTATCTATTTTAAACGGAGTTTTATTCTCAAGGTGGAAGTTACAGATTCATAACTTCCTTAAACTCTCCAATGGTTCCTATATATTCATTCATTCCTAATATAAATCATATGATTTTTGTTTTACTCACAATTTTCATATAATAGGACCTGTCAAACAGTCCACTATTAACAAATTGAATGGATTCACCAAAAATTTCATGGAAGCATTCGTTAGATTTACTTATTTATTGTTTAGGTTGCCTGCCTTCATTGAATTTGCTTAAACAATCCATTATGTCATATCAAAATAATAGAGCACTGATTGTACTAGTAAATAAAACAAATTCCACTTGCAATTTTATTTTTTTTCATTCTAAATTTCCTTTTTGGACAATATGATAGTATATCTTTGTCTTCATGGGAAGACTCAACAATATGAGTTGTCCGCTATCAAATAATAATAATAATAAAAATGCTTTACAACAAAACAAAGTAATTCCTATGATTCACATTCAGAAAATAACTCATTAAGTCAACTGAATTTTGCACTTCCAATTCTTTCTTTAGTTTCTCTTTGCTCTCTCCTCTCATTTCGTGCCATGGCGGTTGAGTTTGTTGGTGGTTCTCTTCTTTCTGCTTTCATTCAGGTCACATTCGAAAAACTTGCTTCTACTAAAATTGGAGACTATTTTCGAGAAAGAAAACTCAATGACAAGCTGCTGAAGAGGCTCAATATCACGCTACTGTCCATCAATACTGTGGTCGACGATGCAGAAAAAAAGCAGATCAGAAATCGACACTTGAAAACATGGCTTGATGCGGTCATAGATGTTATTTTTGAAGCAGAGGATCTGTTGGAAGAAATTGACATTGAAGTTTCCAGATGCAACGGGAAGTTGAATCTCAATCCAGTATTCCTACTAGCAAGGTATGGAGTTTCTTTAATGTCTCTTCTAGCTCATTTGACAAAGAAATTGAATCAAAGATGTATTAAGTCCTTGACAACCTAGAACATCTTGCTAGCAAAAAGGACATACTAGATTTGAGAAAGGCTACTAAGACTCAAGAAAAATGTTACTGGTGATTATGGATCGAATAGCCAAGTGTCACAAAAATTGCAATCAACATCTATGCCTGTTGATTCTGTTATATATGGAAGAGATGATGACAAGGAGATTATCCTTAACTGGCTAACATCTAATGCTGAGAATGATAACCAACTCCTATCAATAATTTCTATAGTTGGTATGGGTGTGATGGGCAAGACCACGCTTACCCAACATTATACAATGGCCCAAAAGTGGAGGGTAAATTTGATGTCAAAGCTTGGGTTTGTGTTTCACAAGATTTTGATGTTTTCAAGGTAACAAGATCTATTCTTGAGGGTATTACCGGATCAACTGATGATAGTAGAGACCTAAACATGGTTCAAGGCAGGTTGAAGGAAAAACTAACTGGGAAGCAATTTCTTCTTGTTTTGGATGACATTTGGAACGAAAAGTTTCTCAACAGAATCAAAGTTTCTTCAATTGAAACTAACTGGTAACCTGAAAAGTAACATTGGAACTCAAGGTAACCTGTTTATTCGAGCAAATGAAATGTTTCGACTAGAGCATTTAGAAGAAAACATTGTTGGGAATTATTTTCCTTACATGCTTTCCAAGATGAAAATCCTCAAATAAATCCCGACTCAAAGGAGGTTGCTAACAAGATTATTAAGAAATGCCAAGGGTTGCCTCTAGGCTTGAAAACAATTTGAAGTCTCTTATACAAAAAACCGTCTTTGGTAGAGTGGGAAAATATATTGGCAAGCGAAATATGGGACTTACCTGAAGAAGAGAGCAACATCGTCCCTGCTTAAATGTTGAGCTATCATCACCTTCCTTCTCATCTCAAGAGATGTTTCTCTTATTGTGCTTTATTTCCTAAAAATTATGCGTTTGAAAAGGAGAATTTAATTTTATTATGGATGGCTGAAAACTTTTTGCAATGCCCTCGACAGAGTATGAGTGTAGAAGAAGTTGGCGAACAATACTTCAATGACCTATTTTCAAGGTCATTTTTTCAGGAGTCAATGGAATATGGAATAGATTTTATCATGCATGACCTTCTCAATGATTTGGCAAAATATGTAAGCGGAGATTTTTGCTTTACATTCAAAGACGTGGAATCACATAACATATTGAAAATGACTCGCCATTTTTCATTTTTAGGAAATCCACGCGATGCTTCTAAAGTTTTTGACAACTTATACAATGCAAATAGATTACGCACATTTCTACCACTATGTATTAGATCTGAGGAAGGTGCAAGTAAGCTCTGGGTGTCTAGCACATTGATGCATGATTTGTTCTCAAAGTTTAAGTTTTTTCGTGTATTGTCATTGTCTGGTTTTGCCATTGAGAATGAGTTGCTTGATAGCATAGGCAACCTCAAGCATCTTAGTTATCTAGACCTTTCTGGTACCAACATAAAAAAGCTGCCTAATTCAGTATGTTCTCTCTATAACTTGCAAATACTGAAATTGAGGAATTGTTTGTCTTTGGAAGAGTTGCCATTGAATTTATGTAATCTCACTAATTTGCGTTACCTTGATTTTAGTGGAACGAAAGTGAGAAAAATGCCTATGAATGTGGGAAAACTAAAAAATCTTCAAGTACTTAGTTCATTTTACGTGGACAAAGGTAGCGATGCCAATGTTCATAACTTGGGAGAACTCAATCTTCATGGAACACTACAAATTTCAGAGATGCAAAACATTGTAAATCCATCTGATGCACTGGCAGCAAATTTGAAAAATAAGGTACACCTTGTGAAGCTAGAGTTAGAATGGAATGGAAACAGTGATAACTCGGAGAAAGAAAGGGAAGTGTTGGAGAAGCTACAACCTTCCAAACACTTGAAGGAGTTGTCGATCTGGAGCTATGGTGGGACACGATTTCCAAATTGGTTTGGTGATAATTCATTAATGAATCTGGTGTATTTGAAGTTGAGCGATTGTGAAAATTGTGTGTTGTTGCCTCCACTTGGGATTTTGCCATCTCTCGAGGAACTATGGATCACGGGGCTGTCTGGGATAGTGGTGATTGGCAGTGAATTTTATGGCCAATCAGAGTAGTTATTCTTCAGTTAGTCTTCCATTTGCATCTTTGATATCCTTAAAATTTGAGAATATGAATGGGTGGGAAGAATGGGATTGTAAAAATGTGATGTGTGCTTTTCCATGTCTCCGAAGGCTTTTCATAAATAATTTTCCGAATCTAAAAGAGTGTTTGCCTGAAAAACTTCTAATTGCTAATTGCAACCAACTTGTAGCTTCTGTTCCATTGGCTCCATTCATTCATGTGTTATATCTACGTAGTTGTGGAAGGCTGCATTTTGATTATCAACCATCTACTCTTAGATGTCTCAGAGTTGATGGTTGTTGCATGGAAGAATCATTGCTTGAATGGGTTGGGCACAACTTATCTCAGATCTCTCTCCATACATTAATAATTTGGGATTGCCCAAATATGAACATTCCTCTAAGCTGTTGCTACAATTTCCTTGAAAAGTTGGACATCTTCGGTAGTTGTGACTCTCTGAGGACCTTTCCGCTGGATTCCTTCCTAAAACTCAAGTATCTCAGATTGGAAAAGTGTCTTAATCTTGAAATGACTTCACTCGAGCATGATCATAGCCTTACACATCTTTATATCATTGAGTGTCCTAAATTTGTATCATTTCCCATAACATTCTCGGCACCCAAGCTAGAGTATTTTAAGATTTGCGATTTGGATAATTTAAAATCTTTGCCTGAATGCATGCACAATCTGTTCCCATCTCTTACTAGGCTAGATATAAAAAATTGTCCACAACTAGAGTCGTTCTCTGATGGAGGTTTGCCATCAAGCCTAAAAGATTTGTCTCTCAATGGATGCTCCAAACTTTTTACCATCTCACTGAAACGGACTTTGGGAATCAACACTTCTCTAAAGAAAGTGTATTTTGAAAACATGGATGTGGAGTCGTTTCCAGATATCGGGTTGCTTCCCCTCTCTCTCACTTCTCTTTCTATCCATGGTTGTCAGAATCTTAAGAATCTGGACTACAAGGGTCTCTGCCTGCCACCTCTCCTCTCTTGAAAGATTGTATCTTTTGGAACGCCCCAACCTTCAATGCTTACCCGTGGAGGGCCTACCTAAATCCATTTCACATCTAGAGATTACCGGTT
>Ga0315913_1011011_pt1 | contig 10292 bp, 7 predicted proteins | sample MpolsnodulesMG_FD_207736 | JGI IMG/M metagenome (GOLD analysis project Ga0315913, IMG submission 207736) | Medicago polymorpha root nodule microbial communities from Los Angeles, California, United States - small nodules | ecosystem: Host-associated > Plants > Roots > Nodule | place: USA...
GGTACGACTTTTATGCATAAGAGAGGATTAAGCCACCGAAAATGAAAGTGAAAAGAGAAATTATTATACTTCACTTTCATCACTAATAAGAAAACAATTTTACTTTGTCGACAAGAGATTGCAAAGATTCTTCTTTCTGCCAAAAGATGTGGTGATTTCTTTTTATCCAAATTATAGATAACCAAATAGGATGCAATGACGAACACACGCTTTTCAAAAAGTAATCTAGGTGACCAAAATGGATTAGGTGGTTAGATAAACACCTCGGACTAACCGAAATCATGCCTAACCAATGCGCCAACAAAGGCCAGAGTGCAAAAGAAATCACTCATGATATACTTTTGACCATGGTTGTCAAACTCGTTAGTAGACTTGTACGAGTGTACGGACCTAGAAAGGAAAAATGAGTGGAATCGCACATAGAATTACTTTTGAGGTAGACCCGCGAGTCTATGACGAGTTTACGAGTCTATGACGAGTTTACGAGTCTATGAGGTTTTTCGAGGAAAAAAAAACCCAAAAAAGCTCAAACGAAACAAGATTTGAAAGGGAAAAAAACTAGAATCTTCTTTTCTTTTTCGATCTCACTTTCAATTTAGAAACAAAACTCCCACTCTCTCACCGAAGATAGAAGAACTCAGGTCACACTCACCTTCATCGACGACGTTCTTTTGTTGTGTATCAAAATATTATAAAAACTGACGTTGTTAATAATTACATGCAAAATTGTGATGGAGGCAATGTTGAATCAGGTGGAGGTTAAAATAATTCAAGTTAGGTTACCGTTAATGATGAATAAGGTGTTTTATCAGGGTTGAGTTTGATGATGATGGTCAGGATGTTGGTGAAGATGATGGTGATGATGATGGTGGTGGTGATTTTGATGATGAACAAGATTTCACATGAACTTTGAATGTTTGAAGACATTAGCATATATGTTTTATCATGAACAAGATTTCTACTTTGCTTGCTTTAATAGTTTTTTTTTGTTAAATGTTTGTCATAGAGTTTGAAATTTTTATTTTTATGTTAATTGGTGCTCTATTATAAATATATATGTCATTTATGTGTCACATGTATATTTTTTAAAGTCAATTTTAATTTTTCATAGACTCATACGAGTCAAGTCTACAAATCTTTTTTGAGTCTATGTAGACTCGCGAGTCTGATAACGTTGCTTTTGACCATTCTACACAAATTAAAAAAAGTGTATAAAATAAAGAGATATAATAATATTTAGAGATGATAATAAAAAAATTTACCAACTTAGACACCATGTTGCTAGGTCGACATACAATTTGTTTTTGTTTTTTTATCGATAATTCTCCATTCCTCGAGTTGCATGTGAATCTGACCGGGCTTTAAAAATGATGCATGATTCTTCCTAATTGCCCTTTTATATAAATTTTCTTAAAACCTTGATTTTATTCCATTGTTACTCTAAAACTTCACCCTCTTTCACCCACAAACAATCATGGAGGTTCAATCAATCTCTAAAAAAAAACATCTTTCATCCATACGCTATTGCATATAAGTAAGTGAATTCTTTCTTTTTGTTCAATGATGCTAAAATTTCTATTTTTTTCTCTTTATTCAACATTGATATGTTATGAACTCTCTTAAATTCAGTTTAAGTAGGTACATGTAAACTTAGTTTACATAACCTACTTAAACTGAGTTTACATGTGCATACTTAAAATAAGATTACGTGAAATCATTAGACAAGGTTGAAGAGTTTAAAGCAAAGTTTAACTTTTAGTATGTACACTTAAACTTAGTTTACATGACCTATTTAAATTGAGTTTAAGATTAAATTACAATAAAATCAAGTATTCTCTATCGTTAAAGCAATTCTTCTTTTTTTTTTCCTTTAAATTTTGTTTCACTTAACTTCAATTACAGTAGAATCGAGTCTTCTCCATCGAAAGGAGAAATTTTGCTTGGAGAAGTATGGTTTTGGAAGAGGAAAGAAGGAAGAGACATTTTTTTGGGTTTTGGAAGAAGAAAGAAGGAAGAGGCGTTAGTTTGCTGGGTGAATTTGAAAATTAAATCTTATTTAACGGTAATTTTGTCATTTTGGGACGTAGCCATGAATACATGGTGGTGTAATTAGAAAAATTCTAATATTTTTACTACTTCGCTCTAAGTATTGAAATATTTATTATATCATAAATGCAAAATGCAATATATTAAATTATGTTTAATGTGTGTGATATTAATTAGAGGTATATCACCTTAAAAAATGAAAGTGTCAATCACTTTTGAAAAAATCTTGGAAATATGTCAACAATTGTGAGACAAAAAGAGTTGATATTTGGTCATTTTAGTAATGATGAATCGATCAATAACCAAACGTAACAATTGTTATGGACCGAGATAGTTGATCTTTGGTCAGTGGTTACTTTAGGTTTTTAACTTTGTTTCAAAACTTCTCCCTCAAAAAAAAACTTTGTTTCAAAACTTTGATTTGTTTGTAAAATCAAGGTATAATTAAATAAATTTTTTTCCCTTTTATACTATTACAAAATCCAAAACAAGATTGTAGTGGTACGATATAAAAGGTTCGACCTAATTATCTTTCGGGTTATCCAATAAGATAGCTCATTAATAACATGTTATGAAAGCCTAGTACGAAAACCATGTCCAAATCCACCGAAGGGACCACCTCGTCTTGTCATATGGCCCAACACAAGATTCGACCTTCTACACCATCTTGGGTGATACGTCGTATCAGAACGACGTGTGGCACAAAAAAGAACATTTCAAGACGTCTCAGAAACCACTTCATTCCCACCTCATATACTAATAGCATCAATGCACCCTCAACGCCTTAAAAGCATAAACCAACATATGGGTTGATCCTATTACAAATATCTCATTTGAATCAGATAGGAACCTCCATCTATCTCGAGTTTAGTTTCTCTAAACACGTTGGAATGTCATGTCACTAACTACGTCAATCGTAAAAGAAAATATAGCAAAGACATGAAGTGTATCATTATAATACATCACTTTAAACAAGGGTCTTGTTCCCATGTATGATCAACTTACTTTTTACTCACTTTGCTACATGCTAACACTCACTTACTACCTCCGTCCTAATTATAAGACCTTTTTGAGAAATTTTTTTGTCCTTTTTATAAGACCCATTTGCTAGTTCCAACTACATTAATTATTTCTTTAGATACATGCCCCTATTTATTATACATATTTTTCTTCAATCATCAATAAATAACATATGGAAAACATAAACTAACTCTCTCACTTTTTTTATTACAAGAGAACCAACCCTTCATCTTTTGTTAACATAAGATCAAGGGTAATAACTGTCTTTACAAGATGAAGGGGTAATAAATGAACCAATGTCCAATATAGAAAGCTGGTATGTTCTCATAGACCCCCTCCACTCTACAACAAACCACATCACCCTCAAAGCCTCCCACGTAGTCACTATTGCTTCCTATTTCTCGTCTCTCATCGGTGAAATTGAACAACTTCTTCTGTTACACCAACCATTGGAGTGTGAAGAAGTGACACAGATACAATGAGCACTGATGATCGACGAAAGCATAGAATCTTGATGGTCTCAGATTTTTTCTATCCTAACTTTGGTGGTGTCGAAAATCATATTTATTATCTCTCTCAATGTTTGCTCAACTTAGGCCACAAGGTTATATTTCCATTTTTACCATTCTTTTCTAATTAAGGTTGCTAACTTATTTGGCTTTATTAGGGATTTCCAAGATCTTATTATTACATCAGAATTTCTGTAAGTGTCCCTGGAAGTGCTTCTAAAAATAGCTTATGACACGTGTCGGTCCCTAAGTTGTTTTTAGCTTTCCAAGAGTTTAACTCCATTTCCTTTTTGATAGTTAGAAACAATCTCCGTAAAACCGACATAAACAAATGTGATTACATTCAAATATTCAATGATGCCATTAATTAAGTGCTTATAAGATGAGTATTTATCATATAAGCTATTTCTATGAAAAAAGATAAAATAAAGTCACATTGTTTTCATAAGCTATCCTAGAGAAGCTCAATCAAGTCAGTCCAAACAGGCTTTAAATGCACAATGTGAGAGCAATTTAAGTTTTTTTCTAACTCGTAATAATTTAATTGTGTGATTAGTCAACTAGACATAGTGGGAAAAGACTTGGTTATTGTTAGTTATGCTAAGGTTTTTTGTTTGTAGTAATGTGAAATTCAATGAAAAATGATGATTCAGGTGGTGGTTGCAACTCATGCTTATGGAAATCGATCTGGGGTCAGATACATGACTGGTGGTCTGAAAGTATACTATGTTCCATGGAGACCATTTGTTATGCAGAATACGTTTCCGACCATCTATGGGTTATTACCAATTATAAGAACGATTCTTATTCGAGAAAGAATTACAGTGGTGCATGGACACCAAGCCTTTTCGACATTTTGTCATGAAACTCTCATGCATGCAAGAACCATGGGATACAAGGTTGTGTTTACAGATCATTCTCTGTATGGTTTTGCTGATGCTGGAAGCATTCACATGAACAAGGTGTTGCAGTTTACCTTGGCAGATGTGACTCAAGCCATATGTGTTTCTCACACAAGCAAGGAAAACACAGTGTTACGGTCAGGTTTGCCACCAGATAAAGTTTTTGTAATACCTAATGCCGTTGATACTCCCATGTTCACGCCACCAGCAGTGGATTGTCCAAGAAGATTGGAAGAGATTGTTATTGTTGTTATCAGCCGATTGGTTTATCGGAAGGGAGTAGATTTGCTTGTCGAAGTCATCCCGCAAGTATGCCGGTTACATTCCAATGTGAGTTGATAAAAGCATTGTCTCTCTGTCTTGCATAACTAGGAAATTTGACATATCCCATTTGGAATGTTTTGGCTTTTCATAATGGTGCTTATAGTTGCAAAATTTTTGTTTAGTGAAATTTCTGTGGTGTTTGTTCTGACGCTCTATGCAAGTAAAAGATGCTTTTGTATGCAGCATATGGGCTGTTTTGTGCTGTCTGTTAAATACTACTCCCTCCGTTTCATAATACTTGTCCATTTTGGAGAATAATTTTGTTTCACAATACTTGTCACTTTCAAGTTTCAATGCAGCATTAATTATTGTCTTGTCAATGATACCCTTGCATATTTATTGTAGAGAGAGAAAAAATAGAATGAAATAATAAATGGTTAAGGGTATTATAGAAAACACACATATAATTTCATCAAAAATAACAAAATTTATTTGGTTTCTTGGTTACTGCAATTTCTCCAAAATGGACATGTATTTTAAAACGGAGGGAGTATCTGTTAAGTTTTGCTAAGATTTTCATTATCAGCATGCTTTAATGAGTGTGTGCCATATTTCTTTGTGGTGATAATTGGAGAATTGCCTGAACATATTTGATGGAAATTGAAAATTGATTTTATTCGTGTCAAAGAGGAGACTGATTCAAGGTGACCTTCAAGAAAAAAGACAAGGACTTTACCATGATGGTACCACTTTCATGATGAAGAGTTATATTGCACACTAAGCAACATTATGAAAGGATTAGTTATGGTCACTGTCATTTATTGCTTGTTAACATTGATTTTTATCAGCCAACTCAAACATGTATGAGAGGTCATCCAATTTTGCAATTGATGCTTAAACAGATAGAGAAGCATTTATCCTCCTCCAACTCCCCTCTCAACCCAAACGGCATGGAAATATTGAATTGGAAGTGTTATGGGGATGCATTTGGACAATTAGTATATAGATGATTAATGTCCGTTTAAATATGAGGTAGTTTGGCCAGTATACACGTTATTAAACCTTTCAAAAAAAATTGTACAGGGAGCTTTCTCTGTACCTTCACTAAAAGTAATGTATATGTTTACAATCTTTGATGCCAACCTTAATACAAGTGCTGAAGTAAAACTGTAAAACCTGGTTTGTATTCCTCAATTATAACTCAGCATTGTGATATAAATTTTATATCTGCTGACAGACAGCACTGTCTTTGGTGTTAACCTGTACTAAAACTGCACCAATAGAAATAAATAATGCTACAGAAATGGACTGAAGTTATTTTTTTTTAATTGTACACTTCCAAAGGCATAACTTATATATCTGTTTGAAGGTTCGTTTCATTGTTGGAGGTGATGGAGCTAAGCGTGTGCGGTTGGAAGAGATGAGAGAAAAACATTCTTTACAAGACCGAGTTGAAATGTTGGGAGCTGTGCCACACGCACAAGTCCGATCTGTTCTGATACGTGGCCATATCTTCTTAAATAGGTTCAGCTTCCTTAACAAGTTTCTCTGCTTTTTTTTTAAGCTTTACAACAGTGAGTTTATAATTCTTCTGCTTCAATATGGAAGTTGAACGGTTCTTGAAGTTGAGTTTACTTCTGTGATGGGATGTTGGGTTTCTAACATCGACACCAGTCATTGTGCACATCGATTTTTTTAATCTTAATAAATAACATTCGTATTGTTTCAGTTCCTTAACGGAAGCTTTTTGCATAGCGATATTAGAGGCTGCTAGCTGTGGATTGTTAACTGTCAGCACACGTGTTGGAGGAGTTCCTGAGGTAAGCAGTACAACATATTTTGCTTCTATGCCTGTTTGGGATGAGAACATAGTAATTTACAGTGTGTCTGAAAAATTTGTTTAAGAACTTTGGGTTCTTTCCAATTCGACAATCTTGGAATGCTATCCTATAGAGGCTTGATATAGATGCAATTCTTTGCTATATAGGTTTTGCCAGATGACATGGTTGTTTTGGCAGAACCTGATCCCAGTGATATGGTGTATGCAATACAAAAGGCCATACATATGCTGCCAAAAATTGATCCACAAGTTATGCATAATCGAGTAAGTTTTCTGTTTAGAATTCAAGGTTATGTTTGGATTGAGGGTTTTGGAGAGGAGGGCTTACTTTTCTTTTTTAAATTATGGACACTATAAAATGATTTTTTTTAAATCAATTAAGTGTGATTGAACAATTATATGATCATTGATCATGATGTTCTTTTAATTTTAAAAATAAAACAAATGTATATCAAATTATAGATTTAACCCTCCAAGCTCTCCCCTCCAAAACACACCCTAAATGTTCTTTTCTGATACATTTCGTGGGGAAGCTAATTCCTTTTTGTTTGTGTTTTCTGTAGGTGAGGGAGCTCTACGACTGGAATGATGTTGCCAAAAGGACTGAAATTGTGTATGACCGTGCTTTGAAGTGTTCAGATCAAAATCTACTAGAGCGTCTCTCACGGTATAATCTGAACACCACAATTTCAACTTGACAATAATGGCAATATGTAGTACATAGTCGTAATCCCAAGTCTACTATTTATTCAGTCATGTCATTTTACTATTTACTTTAGCAAAACATTATTTTACCTGCTTTAACATAGACTTATTGACTTGTCCAAAAAAGAAAAAGAAAAAGCTTATTGATACATGGTAAAGCAATGTATTTTTTGGATCTTTATTTGGCAGCACTACAATCAAGGCAATTCTTTTCTATGGGTATAGTAGTTCAAGTGTAAAACTAATACCTAGTTTAGAAGAAGAAACATGAATCATATTAAGTATATATAGATCTTCCTTTCTTTATTCAAAAATTGATGTCAGTTTAATATTAGAACATGCGTGTTGTATTGAATTGAGCAGCTACCAATGCCGATTTTCTCCATTTTCTTTAGATACCTCTCTTGTGGAGCGTGGGCAGGAAAGTTGTTTTGCTTGGTTATGATTGTTGGTTATTTGTTATGGCAGCTATTGGAACTATGGCAGGTAGGCAGTGGTCTTGGATGTTACATTTTCTGCATGATTATGTTTCAGATTTCAGCAACTGTATTACTTGTATATTTCCCTTATTAGCCTGCAGATGATATTGAAGAGGTGCCGGATTTCACTCTTCCACACAATTGTGATGAAGAAATCTTGGAAAATACACAATGATATTAATGGCGTATTTTGGTGTTCCACGGAGTTCTCTTTTGCTCATAAATCAGAAATGAAGAAGAATACTGATGGTGTTTCTAGTAGCTGCATTTCATCCCAGTTCCCAGATCTTGTCAAAGCTGATAATCACTAGATCTTGATGGCGTATACTGAAGTGTCTGAATTGAAGACCGGAGTCCGGATGCACTTGCCATGTAGAGAACCACGGAAGGCTGTGTTAGTATTAATGTCAATGTTTTAGCATTACTTTGTTGAGCTTCGTAGTTAAACACATAAATTTAGTCTGAAAAATTAAGGTTCTGATATTTTTTTTGGGTACAAGAGCATCTAGAAGCACTAGCTCTTTTCATTAATAAAGAATATCCCCCCTCCCCTTTTTCCATGAAATGCCAGATTGGTCAATAAAATAATAACTTGCATGAAATGTCACTTTAGATAAATAATTAAAGATGTTAAATTCTCAACATATTCCATGCAAAAGGAATTATTTGCTGCTTTACACTATAATCAAGTTTTGGAGTGAAGTTAATTTTGAGTCGATGTGTTAAGAGGAAAATAAGTACAAGATACGATGGTAGTTTTAGCATACACATTAAGGTGATAGCAGTGAGTGAAACGCCCATTAATTTCAAACATGCTCTTAGCTATGACTTGAATCTTGATGGGTTGTTGCCTCGGCCTGAGTTTACTTTTTGTGATAATTTCTAGAGTATCAATATTCAATATGCACGTTGGAATTCATGAGCAAGAAATAAGTGTCAAAAAGATTGAAATAATTTATAACAAAATCACTTTTGTATAGTTGTATCCAAACAAACTATTTTTTTCAAGATGTGATTTTTATTACGATAAACAAACGAAAAAATAAATTATGATTTATTATAAAAAAAAAATGATCTCTAATAAACGGACCTAATTATACCATACCATGCAAGTTGAGAAAGTTGTGTTAGACGTTTTTTTTTCAAATTAAGAAAGAAAAACTTAAAATTTTATCTAAGATAGATATTCCACTTGCTAAGTTGGTCAATTTTTAGTAACAAAAAAACAGTTTGTCAATTTTTAGTAAAAAATATAAAAGGTTGTTGGTCAATTTATACTAAGAAGAATATCATCAATAATTCATAATATAAACATAAAATAAAAGGTAGTAGCCAATTTATGGTAATTAAAACTTAATAGTGTGAAACAAATAGTAGACTTGAAGTTTTCCCATTTTAAAGGGAAGTCTAGAAACACATCATAAAAAACCTAACTATACAGATCATCTTCATCATCCCCTCCAGTAGTAGTTGCAAGGTGGTCAGATACAGTAGAACTAGTTGCGGTATTTGAAAATCTAAATTCACTTCCGAATCCCCTTGATTGTTGTAGGGTCTGAGCAAATGCTTGATATTTGCGTATATCAGCATCACTGACACTCCTACGTGCATACTTCATGGACTCCTCAAAATGAGCAGCTTTAATCTCTGCAACTTCTTCGTCGACCAAGTCTTCATCCATGCCCTCAGGGTTTTCCTTCCTCTTCCTCTCTTGCTCTATGTCCTGTAACCACAACAATATATTAGCTCAAACATTATCAGAATAGATTTATCAAGTTTCTATCATATTTATATACAAACTAGTATGCGCATTTTCATCAAATTAGAAAGTTCCATCTTTCAAAGTTCTAAGTTTCACAGTTCTAAGGAATAAAAAGAATACATATTAACCAAAAGCATACCTTCTCTATGTTTTCTCTAATAGCATATTTGCATGCTCGCTGGCATATTTCTGTAATGTCGGCCGATAGAATATTGGCAAGTGTACCAAACACTATCGAAGTAGTAAAAATATCGTTCCCACGAGGACTGGTTTTAATTTCAATAATTCAATTACGTTATTCAAAAGGATGTATAAAGTTCTTTTAATTTGCCACTAAACAGTTAGTTTGGTTTGATTTGATGAAATCAAGTAACTTAAAATAAAGATTGATTACGAAATTATGGAGAGAGATGAGGTCGGGTCTGTCGAATCCTCTAGATGTTTCCCTAATTGGTATACTGTACCTATTCTTATGAAATGATTCTCTAGTTCACGATAATTAATAAAATAGTCCTAATCAATCCCTTGAGTTAGGACCCTCTTCTCAAACTACAGCCCCTAATTCCTTAGGTGGTCTAATAATCTTTGAAGGTTTAAAGCACGTTAACCTAATATCACTAATAAACGATTATCCATTCCTAGACTAACCATGTTTATTAGAACAATTCAATTAGGTCTAAGTCGAAAGCTAGGGTCAGTAGTCATTCATTCTCACTAAATCAGGTTTATATGTGATCAGGATATAAAAAGCATTAGGAACAATTG
>Ga0315913_1011012_pt1 | contig 10292 bp, 8 predicted proteins | sample MpolsnodulesMG_FD_207736 | JGI IMG/M metagenome (GOLD analysis project Ga0315913, IMG submission 207736) | Medicago polymorpha root nodule microbial communities from Los Angeles, California, United States - small nodules | ecosystem: Host-associated > Plants > Roots > Nodule | place: USA...
GTCCTTGGCAATTTTCTGAAAATCCATCAATTTGGTCCTTGAAAATTTTCTGTAAATCAATCAATTTGGTCCCTGCTTACGTGGCATCTGACGTGTTAAGCCTTGTAAGAGGTTAACGTTACACGTCACCTCCGTTAACAGACCAACTTAACGGAGGGACTTATTTGATTGACATTTTATAAATTCAGGGACTAAATAGCTATTTCGCAAAATTCAGGGACGAATTTGGCTGATTTTTTAAAATTCAAGGACGAATTTGAGGTATTAGTCATTTAAAAATTAAGGGAGAGGGTTGTAATTCAAGCATTTTATAGGGGAAAGAGTGTATATTTTACTTTTCAAGGGAGGGAAGTGTATATTTTAACATAAGAGGAGAGGTGAGTGTAATTCAAGTATCTTTGAGGGGAGGGTAATTCACTCAAATAAAAATAGTTTGTTCTTGGATGAATGTAGATGTATTTTTGAAAAAAAATAAAAAAATTGGGGTTAATAGAAATAGAAAAAAACAACAATTTAGACTTTGATAAAATACAACTCCGTGAGTTTGAAAAAAAAAAATACAACTCCATGAGTTTAAAAAAAATACAACTCCATGGATAACAAACTGAAAATTTGTTGGAACTCATGGCTAGTCTGATATAGCTTAACCCCTATCTAACTCTGAAAAACACTACCATTGTATCACATTAAACTAAACTATGAACCAATCTACAGCCCATAAAGTACCCATTATTAAGTGGTAATAATGTCATTGACCTTTTCAACTAAGTTTCTCATGTATGATTCCTTCAAATGATCCAATTAATCCCATCATTGTAACAAGAAAGCAAGCAAAGCTAAATATCCTGAGAACAATCCATTTTTTAGTCCAAGCTCCAATTTTCTTCTGTACAAAGTACATTTCAACTGGGAAATATATAGCCAGTGGCCAGAAATTTATGCCTCCTAGTACTCCTAGAATTTGGTTGAAGTAAGGAAAGAAAATTGCAAGTCCAGTGGTTGAAATCACATAGCTTGTTCTGAAACAGAACCTGAAAAGATTTATCTCAAAAGCAGGTAATAGAGGAAGTTTCACTTTATGGAAATCATTCACAAAGCCACTCTCGGGGTATTTTCTTGAACACCATCTATCAGCAGTATTAAATATTGGTTGACTGAATACCTGTCGAGAAGACCATATAAATGACGCACATTATTAATAAAAGGTAACGTGAACACAGTGAAAGAGGTCATATTATCGCTAACTATTTTATTAAAAGTTGTTTGAAATCATTGAAGAGCATGAATGATTTAGCTTGAACTAAATTTGATTTATAAATCAATTCTTCAAAGTACATTCTCTATTGAGAAATATTCAAGTACCACATTAAAAAGGTATAAGATCTAAAAGTTTTGTTTGAAAGTTTGTAGGAAAAGAGAGGGGAGGAGGGCTTTGAGGACACCCATAAGTATTTTCAAATCAATTACTTCTCTTCAAAGTATTTTCAAAACAAAAATATTACACATAAGTATTTTCATCCCACTCCCATAAAAAATACTCTTCCAAAAAACGTGAGGGATTCGTCTATGTTTCTTGTCCTCACATTCCCTTGCAAGCCCTCCCCTCATTTTTCCTCCTAACTCTCAAACAAAGCTTAAATTTGTTCATAAAGAGTGGCATCCTTTGCCTTACAAGTGGGTTTTGTAAGAATGAATTAGCCTTGATATGAAAACTTATTAGTTTTGAATATAATTTTTCTATATATTAGTAATTTAACCTATTAACCTTGCTTGCATATGATTGGTTAAATAATAGCAACATGGGCAAAAAATGTAAGTATAAGTAACCGAAACTAAATATCAAATCCAGTTTTGTACACTTCACAAAAAAGATCATAGAATAGCACACCATATAATAGCTTGGTTTTTGTATACAACTGCACATGTTTGTGTCAGGTTAAAATAAAACTGTGTTTCAACTATGCCTCTTCTGAAGTTATTTATTAAAACAAGTCAATTCTGATAGGTAAGAGTAGTACCTGGTACCCTCCAACCAAATGAATGATAATGCAAACATTGGCAAGGTCAATAAGCCAGTAAGGCTCATAAAACCCAAAGCCTGTCAAGAGATTTCCTGGTGTAGCATTTCCAAAAGCTGCATATCCAAAGCCTCCACAACATATGTAAAAAAATGTTGTAATGGATATTGCCATCATGGAGGCCTTTTTCATGGTTTGATTCTCTGGTGGAGGAGACTCTAGAGTGTCCTGTGCTCAACAGAATTCAATAATTTGTTTCAGATATAATTCCTTTTTTGTTTCTGCCTTATATTAATCAGCATTTACTTATAAAATTTGAATAGGAAATGTTTAAGGTACCTGTATCTCAAGAAATATCATTGAGTATGGATAGGAAAAGCTAATGTCACCAATTGCCTGGAAGATTAACCAGATTTTGTCAGCAACATTAGCAGTTTGCACTCCTGCCAAACTTCCCATAATTCTTCCATTTTCTGCAAGTGCAACCCAAGTCATATGAAGTGTGAATCAATATAGTAGCATAGTATGGATTATGGGATACTAATGTTTTTCTTTCTTCACGATGTTGCTTTAATTAGACAATTGGTTGACCGACCAATTAAGAAATCTCTTGATTTAACTGGGATATCTTTATACATTATATTGTTCATGATTCATAACAGTTTATATTCATGATCATGAACTAAATTGACCTATCCAAAAAGACTTAGATGATAAAACTCAAGATCTATAATTTAGGGACTAACTTAGTGTTTCACTCTACGACATCATTGTTTGATTTATGTAGCTGACTCATTTAGCGAAAAAAGGGTTTGGTTGTTATATGATGCTGCCTTAATTATCAAGAGACTTAAAAATTAACAAATAAGCAGAATCAGAATCATAAATTAATAGAAATTGAGTGAAGATGAGACTTACTTATGACTGTTGCTATGCCAAGTCCAAGTCCAATGAATGAATAAGTAAAGGACATTATTGCAGCAACAACTGAAACCCATGTCATGCTATGAAGATCCGGTATGAATGACATTACAATCTGAACAACTCCAAACAGTATCATATACAAATTACCCCCATACCTACAAGGAGCGCCATGCCCTTCCTTGTGATAACAATTTGATTTCATAACAGCCCTGTATTAATTAGTAGAATAAACATTTGTCATTATAACGGCAAAACTGATTGTTTATTTCACTAGGGAGAGCCCTCCTTTTATAGGAGAAATACATAATTTCAACTCCTTAAATTAATCAGTGATATAATATAATCAACAAGAAATAAAACATAGATCATGCTCTTGGCATGCATTAACAGGAGAAGTACCTCACACTGGTTGCTGTGGTAAGTACATAGGCAATACTTGTAACATACAAGCTCAAAAATTGAAGGAAACCAGCCACATATGCCCTTTTTGTACCTGTACAACATTAAACTCAGATCTATGTTGGGTAGAGTGATTAAACAAAGTGAAGAATGTTATGTTTAATTACCAAGATTGACTCTAACAGCATCCATAAAAGAGTAGTTTCTTTTCCCAGTTACAGAGTCAGGATGTCTGTAACAATCAGCCAAAAGGAATGAAGAAACATAGGTAGCTATTGCACAAGAAAGCAATGCAAGTGGCCCACCAATCCATCCTAATTGAGCAGTACTCCATGCCAATGACAAAACACCAGAACCAATAACACCAGTGATGATATGAGCCAAGGCACTCTTTAAATTTCCTGCAGAATTTGTAGCAGGATAAAACCTTAGTATTCAAATTCATGCATACAAAAATTATTTGGTTACGAATTTTACCAGTTCTTTTGGCATGCCCATCGTCATCATAAGCACCAGAAGCAGTTGTTATTTGTAGAGAGTTTTGCTTATTCATCTTTATCTAAGCATATATAACTCAATGGAAGCTTGATTTTGCTGCATATGATAGAAAATCCTGAGCTCACAATAATAAAGACAAATTAGTCCACAAGTTAATACTCAATACACACGGCAACACACATAACTCTTTGGATTAGATGTGCCCCGGAGTTTGATACCCCATGTACTGACACTGACATATCAGTGGCATAGTTACTTTTACTTTGCCGTTTTATGCTATTAACATGGATGCTTCACAGATTCATCATTTTCATTTATAGCGAATTTGAATTTGAATTTATATTGGATCAACGTAATCCATCAATTTGAATGAATGAATATCGTTTATTTTTGTAAAAAAACAATCCTAACCGACTAATTATAAGAAAGCATGTATTGTTGACTCACTTGGTCAAATAAGAAAAAACAAAAAGAAGGAGAAGAGGCGGCATGGGTACCTGAACCGAACATGGTAAGGATCCGTCCGCACCGACTGAGTGAGGCTTTTGAGTACTCACTTTGTAAGTTTGTTTAGCCATTCGCGTCGATTGTTTCGCGCTTTTCTGTTTCGTTACACACACTTATCTCTATCTCAATCTTCAACCACCTTATTTATTTTATTAAATTTAAAAGGATATTTTATTTTTAAAAGTAACCTTTATATATATATATATATTAAAGTATGGTGATTAAACAAGGTGAACTATTTTGGGACGGAGGGGCAATAATTTTGTTTTTCATTTATAGTAAGATTGATAATGGATAAAAATTCATCATATGAAATTAAATGCTTTTAATATCGTCAAATTGGATATTCTCATTATCATTTTTCTCATATCCCTTTTTAATAACTTTCAATCTTTCGTCAAAAAGTCTTAACTCAACTGACAATGTTGAAATTACATGCCCGAACGTCGTAATCTGGATTCGATCCCAGGACCTCACAGTTGTGTGAGTTTAATTTTAGTGGATTACCACTTCTTCTAAGACAAAAAGAAAATAAAAAATTTCAACTTTTCCTTTTAATCTCATTCTTTTTCATGATTATATATATTTCTTTCAATGAAGAAATAGTAAAATTAAGAAGAGATAGAGAGTTAGGAGAGAGAATGAGAGAAAAGAAAAGATGATGATACATATTCATTAGAATATTTTCAAATTGATTCTTTGAAAGGAGATTGATTTTTTCCAAAAAAAAAAAAAAAAGTGTAGTAAAATAGTCCAATGTCCATACAAACTATTTTTCTGGGTATGGTTACAAAATAACAAAGCAGAAAAGAACAAAAAGAAAATAAATTCTTCTAAAAAAGAAGAAAAGAAAAACCATATATAGAAGGGAACTTAGACCATCCATGATACAAGAGTCTTAAACATTTAAGATTACCTTTATTGGAGAGAAAAATTGTTGGAGTCTTCCTTAATACCTCCAATATTAAGTGGGACTCACACTTACTTCTATTAAAAAATGGGTCATATTATCTTGTGCCCTTATGGCACATGTTAAGCATTAAAATTTTTAACACTAATGGTAAATATTAAATGAAAAAAATTAATATTATATTTTTTAAGCAATAAATTAACACAATCTCCGATACATAATTTCTATTAATGGAATCCTTAACATGTGCCCTAAGGATACAAATTAACATTTCCCTTACAAAATTATGAATGAGTGATGTATACACGTGAGATCGTCGGAGAAGTGACTCCATATTCGATAGGAGATGATCCCGGTAAACAATAGAAATCCAATGAGAGCCTTGTTTAACCATATTCTCATCTTTCTTTATAACATCTAATTAAGTTATAAAAAAAAAAAAACTTAATTGAGTAATATTTGAGTCTCAAATTGGTACTTTCTTCTACAAAAATAACTGGTACTTTTTATATGTTAGGATCAAATAAGTCTTTTATATGTTAGGATGAAATAAGTCTTCAAATATTTTCTTTATAAATTATAAACAGTCTTCATATTTTTTTCTCAATAGAGTTTGAATTTTTACTCTAATTAGTGTTTTACTTCTTTATAAATATTTTTTTAAGAAGTTAAAATGAAATTAAATTAAACACCGAGAGTAGTTTATCTCGCACAAGGTGTGCAAAGACAAAAACTCTTCAAAAAAATACAAGATCAGGTATCTGTTACCAAACAAAACAAAAGGAAAAAATGACAAGAAGACTACTCCCTAACACGCATACAAATTAAAGGGTGTCGCCACCAGTCATTATAACTGAAAGCTAAAGTTAGCCTATTCGCCCTTAACCAAGAAAAAGATACCAACTTTACTTTGTCTAATAATTGAACCAAGTATAGTGCTTTGTTTTTGAAGATCCTATTGTTTCTTTCCTTTCAAACTGTCCAAACGCAAGCGTGCCAAATAACTCTAAAGAAAGAATGCGTAAATCACGATAACCCCGCCATGTGACCAAACTGAATTAGATGCTCACGAACAGTGTCAGGAGAAATGAATGATATACGAAGCCACTGATAAACTCCGTGCCATACACTGCCAAGTCTATACTATATACTCCTAACTATTTTTTTTCCACCACCGTAGGTTTATGTGACTGGTGCACTTTTTATTAATGACAACAAACTAAAATAACATGAGAGAAAAGATGGAGGGTGAACCCAAATTAACAAAAACCCATTGAGACGGTCTCAATTTGCATTCATGTGATAATTCATATATAGTTAATCAAGCAACGCACCTTTAATTTCATAAAACAAAAGAGACCAAACTAACCTGAAATTCTTTCTTCCTTGTTTCCTTGGTCCTCTTCTAACACTGTTTTTTCTTCTTCTTGTTCCTCTTATATTTTTTTAGGTGAGTTCTTGATCCTTTGGAAAACATTTTGGATTTGGCACTTTGCCTTTTCTATACCCTCTCTCCCTTTTCTATTTGTCTCTATCTTTTTGGACCATGTGACATCACATTCATGAGAGTTTTCTCACTTTTTAATATAAATGAGAGGTTGTCTTGTCCCTTCCATAAAAAATAATAATAGTAAAATGAGAAAACAAACAGAAACTTAACATCTTTCAGCTTAACCTTATATGAACGATGACATTTTGTGTTCTATTGAATAATGAATGATTGGAGAATTATAATAGTGTATTTGTATTGGATACACAAACAAAATCCTAACCGACTAAAAACAATCCTAACCGACTAACAAAGTATGTATAGACTTGGTTAAATAAGAGAGAACAAAAAGGTGGTGCTTCAAGGTGGGTGCTTCTAGTCATTTGCCTCCCTAGCTCTAGTGGTTCTTTTCTCGTTTTTTGGGGTTTTATCTTTGTTTTTCTTTCCTTGTTTCTGCTTTTAATTTTTTTGAGGGTTTTGGTTTTGTTCCCCTCACTCTTTGTTTTTCTTTCTTTTAATATATGATTAGGGTTTTGCAGCAGGAGACCCTTCTGCACCCCTTTTTTGCTTAAATAAAACAGAGAGAACAAAAAATTGTTTAGTTGAGTTTGACTATGTCAATACTATTGTCTAACAATTTTTTATTTTTTTTACTCTAAATCAGAAAATTGTATGGAGTGTAGCAGATGGTGGTTGCAATTGATGTTGCTACTCTGAACCGGTTTGATAGGAAAAAGATAGGAGTGCTATCAGCATGTAACACTCTTTTTAACAACTCTCTCTTATTAGAAGAATTATTGTAGGTCCTAATATTTTGAAAACGAGACCCTAGTGTTGCTAACACGTTAAAAAAGATCATACAACACATCAAAGGGTAGTTATAGAGGGGAGCTAAATTTCTCTTTGATACACCCAATATTATCAATAAATTTGCTAGAATGTTTCAATTTGATAGAATGATTCAATTTATACGGTCCATTCAAAAATAAAGTTCAACATATATGCATCAATTAATTAGTCTAACAAATCATATATCTGAACTTTCATTCATTCTTTCCAAGATTTGATAAATTTGATAGAAATATAAAAAACTAGCGAGTCATGATGGACCATAGATATTTCCTTCAAAATGAAGTACAGCTACAAACAAAGGTGAAGGATATTACTTCACTTAACCTATTTGATGGAAAGGAAAGTTTAACTTGTTCAAGTTACTACCACTCAAAACAACAATGTCCAAAACAGATGCATAAACTCTGTCACTTTAATAAACATGAACTTTAAAAACCAAATCTTTCTTTTTAATCAATTCAAAGACACAAACATCTCCTGATTTCAGTCCACTTTCTCTTGCAAATAAGTACCAGCCCGCGGAAAGGCGACGGCCATTTTTGCCCTCATAAGAACGAAGTAGTTTCACATTCCATGATCTTTTCCCAATCAGCAGCATCACATTCTTGTCCTTGTTCTCAATAACCCCTTTTAAATCTGGTACAGACTGCATAGTATAATACTATTATCAATCATCATAATTTATAATCACAGCATAACATATATATAATGTATATACACGTATCACTGCTTAAATGAATAAACGTAGTAAAAAAATTTTGTTTGAGCCTCCTACCAGTTGATTTGCTTCCAGATGACTGGGCTGTATGAGAACTGTGAAGAAAGGATTGCATGAGATGAAATTTTGAGCTACTTGCTGAGCTCTAACATCCTTTGGCCAATTCATTGATGAAGTTCTTTTAGTAGTCTTCTCATGATCACCTGCATATATGTGTGCAATGTAAAACAGAGAAGAAACTCTTGGGAGAGTATCAATTCATTATGTATACTGAAAAGAAAATGAAGAAACCAAACCAAACCTCGAACTTTCTTATGTGGTCGAGGAGAAACAAAAGGTGGTCTTTGTCTGGCCTTCTTCCGATTAAGCCATTCATCCAAAATCTCAACTGATTCATCATCACTATGGTCATCAACATTGTCTTTTTCATCATCAGTGTCACTTGAAGAATCATAATCTATTTCTACTGCATTCTGGTCAAATATGTGTACATCAAACTTGGAAGTTCTTTTATATTCAAACACCACCAAAGAGCCATGTCCAAGAGAGTAATTTTCAGTAAAAGTTTTCCACCCCTTTCCAAACCAAATCTCACCATTGATTTTTTTCCAATAAACTTTCCATTTAGTGCCATTAGGAGCCTTGATCAACACTGGATTTGATAGATGAACTCCATGTCTCCTAGTAAACTTAGTTGGTATTTGCTGTAAAAATTACAGAACACCTTTGGTCACTAAGAAAAAGGCGTCAAATACAATTATTCTTTCTACAAAGACAACAGTGATAGTTAACTAAACAATATTCATGTGTTATGTGTGTATCCATAATAAAATTTCTAGTGCTAATATTTTGATTAGTTGAAAAGTTCTAGTGCTAATATTATAAACAGAAAATATGTGAAATGCAAATATAACATGTTGCATGTGTGATGTGTGGTTATATGCTAAGAATTCTAAAGTAAATGGTACTAATAGGAATGCTAACCATCCTTTGAAGATTAGTCTGGAGGATGATCTTGAAGAAACGGATGGGGAGAGTAGAATTTCCGATGGCCATGGATGAAAGAGTGTGAAGTGATAATGAGATGTTGGATTTTGTCACTCTTCTATACTAATGACATATTTAAGCTAGCAAGCATGGGCCATTACCCTCCAATGACTATATGATGGTGGTCTGAACAAGCAAGCTCTTTATTTGTTGATGGTTATAATTAAGCTACCTGTCAAATGTCATTATTACATCTACAAAAATAATCGTCCGACTCTTCATATTTGATAATCAGAATTGTAGTATTTCCTTGGGTACCAACAACGTGTTTTTTCTTTGGATAGGAGTATTAGAACATCCACAATGGAGACGCTCAATCTTGAGGTTTTAAACGGGTCTCACGTGTACACATCACTTTAGGTCTTAATAGTATCTAATAGGTATCAATCACTCCAATACAGACCGGGAGTGGATCCTCTCCGGTAGAGATCCCTCCTGTTTTCTCTCGTGTCTAACAATCCACATTTAATTACACTCTCTCCCTTTTTATTATTATTAACACAGAGAAATACTTGCCTACGATCGAACACAACAGGTGGACTTTAGAAACAACAAATAAGAACATGATAGGTCATTATTATTTCTTTTAGAAAAATTAATTAATATGAAAAATGGAAACCATCATCGTTCTTGTCCATCGTGTTACATATCATGTATTGAGTTTCCATTAATTACACAGTAGAAGCCATCTTCTTGTTTCAACAATTTATCTCCAATATGAATATATTGTGTTATTATGTCCAATATGATTCTAAACAATATGAATATAAACCGTGTTATTTAACCCCCTCGCGGACGGTGATTTCGATTCTGCAACCTGCATTATTTTACAGGACATTCAATTTTATGCGTGGCTGAACCACAATTCTATAGCGGTGGTTGCTCGATATTCATTGGGCGAAATCACGGAGACTCCGACGTAATGACCAT
>Ga0315913_1011013_pt1 | contig 10291 bp, 9 predicted proteins | sample MpolsnodulesMG_FD_207736 | JGI IMG/M metagenome (GOLD analysis project Ga0315913, IMG submission 207736) | Medicago polymorpha root nodule microbial communities from Los Angeles, California, United States - small nodules | ecosystem: Host-associated > Plants > Roots > Nodule | place: USA...
GGAAGAAGTATTCCTTAAACTATCCTTTAATAGAAATTTGTTCTACCTGACCAAAAAAACAAAAAGAAATTTGTTCTATAATGAAGATAAGATTAAATCACAGATTAAACATGAGATAAAATTGATTAGCTTCTGCTTACATTTTAGATCATCAAACATGAACTTGACTGTTTATATTCAAAATCATAGTAATCAACTAAGCTCTACAAAATTCCCAAACAAATGTATACATAGTAACAAAAGAAAATCCAAATGATAGTAGAACTGAACACCACTCAAAGAGGAAAGAAATTAAATTTACAGACTACAATCTATTTAAATTCAAAATTTCTTAAGGAGGTTTGTGGAACATGAGTAAAGCAACAATCAATTAGTCTTCATCCATGCCGGGAGCAGGTTGGTCTCTCCTTGGGCCACCAGCAGGTTTTGACATAATAATCTGGAAGTATCAAAAAATACAATCTCCATAAATATATGCAAAGAAAAATAGATGACAATCTTGCACCCTTAACATAAGCCGTATGTATTTGCAATAATTGTCGGAAATAATCGTAGAATGGTGATTTTGGAATAAGTTATTTACTGCTTTTTAAGTTTCGTCGTATGACAAAAGTACTTGCAGAAGTGTTGGCGAGCTTATAAAAATTACTTATAACATCTTAAGAAAAAGGGCTTTGAAGGTAGCAATCAGGAGTTGTCAATGAATAATTACCTGATCGACTCGTAGTACGGTGCATGCAGCATCAGTAGCATATTTAAGAGCAAATAACCTGAGCAGAAAAGACGATGTTATCAAACGAATATTCCATATGGTGAGTCTAATTCAACATGGAAAAATAATTAGAAAAATCTAGTTTCATGAAATAGGAAAATATCATTATTTGCTCAAAAATCTATTTACATAAAACATGCATTAAAAAATAGCTTACTTAGTCACATGTAGATCCCAGACCCTCATGGTTGAGACATCCTTACAAACACCAGGTTCCAAATCAATGCCAACTTTGGTATTTCCATTAGCATGCTCTGCATAAAGAGAAGATATAATCTCCATTGCATTTAGCCCGGCATTCTCAGCCAAAGTTCTTGGAATCATCTCAAAGCTTTCAGCAAATTTTGCAATAGCATACTGATCCAATCTGTAGAACCATAAAAAAAAGATTATTAAACAAACAAAAATAATGTTCTAAAGCAGAGACACGGCGCCTAAAGTTCTGCATTAAACAAACAAAAATAATGTTCCAAAGTAATAATCTGTAAGATAAAGTTCTGCATTAAAAATTCTAAGATGAAGCTTGGAAAAACATTAGCGAGAAAAATATATCGATACAACCCAATATACTGCATTGAACCACAGATAAATAATCATGATAATAAATAGTGAGGCATACTCTATGAAACCCGCGATACAAACACAGACACCAGGTACGACAATACACTGACATGTAAACACCTTAATAATTTAAGAAAATGTAAGTGATTGAATGTCAATCACTGAAACTTCCAATGTGAAGAGTCGGCCCTACATATGGTATACTTCAGTTATATCCGGATAGGTATTTATGCCAATGTCTCATACTCTCACAGATGGAGATGTGTAGCATATATTCAGAAACAATACAGCATAACCATATGCAACTAGTAATCACAATTGAAAACACGTGTCGTTTTTAGTAAAAACGTAAGGGAAATGCAAAGTACCCTGTTTCCTTGAAGGAAAAGTCTTTCACCCTTTTAGCTAATTCAATTTCAGTTGCGGCAGCTCCAGGTATAATGCGGCTATCCCTACACATGGCCTGACAATAATTGCACACAAGATTAATCAACAATTAATATTACAATTAGCAACAACTATTGAGAGAAAAATGAATTTTGGAAGTGTAATTCAAACTGATTAATATGAATTCCTTGGTTTACAGAGGCAAAAGTAACTAACTTCACAGTTATTAAGAAATTTAGTTAATCCTCTTGAGAAATTTAGTTAATTATAATTAATCCTCTTGATCTCAGAGAAATATAAGTGTATTCTAGAACTTGTTCTATGACAAATGAGTCACAAAAGTTGAAATGTATTTTAGGATATAAATTATTAGAGTGAACAGAAGTTATATTTGTTAACGAGACCAAAATATATGAGAAAATTTTAACTTATATTAAAGACAGGAGGGAGTACCTTGTAAGTGTTCACTCCATCATCAACTGCTCTTTCAAGATCATCTAGGATACTATCTGTACTTCCTCGTAAAACCACAGTGGCCACAGAATTTCCATCAACTTCATTTTTCACAATGGTCACCTGTATATCATATCACAAGAAGGGAAAATCATATGCCACACATAAAAATAAGAACAAAAATAAGTTAGGGAATAAGCCAATACTTGTAAAAAGCATTACATAAGAAAACAAGGAAATGACGGAACACAAAAATATCGCTTTAACTTACCCTGGCACCACCGATTTCCTCGACTGAAACAGAATCCGCAAACCCCAGATCATCTGGGTTTGGTTGGCAAAGTTTCAGCTGTAGGAGGAAAATAAAATGGATTAGACAGAAGGTAACCAGAGTCTCTATGTAACCAAAGAATCACAACACTAACCATTGCGACAGAACCAGTTGTTCGGCAAAATCTACGTAGTTCAAACTTTGAACTGATTTTCAGAACCATAAGCCTACAGACAAGAATATTGAAGTTAGAAAATAAACTATACTCATACCACGGCTTCAAATAGCATTAGACATTATTTAAAACAACAAAAAAGAGAACAACTGCACACACTTGTAACGTTCACAGAAATGCAAAGCCATCTCTCCTACGGCTCCTCCACTGACAATCACTTTCGCACCAGAATCCGCAACTGCCTTGATGAGCTCCTCTACTTTGGCCTCTTCAGTTTTTGAATAGTTTTCTAGCTATATGAATCAAAACAAGTAAAATAAATTCAATAACCAAAACCATCAAATAATTTGAAAAATGCGAACAGTTCATTATAAACTATAAAAGGAAAATATTGGTCAAAATCTTAAGCTCCATTAGTACAGTATCAGGTAATAGATAAAACTATTGCCTTACACAGTAAGAAATGGTTAAAAATCAATAGCACAAATTATCTTAAATTTTTTTCTATATTGTGTTACAAGTTTAAGCTTGATTATCTGAAATAGTTTCTAAGCAAAGGCTCTAGCAAGAAATTCACAATAAAACACCACAGAAATGTCCAGCATATCAGAAATAGACGGAGGTACAAACAAGTAAAGGCATAATTTGAGAAACTCCATGCTTATACGACTAGACACAAATCAATAGGCCTCCTTACTCAAAACCTATGTAGCACAGACACTTCAAATTGAAGACGTGTGCAATGTCTGACACCGACACTTACACATAGGTTACATTCAATAATTCCATTTTCTCGAATTATTATTGGAGTCAACATGTCGGTGTCGTGCTTGGTGTCCGTGTCTTTGTCAGTGGCTCATAACTCGTAACAAGGAATAAATTTCACAACCAGTTAAAAGAAAAGAGAAAAGCTATAGTAAGAAAATTCAATAGTCAATTTGCTATACCTGCTCGGCTGAATGTATGAGAACAGTTCCTTTGGTTTCAGTTGCAGAGGTATCAACACCTCCAGCAAACACAGCAACCTTAAACAACATTAACAAAAGATCTCAGTAATAGAAAATATGAAAATCTGCCAGTAAAGTTTCATGGAGATAAGATAGAAATTGATGCATTGACTTGATGATTTCTAATCAAATTCAAACAAAACAAACAGAAAAACAGATTTTGATCCATGATGTTAAAATAATTAGAATTCAACAATAAGTGAGAGAGAGTAACTATTTTTCATACTTGGTGGCCGTTTGATTTCGGAAAATGATTTTAGTTCATTTCTTAATTGCATTTTTAATTACGAAAAATACCACCACTTTATCTTATGCTTGCTTATTTGTACAGGAAAAGTAAAAAATTTAATTTTTAAAATTGTTTTCAATACAAATAGTGAAAGTAAGGTGGAATATTTGCAATTAAAAATGAAAACAGCTTCATCAGAGCCTATATAAATTATGATTAAAAATGAAAACAATTCACAATCACAGTAAAATAAAAATAACATCCACAACTCCACACATCAACTTGAGAAAATTGCACTAAAGCAGTATATCAACAGTCTTGATCCTGGTATCTCAGTTATTCCATCTTATCTACTTGGCTCACTATGTTAGTTGTTTGTTGTAATGTCATTTATTATTATAGCTTTTAATATTGTTTACTGCATGTAAGTCGTAAGGCATTAGATGGGTCATGGGAGAATATGCAAAAAGCAAATACGATGGGCCAAAACCAAAAGTACTGCCTAAATATTTACTAAAAAGCGGGCCAAATCTAAAAATGTAGCCTTCACATTAATCAAAATGTCAAAATAATGAACGAATGAAGAGCACACATAACAGAATGTGATATACTTCTGCTTATGTCACTGACGTTACTGATATAGGTAATAAGACTTCTAGAATATTCTATGTTCTAGTTTGTTCTAGCTTGACAGTTTTCACAACTGTCCATGTGTTCAATTGTTAGCACTACACACACCTAACACTTATTCAAATCATGAGATCCATTAATACAATTCTGTTTACAATTGAACCTTTTCACTCTCTCAAATTCTCGACAAACTCTATTAACACAGCGCAAGGAAACATGAGATCATAGCTTGGAATCAACCCTCTCCAATAAGACAGCATGTATAAAGATCTAACCTTTGCTTTTTCGGTATGCTTTATGCTCCCAACAGCATCAGTTCTCAAAACCATTCCCGGAACAACTGCACTGTTATGTAAACCCCCTCCCAAAAGCTTTGCAACACGAACATTGTCCACATTAAAGTTTGCAGGGTTTTTCGGGCACACTTGGATGCATGCCTGTATATTCGAAACAAAAGTAAGAATGTTCAATCTATGTGCTGCTGCAACCAAGGCATCTTAACGTAATAAAATGGGACAAGCAGGATATACTCACATCAGCAATAAGTGAGCATAGGGTATCCTCTTGACCAAATTGCTTGCTAGCAACTGCTGCTCTCATTCGAGAAATAACTTGTTCCTTATCGCGCACATCCATATTCTCTGAGCCTTCCTCCACAAGTTCATCTAATATTTCAACTGTCTAAAACATGACAAGCAGTTAGAGGGCGATTCAACTGCCAATGAGAGAGTATGACATTGGAAGGTGAGCCACTGCCTATGTTTTATTTAAAACCGGATGAAACCGGGCGATTCAACTGGACTGAACCAGTAGCATGCCAATTTGCCGGTTGGTTTGATCCCAATTGTATGCAATCTTGTTGAACCGGGATTGGATCAATTTGAACCACAGTAGTTCAACTTCAACCGATTTTTATTTTTGCATTTATTGTTTCCATGTTGAACCAATTGAACCATGATCCAGAGGTGGTCTCGCGGATGCGATTTTCAGTCCGGTTTTTAAAATACTAGTGAATATTGAGGCTCTCAAGAAAACAAACATACCTTATTGATTGCTTTAGTATATCCAATGATGATCTCGCTCGGGTGCAAACCCATCCTAATAAGTTCCTCTGCGCCTTGCAAAAGCTCCCCAGCAAACGAAATAGTTAAATTTGCACCATCCCCAATTTCCTCTTGTTGAGCTTTACTAGCCAAAACCAAAATCTTGGCAGCAGGATGCTGAACTTCAAGTTCATTCACAATTGTCGCTGCATCATTCGTGACAAAAAGCTTGTCCAAATGATTTATAACCATTTTATTCATACCTGAAGCAGAATAAACAACACATCAGTCCAACAACACCATTCTAAATTTAGCCAAACCAAACCAGTTCATTTTCCAATCCATTTCACTTTCTTATGCAAACACAATGAACTAAAAAATTAACTCATGCAAAAACTTTCGAATCCCAAATTCTCTTCATAAATGAAAAAAATTAGTAATTTTCAATTCTCCGCATATTTTCAAGCACAAGACATTCCAGATATGAACTAAAATTAACTATAATCATTCTGTCCAGTAAAAAAAAAAATCACTCATGAACAACCAAACACTTATCATAGATCCCAAATTCTCTTCATAAACGGGAAAAAAATAGAGCAATGTTATATGAACATCTAAAAATCAACAACTTTTGGACAACTAGTATAAAAATACATCAATTATAACTATTGATGTGACTAGAAGAGAGAGAAACAACTAATTAAAAAATGATATAGTATCTATACAGTATAGATATACGATGTTGGACAACCAAAAGGTTGTCAATATATCATTTCTCAAAAAAATAAAACTTTTTTTCAACTCTCCACAAATATTCATATGAACTAAAATTAACTCCAAGTCTAACCACTACATTTCAAAATCTGAACTTCTTGAATCTGAGAAAAATGTTCAATTGGGATGAACATAAAAGTTAACAAAAACTAAGAAATGGTGAATGTGATTTTTGTTACTATTTTTATATTCACAGATCCCAAATTACCTTCATAAATGAAAAAAAAAATATACTAGTTTTTAATGCCACAAATTTTCATACAAACTAGAATTACTCTAACCACCACTGAACAATACTTAGAACATCATAAAAATGCAAAATCAAGCTTACCCACATATCAAAATATAAACTTTCTGAATCTGAAAGAAAAATATCCAACTGTGATTCATAAAAAATTGCAAAAAAAATCTAAGAAATGGTGAAAGATCACTAATGAACAAAAATCTCTTCATAAATGAAAATTGCTATTTTTCAAATTTTCATACTAAAATTAACTCTTAAGCACTATGATCATCATAAAAATGCAAAATTAACAATACCCACATAGCAAAATCTAAACTTTCCGAATCTAAAAGACCAAAATTCAATTGGGATTCATCAAAAATTGCAAAAAAAAAAAAAAAAAATCTAAAAATTGATGAAAGTGATTATTGTTACCATTAGGGCCAAGAGAAGTTCTAGTGATTGTAGAAAGCTGTTTGCAAGCATCGATGTTCTTGAGAACAGCTTCATCGAGACCGGAGAGATGCTTGTGACCCTCTTTCAGCATCGATTGCATTCCGTATGCCATTTTGTGGGAAGAACGAAATCCCTAACCCTAAAATGAAGAAATTGGGGATTTGGAGATTTTGTTGTTTACACTGAAAGTGTAAAGTTTGAAATTGATTCAATCAGGGTATGATGTTTTTGGAAGAGAGAGGGAAAAGAAATGTATCGCCATCAACATTTTCATATAGGGGCAAATTAGTCTTTTTCATACTTAGATTACTTTGAGTTTTTATTTTGTGTTGATTAAATTGGCTGGCACAAAAATTATGAAATATCGAAATGGTTCTTCGTTCTTTTTTTTTTTGTAATTGGGGTTTGAACTTGTACATACCAACTGAATTAAGCTTACGAAGAAGGTTCTTTGTTCTTTTACTAAAGATATGTTAGTCTTTAACTTGTAAAAAAAAAAAAAAAAGTCAAAATTCTAGTACAATTATATAATTTTAGCTTATTAAAATTTCGCAGTCAATGTTTTACTTGGTAATTTTTTATTTAAAGTAATGTCGAGTTATTTATGTTATCACTTAAATTGATCTCTCATCCATTGTGTAGGATGTTACTCTTGATTTTGCTCCATTCCATATGGAGAAAATTTTTCTTGCTTTGAGATTCGCTTGAGTGAATTTTTAGTTTTAATAACTTTTGTTCAAACAAAACAATAATTATATGATAATTTTATAATATGAAATGATTTTAGATGTATACAAAATTTTCTTGGTTAATATTTTTAAGTGTTAGAATGCATGATAATGGCAAAAAATAATGCATAATAGTGAAAAAAAATCAATAATATGTGCAAAAAAGAAGAAGCATAATATTGGGGGGAAAAGTCGGATGATCATAATCATATTTTAAGGATCAAACAACTAATTTTTCAGTAGAATATGAAATAAGTCATCATAAAAACGCTATTTTTTTTTCTTTTAATCTCACCACCGTCAACTGCAGAGTGGTTATAGAATTGAGCTTGAGTTTGGGAAGTGAAGAGTGGAGATTCTTTGTCATCATGAGCGGAAAATTTTGGGATCCAAGTCCTTTGAAGCAAGAATTTTACTTTAGAGTGTAAAATAAATAAAATGTAGATATTGTAAATACACGATAACAAATCATGACTTTGTTAAAATAAATACTCCCAACAAGTTTTGCTCACTCCCAACCAAAGGTGCATGAGTTAAGTCCCGCGCCACCAACCAAAAGCATCTAGCATGATTTAAGTCATACAAGGGTTCTTTCGTCCATTCAATTGGGAGGGAGTGTTTTTCGGAGTACGTCTTTACTCACTTTAGTGAATCTAAATCCAAAATCTGAGCTTTTGGGGATGTAGCTTTTTCTTTAAGAGAGAGGGAGAGGGAGAATATATTCTTCTAAAAGCATAAAATGCACCAACCAAAAAGCTAGGCTTCATCCAATGGTCTATTTTCACAAAATTTCAATTGGATTTTATGTTCACTTTTAGCTTACACCAAAATTCAGCATATAGGTTGAGCATATCTAATCGCATCAAAGGAACAAATAACTAAACCAAATCAAAACACATGATTTGAAACAAAGGTCAGAACATTAACAAATCCCTCGTTTATGTTCAACTAGTCCACCAACCAAACACTACTGGAACATTAACAAATCCCTCTGTTTATGTTCAACATAGGAAATCTCTCGGTTGAGAGATACAAAACTGTTGAATTTCGACCCTTCAAACAAATTGCATGTCCAAACAATGAGGGTGGGAGAATTTCAAACCTCCATCCAAATCTACTGTTTATTTCTATTGGCTTCAATTAAGTCTTTGATTTTGATGTTTCACTTGTATACAGAGGGACAAAGAAACACGAGGGAACCTAAATCACCATATGAAACAAAAACACCGAGGTTTAATAGCATTGACACTGCTTTCCATTCAAAATCAAACAGAAAAAACTGAAAGATATCTTTTTGGATTAAAGAAAGAGACCCACTCCCCCACACAATATCAATACTGCCATGTATTTGACTAGCTAATAAAAAGCTAAAACTAATATACTCCACTACAATATTAAGGTCCAATAAGCTAAAGAAAACATTAAAAAAAGCAAAACAAAACCCAACTTTCTCCATACTAAAGAAAAACAAGAAAAAGGATAAAACGGGGTTTGGGGTATTCAAAATCACATTTTAAGCACTCTACTGCTTGACATCGTCGCTGGTTAAGCAGCTGTTCGAAGAGTCTGCAGGTGGTTCAGCAGGTGAAGTAGGTCCATTCGCTTCTACAAGCTTCTCCCCTGTCCCTGCTGCATCCGGAACAACTGATTCATTCACCAAGGTTCCACCCTGAGCTTTCGGTAATACATCAGTTCCAACAGGTGCCGAATCATTGGACTTGTTGACCTGTAATTGAACAAGGTATTTGAAATGTCTAATCAGTATGACGTCAATCAAATTGCGTGTTCTTCAATGTATCTTAGTAATCCTCAATTAAGATGTGTTGAAATAAATGAAATGAGTAATTGTTAAGGTGCATACTATCTCTTTTGACAGTTGTTCCTTGGCTTTTTTCTCCTGAATTGTCTTTTCGCGAGCCTCGTAAAATGCAAAATCATCCAGGATGCATGTTTTGCTTGAATGCTCCTTGAAAATTTTGAGAATTTCAATACCCTTTTCAAACATGACCTGCACAAGCATGTAGTTAAGCATTGTTTGTTGAAAGAAGTGTGGGGTTAATGGTAATCGAAAAAAGCCTGAGTGAATACCTCTTGAGTGTCCCTACTGTTTGTAACAGGTTTGTTTTCATTGTTCTCTAGAGTTATGTGTCGCAACACATTATTTGGGATATCCTTAATGATACGCCACTTCACAGAAAAGCAACCAGTCCACCTGTCCTGCTGCCAATACTCAACGGTTCTGTCAAAATCAACCGGACTCACCATCTCTGCTAAACCAACAAATTGGCCACTGGTATTGACCTGTAACAAAAATCATGAGGCAAAAAGTCAGGCCTGGTAAAACAGAGAAAATATAGGAATGCCCAACAAAATACTGGATCGAGACGCTAACTCACCGAAAATAGCAAAAATATGGGACAGTCAGCAGACTTCTCCTTGGCTTCCTGATATGCCACATCTAGCTTCTTGTTGCCATTAGAGGTACTTGTCCACACATTATATTTCATACTCTTGTGAATATCATCCTCGCTATAAGATTTGATGACAAAAAACTTTGCGTCAGAGTAATTCTCAGATAAATC
>Ga0315913_1011015_pt1 | contig 10291 bp, 7 predicted proteins | sample MpolsnodulesMG_FD_207736 | JGI IMG/M metagenome (GOLD analysis project Ga0315913, IMG submission 207736) | Medicago polymorpha root nodule microbial communities from Los Angeles, California, United States - small nodules | ecosystem: Host-associated > Plants > Roots > Nodule | place: USA...
TTTTCTCTAAATATTGGAGAATTAATTAAGAACAAAAAGAGATGTGTATCATTTGGTCATTAACTTCTCCTAGTGGCTATCAATAAAAAACTATCAAGTACTCATTTTTGTAATAGTTAAAAAGAATTAGCATAATCATTTGCAGGATTTTGGCATTTTTTATTTCTTTCAAACATATGAAACACATTAACAAAAAAGAAGTACACGATTGATTTTGTCAATTTCCTTACAAATTGAAAATCAGTTTAGCCATAATTGTACTCTATTACTAGTAATGCTACTAAAACCATGTGCCTCCCCTCTCTCTTACACACCTTCATGGTCCCAATTTGGATGGATATATTCAAAATGCTTTTTTTCCTTCGAAGGGTTAAAATTATGAAGTAACCCAATCAATATAAAAAAGGGCTTCTCAAAATATGAGACGTAGAGAGGGCTAGGAATTTGAAGTTTCTATTAAGATGGTTTAAAAAGTTAAAGTTGGACGTACTATACTATATTGCAGCAATCGGTCAGATCAAACTAAAGCTTTGATTAAACGTGACAAAAATCACGCACAGGGAAGTCATATATGTATGATATATATCTTTCATGAAATTGAGTTATGAGAGTACAAATCATTTTTACTTTGCTCCCACCAAAAATGGGAGTGATTTACGTCCTTTAACTAAATTAGCCCCGGGAGAAAAATATAATGTACGTTAATAGTCATTTGAGCAGTATTGGAGGTACAAATTCAAGCTAGATATTTTGAATTATAAAATAAAAATTAAGCTATGCATTTTTTGGACCATATCATAATAGTCATTTGATCATTAATTATTTTACTTTTTTCAAAACTTTATTCATCTTTATCTCTCTGAATAGAGGAAATGGAGAAGGACATATATGGAGAAGATTTTGACTCATCATTTTAATAAATGTCTTGATTACATGAATGTGGTATTCATTACTATTGAGAATCCAAATTCATTAAAGTAAGGGTACATGGGCGGATTTGGATGCACAAATAAAATAAACAATGTACGATTTTCACAAAATCATTATATTTAAAGAGAGGAGTTTTAATCTCGCATTAAATCTAAATTCAATATCACTGTAGTAAAAACCACATGTGCAGGTACGGGTTTAAAGTTCTGAAACAAAATGAGTCCTTCTAAAATAAAATAAAAAATGACACAAGGTTTATAAAATAAAATCATTTTTTTTAAGGAACAAGCTTAACTCATTTCACTAAGGGTGTTTTTGGTTCTCAAGAGAAATTGTGAAGAGAGAAATAAGTAAGAGAGAATATAAGAAGAGAGAAATATATGAGAAATATGATATTGTTTGGTATGAGAAATATTTTTTTGGTTAAAACAAACAACCATTAAATATTATACCAAAAAAAATTAACAACCAATAATTTACTTAACTGCCGTAATTTTTTTATTATTGTATCACAACATATTGATTAAAAAACGTAACCAAGAAAAAGAAACTAAAACATAATCCTCCTCTAGAAAAAAAAATTCAAAACGTAATCCTGACTAGTGTGACTTGGTGTTGCTATTAACATGGTCCATGTGTTGTGTGTAATGATAATAAAGTGGATAAAACTGTAATTTTGGTGGTTCATTGACACTTTTTCAGCTTTCCTCGCAAGATAGAGGAGAAACCAAAAAGTAAGAATTTGGTCTCCTCTAATTCTCTCTCTTCAACTTCTCTCATGCACCAAACTGAAGAAAGTCACTCTTTCTTCTCTATTTCTCTCTCACCTATTTCTCTCTTCTTTATTTCTCTAGAACCAAACATAGTGTAAGGAAAAATTGCATTCACCTCTCCTAAGGTTAATGAAAATGACACCAACACCCCCTCTAGTTTTAAAACTTACACTAACCTCCCTCGAGTTTTCATGAAATATACAAACACATCCATTACTTGTTAACACTGTTACTTTTCCGTTAATTTTCACTCATATTGATCCATCTTCCTCACTCGTCCTTCCTCGTCATAGTTATTACTATGCTATTGCTCATGTCATGGCTCTCACAATCGTTGACATTGTTGATCTCGTCGTCGTTCCTTAAAAATATGCATTGACGGACAAAGTTGTTTTTAATGACCAGTTGGAATTTGGAAACACATACATGGTATGATAGTGCCAATGATGAAGATGCTATACTATGCAGGTGAAACCTATAATCCAGATGAGTATTCTTTTGTCAAAAGAAAAGAAAACAAAAAGGGAAGAGTTCATAAACAGGAGAAAATTCAGCTACATAATTTGAAAAATGCTGCAAAGCTTGAAGCTTGGTCTAGCCATGTTCAAATATCTGATACATCTTTTCCCATAACCAAACACCACAAAAGAAGGTTACCATGGATAAATTGGTCATTGTAGCAGGAACTTCCCCAATTGCCACAATATAAAGGAAAATATCAAAATTCAAAAGTAGATTTCGGTAGAAGAAGGAACATGAATAGGATCACGGGAGAGGGAGCAAACTAAAACAATATTGAAGAACCTCCGTTAAATATTAATGAAAAATTCTCTAAAGAAATTAATGGAAAGTTAACGGTGTTAACAAACAAGGAATGTGCTTGTCTATTATATGAGAACTTAAGGGAGGTTTGTGTAAGTTTTGAAACTAAAGGGGGTGTTAGTGTCGTTTTAATAAACCTCAGGGGAGGTGAGTGTAATTTACCCTTTCTTTAATGATAATGGATTCAATACATGTTGGGATGTTAGAACAGAAACGGAAACTAGCTTCCGACGTAACCGCTTGAGCTAAATTAGCAGTTTCGTTTGCTTATCTCCTAGCGAACTTACCACGGTTTATAAACATAAAATCATGTTTTGATAAGGATTAAATCTCGCTCAATCATTATGCAGATAAGCTAGCCAACCTAGTTTTAAATGTGATCAACTTTACTTGGTAGAATTATGCCCGACCCCATCAGAAATTTTGGGAGACTTAACTAGAAATATATTAGGCCTTCCAAATTTCAGATTTTTTTGATATTTTGAGGGTCAGATTTGACCCCCCCTCTTTGTAACTATTTTTCTTTTAATATATTTTGGTCCCTGTCCTCCCTGGACAAACTTTTTTGCCTAAAAAAAAATCTTGCCCAATGAGGATATAAGACACTCATCTTGATTAATTGTATTGGACAAACATATATAACTAATTTCTCATATTATATATTTATAACTACATTCATTTTTCTTTAACCTTGTTGTGACTTAAAATTTTGAGACCTAAAACTTTATCTTGGATTGATTAATCCTTAGACCGGCCCTGAAAGTGTGCAATAATGTAGAGGATCCAAACACGTGCAAGAATGGAGAAAGTTTTTATAAGTGTTAATGTGGACAATTAAACTTTAAAATTATTTTCACTTGAATGCATATACTAGATCTAAATCTCTGGCCTTTATTATTACAAAAATCTGTCATATAGTGATTGATTTAGAGATCGAAAATGACAATTCAATCACTTAATCGGTCACTAACACTGTCCCGTGAGCTTAACTCAGTTGGTAGGGACAATACATAATATATGTAGAGGCCAGAGTTTGAACCCCGAACACCCTACTTCTCCATATTTAAATGTGTGAGCTCTAACCACTAGACTACTTGACAAAAAAAAAAGGTTAATTAAGTTTTTAGTCCCTATAAATATTCACAGTTTTGTTTTTAGTCCCTATAAAATTTTCCATCAACATTTTTAGTCCCTATAAAATTTTCCATCAGCACTTTTAGTCCCTGTCAAAAATTTTCATCAACAGTTTTGATCCTTAAAATGCTTAAGGAAAATGTTACAGGGACTAAAAAGTGTGATTTTATTTTGTAGGGACTAAAAACAAAACTGTGAATATTTATAGGGAATAAAAACTTAATTAACCCTAAAAAAAATAAATAAAATAAGGAAGGGGGAATTTTTTTTTATTAATTAGTACCTTGAGTGTACAAGGTTGTGTTCTTACCACTAAGTTAGCATCTCAAATTTGTATTATAATTATTCTCTTTTTTCTATAAAAGATATTGAAAAGAAAACAAGCAATTTAAGTAATTTTTCAAAAATTATTTCATGTATGATTAAAATTTTCTCATTTTTATTTAGAAGATATAAAGAAACAAAATTTAACTAATTAATTAATGACAAACAATTGTCTCATGTATGATTTGTACCAATACTTCACTCTTTAGTGACTCATTTCTAGAAAAACAACGTGAAAACAATGAATCCTACAAAAAATTATAATTGTCGTATTGTTATTGTTCCTTTTTTGTCAAAGATATACACAAATTATAATTTGTGTATATTGTCAAACAATGAAGCGTATAATTCTTCTCTTTTTCATTTCAAAGATATTAAAAAAACTTTAGTTTTAGTTTTTTTTAGACAAAGTGAAAAACATCATTATAAATTCACACAAATAAAGGGGAAGATCCGATGTCAAACCCAAGACACCACAAATGATACCAAGCCTAACAATGTTGGTATTATTGGTTGTGTTTGGTTTTGCAAAATTTAGTAATTCTTCGATGACATGCATTTGCTATGTGTATGTAGAGGTGTCAATATCATGGGGCCTTAAAATTTTGGCCCCAGCACACATAGTAAGAGGGCTTAAAAAGCCACAAAATTAAAAGGTCCACATTCATGCAAGCCCAGAAATAAAAAAATCAAAAGCCCCCAAGCCCCAAAATTTCTATAAACATTTTTTTTTACTGGAATTTATTTTTTACCAATTTTTTTTTTTACTATGACTGTTTTTTTAAAATAATTAATATGAGGCTTTTTTAGGCCCACAAATAAGTAGATTTTATAGTGGACTTGACCCCAAATAATTTGGTTCAATTAGGGGGCTTTAATTTAGTGGGCTTGATGGGGCTTTTTTAAATGGGCTTTAAAATTTAGAGCTCTATTGACACCTCTATGTGTATGATGTTAATTATAAAATATAATCGGTATGTTATAATTACTCTCATTTTATTTAAAAGAAAAAAATAATTAATTTATTAATGTTGGTGATTTCCAAAATAATGGATCACTTTAGAATCAAAAGTTGTAACTCTTCACCAAGAGTTTAACTCTTCATGAGAATCATGCATATACATTTGAACCTTTGGCAAAAGGTGCTTAATGAACTTTAGCATTGATTCAAGTGTATATGATTATAACCTTTGGCAAATGGGTGCTTAATGAACCTTAGCATTGATTCAAGTGTATATGATTATAAAATTTGATAAGATGGTGCTTAATGAACCATAACATTGTTTCAAGTCAAAGGGGTGTTTTCTCTCATGTGAAGCGTCATATAATGCACTATAAATGCTTGACATTTGGACATTAATTTAGACACAACAGAAAAACACGAATTTTGTTACATTAATAACATAATTCTCTCTCATTCTCTTACTCTAAATCATCTATCAATTCTCTAATGCATTAGTGAATTGCTGGAATCATAAATCTGTAAAATACCGTTAGGAGATACATTTGGTGTGGTTGTGCAATACACATCAAGGAACTCTTAGTATCCTGAAGGGGATTCGCTGATCGTTCCTATTGCATCCAATATACAGTTATTGGTGGGGGCGAATCGAACATAAAAGTTAGTATGGCAACCCCATGCGCTTTGAGTTAATTATACATGCATAACCATTAAACTTTTCAGGTTTCAAGTGCAACAGCCTTTTTCCAACAATGAGGTGAAAACAATGAATAATCTATTAGAAAAGAATGAATTTGAAAAATGACAACTTCAACTTGTCATTTTGTAGAATGAATTTGAAAATATGTAAAAAAAGAATTACATAAAACAAAAAAAGAAGACAAGGACACGTAGTGAAAATTAAATGGGACTAATATTGGAATTTTGTTAGGCATCAAATTTCTTAAGTATAATATAGTAGATAAGTATAAAGTATATATCCTTAAATAAATGTATAAAGTATATCATCAGGTTTATTATCGACCAAAAGAAATCCAAAGATTTATTGAACTCTTTCCTAATCGTATTTCTTTTACAGTCAAGAATGTTTTACATTTCTCAATCACAAATACCAATCACTTAATCCAGAAAAAAGTAAAATCAATGACTCCAAAAATGTAAAGAAATCCATAATACCTTCTCATTTGGTTCTTGAATTCTGCAGTCAATTCCCAAATATTATTGCTGCTAATTGTAAAGAAAATTTAAATTGATATCTTCTGGAACAACCTCTACCTGTAAACCAAGGTTAGTTTTGTAAGGTTTCCATTTTTCAGCAGTCTCTTCATCACCACATACCACATGCTTTAATCCTTCAAGTTCCATAACTGAGGATGGTAATTCACTTATATTTGAACAACCTCTCATATTAAGCTCTTCTAATTTCTCCAACTCACCAATGTTCTCAGGTAACTGACCAAGGCTTATGCATCCAGAAATGTTTAGAAACTTTAGCACATGAAGATTTGTGATTGAGTTAGGTAACTCTAATAAACCACTGCATGAACTTAGCCCTAGTGATTCCAAATTGACCAATTTTCCAATTCCTTCATGAAGTGCACGAAGCATATGACAATTTGTAATACTAAGCTTCTTTAGAGATACAATGTTGGAAATTACATTTGGTAATTCCAACATATCACAATAGTCAAAATTCATTTCCATTAAATTTGGTAGCATTTCTGTATCTTCCATTGTGCAATTTTCAAATGCTTTATTCACATTGCACATAAAGAAAGAACACTTTTGAAGATTCTTCAATTGCACTAGTGTTTTTCCGAGGACAGGAATTGAAACTTTCTCTAATCTGATTCGTTTGAGATTTGTTAGATGATCAAGTAGCTCGAAATTCTCTAGTTCAGCACGATAAAAGTCATAATTTGTGATTATCAAAACTTTTAGTTTGTTCATTTTCTTCATGAACATTGGTAGTGTACACTTCTTTTCTCGAAAGTATAAGATGAATGCTTCAACTTCAGTTGGCTCCAAGTTACACCATTTTGAAGTAAATGTTTCATCTGCAAACATATTCAATAATATAAAGTACTCCAAGTTATTTTTCATTTTAACTTTATAATTTTAATTAATTTTGTCCTTTTCATTCAATTAAATAACCCAACGCAAAAAAAAAAATGGTAACTTTCATTTGCGTTAAAAGAGAAATATGAACAAACCAGTTGAAATGGATAATATGCGGGCTGCAATTTGAAACTCATTCTCTGCATTCCACCATGAGGGGAAATTATTTGCACTTGTGTCAATTCTGAGTCTATTCCTCTTATTCTCTGCCTCTTCTCCATTGTGGCGAATGGCTAGCTCCCGAAGAAGACCATGTTGTGAAACATAGTGGTAGTTGTAGTCAATTGTGCCACTTGCAACTTTCCTGATCAATGAAAACAAATCAATTGTGCCACTTGCATGGACATTATATCTCTACTCCCTCTGTCCCATTATAACCGAGTCTTTTGCTCATTTCGCACATATTAAGAAAAAATGTATAAGTGAATACCTTGTGCTGTTAAAAATATATATATGTCATACCTTGTCACAATGATATCAGCCAGGTTTTGGTCTTCCAGTTTACAAATTCTCTCCAATGCACTAGCATCATCCTCATCCCTTAGTTCTGCATACATATCAATAAGAGCAGCAGCTGGGATCCTCTGGTTTTCAGGAAATAAGCCCAAGTCCCTAAAACACTCCTTGGACTTAGAATCCAACTCAACTAAGCTCTTTTGTAGACAAGAAAGCACCTCTTCGCTAGAATCAAGAATCGTACTACCAGCTGACAGTTCCCTTGCTCTATCACACCAAACTCCCTGGCGTTCGTTACATAATGATTTGCCAGTTACTAGAAGTGCCAAGGGAGAACCGCTACATCCTCTTACTATCTGCATCATATACTATAATAACAAATAAAGCATTGACACGGATATCTGACATGATATCGATAAAAAATTTAAAAAATAAAATTAGTGGAATGTAAACATTGCCAATGTCGTGTTGGTATTAGACACAGAACACGTCTTCCAGTTGAAATGTCCGTGCCACAGATTATATTTAGGGACGCAGGAAAATTTAATTAGACTATAGAAATCACCTTTTTCACAACATGATCTGGAATATCTGAGCTGCTCTCAGTTAAGGATGCCGAATGTTTAAATAGATTTATAGCATGTTCTTCTGAAAGAGGATTCAAGACGAGTGGTTCGCCATATCTTCGAATTTTAAATCTTGATGTAACCAAAATCTTGTAGTTTGGGATATCAAACACAAAATTGTCTAGCAATGATGCTGATCCTTGCCAAACATCGTCTAGGACCAATAATATTGGGCCTTTTTGCACAATTTGTTTCATCAAATTTTTCAATTGGTTAAACGTGTCTTCTTCGCTTTGAAAATCAGGAACTTTGCAACTAGTCTGTTTAAACAGTCTCTCCACTATAACATTTAGCTTTGGTGTTTTTGCAAATGTAATGAAGAATATGTTTTTCTTGAATTTAACTAACCAAAAATCATAAACATAATTTAGAGGTCTGCAAACCATATTCAAGTAAATGCAAAAAGAATAAATCAAGAAAACAATATATTTTCGGGCAAATTATACGGTTCGTCTATTAACTTAATTTTAATTTTCGAGATCAGTGGCATTGGTACCCTGACATTATGTGGGGTTACACAGTGCATACAGGTTATCACCTTCTCACTTCACAGGATTTACCAATTGTGGGTACTTCAGATGCCCTTATTTGGCATAAGCAGGTTCCATTGAAGGTCTCTATTATGGCTTGGAGACTGCTTCATGACAGGTTACTAACTAAATCAAATTTGCTGAATCGCGGTATTTTATCACCGGAGGTAGCCATCTGTTCGACGACGTGTGGGCAGGCCGAAACAGCCTCCCACCTATTTTTGCATTGCACTGTGGTAGATGGTTATGTCTTGGTTAGGTGTTTTAGGAGTGGATCCTCACGATCTCCAGGCTCATTTTTTTCAGTTCACCAATTGTTTAGGGGTCTGAAGGCTTGTCGATCTTTCTTGCAGCTTTTATGGCTCTTGAGCGTTTGGTTAATATGGCAGTAACGAAATAACAAGTTATTTAAAAATTCTCAGCCCACCATCTCAGAGCTTATGGTTAAAGTCAAGTTTCATTCTTATCGGTGGCTGAAGGCAAATAACACTACTTTTGTATTTGGTAGTCAGTGATGGTGGTCGGACCCTTTGAGATATTTGGGTATCAGCTAATCTTTATTTTCGAGTTTTCTTATGGTACTTGTGATTGAATATTTGTATTTTTGAGTGGTCTTATTAGCACACCTTGTGCTAGGGAGGCGACTCCTATTGTGTTAATATAATCCATTTTTTATTCTTCAAAAAAAAAAATTAATTTTAATTTTAGATAACATTTTCGTCATTTATTTTTTTTAGTCTTTTTCCTTTAGTCCTTTATTTTTTCCCCCCTTGATTTAGTCCCTTATCTTTTTTGTCCCAATTTAGTCTCATTCCTTTGACATGTTAGAAAATTCCTAATCAAACATGTATACATCAATTTTTTTAGGAGGGTAAGATAGTCCATAATTATTGACGTCGATAACTCAATAAACTTGTCAATACATTTCTGTCCCTAAATATAAGCAATCATTTGACTAAATGTTTTTTTCTAAATATAAGCTCATTTTCAAACTTTGAGCTTCATTCATAATACTAGTGTTTCAACTGATATTTTTGAGCTGCACTTAAGAGAATAATATTTAGTTATATTTGTGCATCTTTTATGTATAGAATAAAAGAACCATTTTCAAATGTGATGAAAAAGATTTACAACACAGTACAACTTAAATTGTCCTGTTTTATCCATTATTTTTTTTTTAAATCAAACACATCCTAAAATTTTGTATTTGTTTAACATTCCTCTTAGAGTAGTGATAATCAAACACACAAAAATTTAGATAAATACAACATCAATGGTAATTTTGTAATTTCCTTTCAAATACAATGGCATAATTGAGATTTTACCATCCTCCCACCATCCAACCATCACCACAAGATTTCCTCTCTATTACCTACAACCATCCTCCCACCATCGTCTTGTACACCACCACTATCACCGTCGTCCCACTATTGTCATCGTCATCGGTCACCACCAACCTTGTCGTCCTCACCACCAACTTTTGAACAATTTTCTCTTTCATACTTGTATTATGTTCTTATTCTCTCTCTCTCTCTCTCTCTCTCTCTCTCTCTCTCTCTCGTTTTTGACCAATAAGTAAGGAGAAAAAAGTTGTCATCAAATAATTGTACAAATATC
>Ga0315913_1011019_pt1 | contig 10287 bp, 7 predicted proteins | sample MpolsnodulesMG_FD_207736 | JGI IMG/M metagenome (GOLD analysis project Ga0315913, IMG submission 207736) | Medicago polymorpha root nodule microbial communities from Los Angeles, California, United States - small nodules | ecosystem: Host-associated > Plants > Roots > Nodule | place: USA...
AATAACAACTAAATGTAGAAAAGCAAAAGAATAATGGAAAAAAAAAAAAAAAAGGCTATCATGCAGTAGATTTAACTGTTAGAGAAACCAAATAATAGCAACTGCAGCGTGATGAATTAGTGGTCTCGGATGCACAATATTAAAAAGCAAATAGTCAATTATGGACACTGTTATATTACCTAGGACTTTTCATATGAAGCACCAGGAAGATGATGGAGATCAATATACTAAAGGTTCCGACAAATAAATTAGCGATTCCAAGGAAGTCATTTTTTCCACCCAGCCAGCTAGATGTTGATAGAACAAGCTTCTTCTTTCCTCCAAAACTGTAAGTGTTATAGTTATTCTTTAGATTGACTACTATAACATCATCTGCATCCAAATCCTCTTCTATTTTACCATATAACTTTCGGAAGGTGGGAAGAGCAGCAGTCCGCATCCAAACTATGAGATCTTCCTGATCACTAAGCTGAAATAAAGAAATCAGAATGGCAAACAGAGAGAAAGAGAATGACATAATAGAACTCATTTGAATCAACACACAAGAAAATATTATTAAAAAAAGTCAGTATCACTAGGAAAAGAAAATTTTAAGGAAGAAAAGAAATTAGAACAAGATATTTTTTTTTTTTTTTTGGTCAAGAACAAGAGATATTTATCCCCCTCCCCCGCACAAAACCCCAAATTTCATGTCCAGTTAGACCTGTAATATTTCAAGCAAGTAATGCAGAAATGAAATGAATGAACATACATGAAAAAATAAGATGAGGAAAAATTGCACTAAAAGCTAGACTAGAACCAAATAAGAAGATAACAGAAAATCATTCTAGTGATTTGATTATGTGAGAAGATCAAATAGAAGCTAAGTATTGGGATGAAACCAGCATTAACAACAATAGCACTGTAATTATTTTTAAACTATTGGAAATCAGTATCTTTTAACTACAGGAATTCTGTCAAATAGGTTAAAGTTGGGCAAAGGAAAGGTAAATGCCAATGTTTTAAATCAAAACAAGTTGTCACACAAGAAAAGATGACAAAAGCCAAAATACGATTCAAAAGCTCGGTACTTACAGGAATACTAGGATCCAGCTTTGCACCTCCAGTCAAGGTACCATTTTGAAAATTAAACGGGTAAACCTGTTTTCCAAATTTGTGATCGCGGTCACTCTTCCATGCAATGTCTTTCCTATTAACCTTCAATTCTGATGGTCCACGACGGAACTTGTATGTATCATTGAATAAACTCCATGCTATCAATCCACAAGGTACAATAGGAAGATCATTAGAAGACTCTAAAGGTCTACAAGGACTGGTATCATTGTATCCAAGTCCATGTAAGAGCTGCCGATCACTCCTACTTTTTACATACCTAAACAAATTGTGAATAATTTGAATGAGCAAGAGAAGTGAAGGTATGAAGTTGAAAGCAAATCCAGAAGGATTTATATTTTTGGTGGAAAAGAATGGAGGAATTAACAAAAACATTTTATTTTACAGACCTTGACTAGACCAGAAATGTTTTTCGATACAGTAACTGATATTAAATTCAAAGACGACTCTATGACATGCTAGAAAGAATTTTCAAAATTTGACAAATATACCCATGATTGTTTAGGAGAAACGTCAGGAAGTCCGAGTACAACCTAAGAGCACTTAGATAATATGAAAGCAAGAAAACTAACTTGCCTCGTCAGAGGACACACATTCAGATTCGTACTGAACATACTTATAGAAGCACTAACTTGAAATACATGATTTCCAATTGATACGACCAGTAAATGATACTTATACATAATTTCCATGGAGAGGGAAGTGTTGTAGACGCATAACCCATAGATCCCACGATAAAAGAATTTGACTAGTGGGAACAATATCATATACTATAAACGGCATATATAAAAATACGTTCATAGATTAGCGATGAAATAATGATATCATTGTCATTAAGCAAAAAAATAGAGATTGCAAAAACTACATCATATACTAAAAAAGTTTGAAGACATCAGCATTTATAAATTATAACTACTTTCTACGTATTTTCATATTTTGAAATTGATGTATGATAATTTCATTTTCAATATTATCAAAAATGTCTCCCTGTGTATGTGACCGAAAACCATTCAACAATTCATCCCCCAACTCTGCATTTGAAACTTCACAATTTCAAATCAGAAAAATTCATTTCAACTATTTCAGTTGATAGATACAAAACCAAAGCTAGTAAATATGTCAATGGATATGCAATACTCTTTCTAGTTTCCACCAATATTTTTGAAAGATCAGTAATTTAGTGGAGGAAGCACTTATAAGATATATTCTAAGGTGCTCTAAGATTACAAACTGATATTATGAGATAAACTACAATATTATAACATGATATAAAGATATTATAAGATATATTCTAGTATTCTAACACAATAACTTGCACATCATCAAAAACATACAAAAATAAAAGGATATAAATGTGAGAGACAGAACAAAAAGACAACATGAAAATAGAATTAATTCAAAATAATACATATTTATTTCTGTTAAAAGACTTCAACACTGTATTTGAAATCGAAATAAAAAATCCTTACCGTCGATGGTTCTGGTAATAGTTATCAAGCTGATAATAGATATAAATTGGCGCTCTCATTGACTTAGGTACCTACGAACAAGTTGTAACGTGTAAACACAACCAAGAAGCGCTAAAAAGATCAACATCATAAGTATTAATTTCAGAAAAGATATCAGCGGTTTATTACCCAGCCATAAATTATGATAGAATTAAATTAGATGAAAACCAAATGATAAAAGTTCTAACTAAAGTTACCACAAAAGAAGAAAAAACCAAGTATAACAAATTATCCTTTTCAACAATGACTTAAGCCATAGTCATCTATTACCAGTTAAGATTTCCATGATTCATAATAACAGTATGCAGCCTTTTCGCTTGAAGGGTAAAAGCTCATAACAGATTGCAATTACAAGATGGATATCAAAAACAGAAAAATTGAGAAGCCATATTATAGAGATAATAGGTCAAACAATAGTTTTCAAACACACTGTTATATGGAGCGAATATGATTAAGTATAATCAAAACATTTTGTTCTTCGACACATGAGAGAGAAAGCGAAAATAATTAAGGGTATTTTTGTAAAGAAACTATTAATGCATGTGAAATTTTGAAAATACTCTTGTATTATGGAACATGAACAATCTCAAAAGTGGGTCTTATATTATGGGACAGATGTAATTGTTAGAATTGTGTGGGAGATGAAAGGCTCTCAAATTCCTTGTGGGCGTCTCTCTACAATTCATTCTTTCCTAAGGACACATTGTTCTACGGAGAGATCAGTGAAATAAATATATTTTCTTTTCTACCTCTGCTTTATCAGTCCTAAAAACTGATTTCAGAGCTCCCATCCAGGGAGTTCACGGTTAGCACAAGACTGGAGACATAATAAGTTAGATAAGTAATAAGAAAGGACAGAACCTGAGGAAGGTGCCACAAAGATGGTTTCAAATCTTGGGTACAACAAGCAGAAAAGAATGACAACAAGCAAATGAGAGGATGAAAAACTTGGAAGATATGATAGTGACTTTGCTGAGAATTCATATATTGGGAGAAACCTTGGGAATCGTTCGAGTGAATGTAATGTGAAGCAAGCAAGAGTAAATGAAGGGGTGGATACGTGGTGGGTTCCAAGTGCGAGGCAAGTATCGATGACGAGAGGTGGAGGAAGATAAAATTTCTCTGTTTTCCTGTGGGAAGATGCTTTACAGTAGCTGAAGAGGGTAGAGCTGTATTTTCAGATGAAAGGAGTAACACAATATAAGCGGTTACAGGTGATAAAGGTGGCCGCGGAGGAAAATGAATCTCCCTAGTTTAGGTGGTTGAATATTAAAAAGCTAAACCTATTTGGGCAGATTTAAGATACGCAGTGATCAAGAGATTCCAGCCATCGAAATCCTTTGAATTATTACTGGATAAGAGAGCAATTTGAGCTCTACACAGACCCTATGAAGGATACAACTGCATGGGTCTGTTCCTCAAGGGGGGGTCAGGTTTGGTGTGTGTAAGTTGAAGTAACCTCTTTATGGTTGAAAACAATCTCATGGCGCTTGGTTCAAAAAGTGTAGTACTGTTGTAAAGGAAATTGGTGTGACTCAGCAATGCTAATCATTTAAGTTTCTATCGAGTATTGACATTTTTCAATCGGGATGTAAATTTATTATATGATAGTTTATGTGAATGATATAGTTATTGCTTATTACAAGCAATGATTATTAGGTAATAATAAAATCTCAATTGAAGAAATCTTCGCTAATTTCATCTTCAGACTTAGACTTAGGGAGACTTAAATACAATACTATTAAACTAGGATTGGTCATTGACCCAGTCATGCTATTATGCTAATGGATTAGTGTATCACTCATCAAACCAGTGGCAGTGGGTTTGTGGTTAGGGTGGCAAAACGGGTAGAGCCCGCCATGCCAACCCGTTTAATCCATTATTTTAGGCAGGGAGTGTTGAGGTTTTGGACCCTACCTCGCATGGTTAGACCACATGAAAGTAAATGGAAGTATCTCATAATCGCATTAGAGCATTATGAAACCTGTGTTTGTATTCCTTTCCAACACAGTCTATTGTCAAGTTGGGAAGAAAATAAAAGTTAGAAGTAGTTTCATAAAAGCTGTGAGAGGGAGATCGCTGTCTATTTCATCTAAATTTACTGTCCAATTAAGTTTTTAATTAAAACTAATCATAATTGGCATAGCCACAGTAGAGAGGTTTGCAAATCGTGGCGGCTTCCAAAGATTATAAGAGGAAGCCAACCACTCATTTAAATGTAGAAGGAACAGAGCCACCAATTTATGATATAACACTATTTGCACAAAACTGAAACATGAAGCAATAATCCATGAACGGTGTAAATAATTGAAAAATGAATTGTCACCTTTATGAATCGCGAACAATTTTTGGAGATCAAGTCATCTTTTACATATGCTACTTTGTTACTTTTATATTCTTCAGGTACACAGTCAATATCATATCTGTCCACAATTTCAACAACCTACATCAAATACATATTGCAATAAGCATGTGGATATTGAAGGGAAAAAGAAGAAAAAACATTGCATAGAATTAACGTATCAATAAATGATATATACACTATATGACGCACGAAGTGTAACAAGTCCAACAGGAATGAAAACTAAACCCATCAATAGAAATGTAGAAATGACCTGCAAAGAAGATGGTTGAGATTTAGCATGTACATTTTTTAGAACAAGGCACCATAAAATATTCAAGTATTGGAAAAGAACTAACTGCTGCAGGTGTAAGGACAGGTTTACATGCTGGAAGGCTCTGCTGTGTAAACTGATAGAGTGCTGCAACCACCACAAATGGCATTCAGTACAAGTTCCATTAAGAAAAGAGCAAGGCAAAACACAAAATAAAGTAGTTTCGAAACAAAAAGGCCTGTTTAAGAAAGAAATATCAACTACAACCTATCGGATAACTGTGCTTTTTAGTCTATGTAAAGGCCAAATATCATAAAAAGTTTTATTCCTTAAAGAAACACAGTCTATTGTCAAGTTGAGAAGAGGAATGTATAATATGCATTGAAATGGCATGGATTTCAAAAATTAATGCCCAATTCTTTACATATTAGGTCACGATAATTTGATAATTTAAAAATCTGAAGTTAGGTTGCAATATGTGTCGAAGAACAATAAAGTACATCATTAACCGACTACAATTTAAGTTTTTAGAAGTGAGTAAATGAAAGTAATTATTACAGAACATGTCCTTCAAGGCTACAACTAAATGTTTTATAGCGCATTTTGTATTTTGGTTATTCCAGTACATCAATAACCGAAAATTGATATTAGTTGTGAAATAATATATAAATTAATCTTGTATTTTGGTTTGAGACTTCAAGATGAGGCAAATAAAAAAAATAATCATTCTATAACGTCCAATTCATGTAAGGCAGACATCTCAATATACTGTCCTGTTAAGTTATCGGCCTACTGCAGATCATAAGGGTAAGAAAAGAAAAAGGATTGATTGATTTATTAGTTATACAATTAAACCATATCAGTATACAACAAAATCATCTACAGGAAAATCCTTTTATGTAGTATCCCCAAATATTTCGCATAATACCCCCAACAGAAATCGTTGAAAACCTGCCTAAAAAGAAAGTATAACTCACCTCCATGTCGTGCAGGCCGTCCTGGAATTGTTCGAGCACCTGTGCTGATAGTTGATGAACTCCCTCCATCGACATCCATCACTACAGCTTCCCAATTTGAAAAGGTGTTAGTATCTCACCACTCACCCAGCAAATCAACTACCCAATTTGCACCAGCACTTGCTTTTTCCAAACACTGCACGAAAGCTCAAATGTCAATCAATCAATTCCTCGTGTCATCTTATCTTACACCAAAATCGGCCCTTGTGGTAATTGGAAAACAGCAAAATGATACAACTTAATCTTCAATAATATCCAGCATATCCAATTCTGGATAGGAAAAAAATAATAGTTTCATCAAATTCTGTTACAATACATCGCTATAGTGTTGCAATAGCTGCTATTTGACAATACCTTCTACAAAACAGCGTATCCCATAACAATGGTGATTTGTCCATATTCCGCTACGTTAAAGCCACTATTGGAAAACAATGATAATATCTCAATTCCTATCAACCTTTTATAAAAGGCATTTGGCCATGGTAGAGGAAATAACATCTCCAATAACCACAAAACAAATACTCCCTCAGATCCTATTTACAAGAAACAATTGACTTTTTAAATACATTGAATAATTTATGTATCTGATCTAGAATCTAAACTAAATACATAAATTATTCAATGTATCTAAAAAAACAAATTGTTTCTTGTAAAAAAGACCGGAGGGAGTATAAAGTAACATGTTAAATTTCAATAAAACTAAAGTTACATAATCCTAGAAGTATAGCTCAGATGGTAAAAGGCTGCATAAATAACCCACTTGGGTTGGTCCGGTGGTGTTGGATTGGGACCTCGAAGTGTGCTCCTCTCAAAGTCTCAGGTTCTAACAAAAACGATGCATGCATCAAACTGATCCTCTTATTGTTAACAATAGCTTTTCAATTTCTAACTAAACTCTAATCATCATCATCATCATCATCAGCAACAGGAAAAAATGAAAATGGAGAGAGAAAGAGAGAATACCTAGGGTAGAATTTAGCGTAGATCTGAGAACGAAATGGAAGAATGGATGATAGAAGAAATAGGTAATTGGAGTGTGCTACAAATATTCTTGGCTTGAAGAGAGGAAAGTGATGATGGTAACGCCGAAGAAGGAAGAGCTCATGTTCGGGAACGAACCTTTTTCGTCTCTGTTTTCGTCAAATTTCACACGCTACGTTCCAGTTACTGTTACGATTCAAATAGTTTGTTGGTTTCATTCGTTCAATTAAAATGAAACGTATATGTTTGGATCAATCGTCTTTTCATTCAAAAGAAAAATATTTTTCTCGTTAGATTCATGGGTCTAGTTAAGAGTGCCCCAGCACACTCTTGAACCATTCAAAAATAAGCAATTATTATTTTAAAAGGTCAAATATTTTAATTTCTAATGCATTAATTACACACATTTTTATAAATATTTACTAGTTCTTCATAGGCATTCGTTAACATTTTCTAATAAATATTTAAACAAATCAAAAAATACAAGCAATCTGATTACGTTTGTTTATACAAGAAAATATAGTATTTTGAAATGTCCAGACAAATACATAAGGTCGTGTTAGCGAAGATAATAATATCTATGAAGTTGGGATTTAAACTCTAAATTCTTCATTTCTTTACATGTAAAATGTGTGAATACAACTTGACAAGAAAAAAAATGATATCGAATGACATAAACTAGGGTCTGAAAAATCTCAAACTAGGAGAAAAACATTTAAGAAAAGACAATAAAAACCTAAGGAATAGTGTTTGAGATTTGCTAATAGGTCAACACACCAATTATTCACACTATGATTAGATTATTTTGGTTGTTCAATTATTATTTTGTTTTGATTTGATCGCTTTAATTTGGTTGAACCATGATCACGAGGTCTTGTTTATTAGACAACCAGATCAATTTTTAAAACATTTGGATTACATGATAATATTCATTATCCTTATAAATTACATCAATTATAGGCTTTTTATTTTATAGCTACTTGAAAGACGGACAATGGTGTATTCATTTTTTTTTTCAGGGAAAGTAACTTATATCATTTCATTAAAAATTAAATCAGTAATACATGTTGGAATTTCATCAAATATACGGAAACTAGTACTAGATGTGGCTATCTTAACTAATGTATGTGCAACCTCATTTGCTTGCCTCCTAATAAACTCGACATGAGAGTTTGTTAAATAGGAACTGCAGAATTGGATACTACTATCCATAATGGAACCAAATTCGGTGACATTTCCTCAACCTTTGTTGAAATAGTTGGCTACTATTTTTCGAATCAACCCCAAAATCAACATTTTCAAGTTGAAGTTCATGTATCCACCGAATTGCATGATATAAACCAAGGGCCTCCTCAATGTCAACAGAACACAATGGAGTGAGCCACATGGTTTTTGAGCGGACATGGTTTCCGGCCGAATCTCGAATGCACATACTCAATTCTACCTTATTGCTGGTATTTGATAAAGAAGTATCGACATTACATTTAAATATGTAGCTCCTAAGTTTCCTCCATCTGACGTCTATATCTCCGTTAACCGTGTTGTGGTTATAATGGTGGGAAAGACTCGTAATAGGAGTTGTGTGATTCTGACTTACAGGATTTTGCTTGTGATTAGCATTCCTCCAACCTTCTAAAAAGAATTTAAGTCTTTCTAGTATTGTAACACTTAAGTCTGACACCGGTATATTCATTTATTTGTATAACTATTTTATCACATTTCTTTATATTTTTTTTACTTATATCACATTCTTATAATTTTGATTATTGAGATTGAAATAAGTTTTCTTTATAATGTTTGATATTGTTCATAATTGCTTGAGATTATTCCCACTGCAATGATATTGGACTATTTTTTATCAATTTAATAACAAGGAAATAAACTCTTGTAATATGAAACTCGATGAAATCTATTTAAAGTTTAGTCATTTATATTTTAGGTAAGGATCAAATTTAGATGTTTTTAATCATCGCTTCATTAACAACTTATATTCAACCTGATGACAGTCAGGTATACAGTGTTTTGGGCTTTTGGCATTGTTTATGAGTTAATTTAGAGTCATTCTAACAAGTTTTCAATAGTTTTAGTTATGTTTTTGTACTTTAATCGATAGATTATTTATAAATTCAATTAAAAGTAATGATATGGAAAAAGATAATTCCAGCACAGCCACACTAACCAAGTGACGTGTCATTATCCCTCAACAAAAAAGTGACATGTCATTAATAATAGAAACACGTCAACAAAATTGAGGGAAACCAAAAAAAATTCAAAACTTGTTAAACAAGGGACCAAAGTTTTTGCTCAAAAAACAAGAAGGCGGACCAAAATTTGTACAAACAAAAAAGACCAAAATACCGACTTTAGAAATGAGGGGACCAAAAATTCAATTTATTTAAAATATGAAGACTAAAAGTGTATTTAAACCTTTTCTTATTTTAAAGATGTGAAGACTTATTTATCTAAAAAAATGAAGGTTTGTGTATTTTTGTCCGCGTCAAAAAATAGAATTAAAAATTTACTGAATTGAGGTCTTTGCATGTGATATTAGTTATATAGTGTATGATTTAAAGTTTGAACATAGTTTTTATAGTGGTAATTTTATTTTATTTCTAACAACAAGCAATGAAAAAAATAAAATGAAATATAATCTACATATTTACTGCGAGTGACGGATCCAAAAATATTGATTTGCGGAGACAAGATTTTATATGATAAATATTTAAAGAAATTTTTTAATGATACAATAAAACATCATTATCAAATCCCGGTTGTCAAGTTGGAAGAGTCGTTATTTATCATTTGATGGTCGTCTTGTTCTCCTTAAGTCTGTCCTGACATCGCTACCTGTCTATGCTTTTTCCTTCTTCAAAGCTCCCTTAGGTATCATCTCTTCTGTCGAATCTCTTTTAATTCGATTTCATGGATTGATTGGGAGTCCATTTGTTTGGAAAAGGAGGTTGGTGGCTTAGGGGTAAGGAGAATTAGGGAGTTTAATTTGGCGTTGTTGGGTAAATGGGGTTGGAGACATATGATGGATAGAGATAGTTTGTG
>Ga0315913_1011020_pt1 | contig 10286 bp, 3 predicted proteins | sample MpolsnodulesMG_FD_207736 | JGI IMG/M metagenome (GOLD analysis project Ga0315913, IMG submission 207736) | Medicago polymorpha root nodule microbial communities from Los Angeles, California, United States - small nodules | ecosystem: Host-associated > Plants > Roots > Nodule | place: USA...
TATATATTCGAACCTAATTTTATGTTACACGCTTTTTGGTTATTTAGTGTAGTATTAGTTGGAAAAACATGATTCTAGTGTGTGTGGGTCTATGTTGTTTGTTTTTTCATTTAGCAAAAATAGCATCTAATTCATTATTAGTAGATGGAGAAGGAACATGATGGAAGGTGTATGTGGGTAATGTCAAGTTGTTTACAATAAAATAAAATTTATGTAAGGCCTTTTATTAATGTTTGGATGGATTCGGTTGCTCTAAAATGACCAACTCAATTTAGAGTATAATATCCACCATTAAATAATAAATTAATATAGATATTGTATTTATATGATAGTAAATTTTGAGTTTGTTAAAATAATAGTATTTTTTTTTATCTATTTTCTCACTTTAGAGATCCAAAATTCTGCATAGAAAAACAACAATTTTTATTTTATAATTATCAATCGCTATAATATAGATAATACGTCCTTTATTAATAGATTAAAAGAAAATCAAATCTAGAGTGCAACACATAGCATGCAACGAACCGTAATAATTTTATACTAATATAATGATAATGAGTGAAAGAGCTCTATTATATTAGGCCAATGACAGAGAATCATGCAAGGAAAATGGTAATAATGCATAATAATATTGTTATGATGACGACGATGTATCATGGTTGTGATAATGAATCAAAGAATTATTTTTGCATTCGAGACGTACTAATTAACAACACTATCGTATGTTTCTTTCATCAATTATTGAAGGAAAAAAATTAAGGTTCCATCGTTTTGTTTACTTTATGCCACAATTTTGGTTAAATATGAAGATTGCAACAGAGTAGAGGATTACAGATGAAGATTGCCAAAAAGAAAAATGAAATGACTTGCTAGTATATATCTCAATTGGTAGGTGCAAGAACAATTTTATGCGAGGTTGAATTTTGAACCCCCATACTTACAAGCACATTTCAGTTGGTTTATGAAATATAAGTTGATTTCAAATTGTTTTGAGGAAAGAGGCTGGAGTTGGGGGCGAACAAATTTGTTCACTTGGAAGGAAGAGTTAATTGAGTGGTGTAGGACTCTTTTAGCTAATTTTCCTTTGCATGAAAATGTAGATGATGTTTGGCAATAAGATATTAATCCTGGTGGCATATATACTCAATTAAAGAAGCTTATGAATTGATCTCTACATTTGATTTAATATCAGATTCATCTTTGTATAAGATTTCTTGCAATAATTTGGTTTGATCAAAGGTGTCAACTATTTGTTTTGGAGATTGTTAAATAATTGTCTTCCAACTATTGGTAACCTGATTCAAAAGGTTGTACGTAATATAATATTCCTTTTGTGTGCGAAAAGATGTATCACAAATGAAACATTTAATTTTATTTTTCTATTCTCAAGTATCTTGTAAGTTATGGTCGGATGTTTTGTCTTGACTAGACATTAGATGTTGAACAACAACTCTAGCCATGTTACTCAATTTATAAGTCTGGTTTCCCCTGGGATTAAAGTGAAGGAATGCCTTGATTTGGTATGGATGCTTAGCTTATGGCTTATTTTGATGCGGTGTAATCAAGTTGTTTTTGATAACCAAGACAATTTTAAAGGCCCTCTTGTTGATTTGGTTAAGCTTTTGGTTTGGTCTTAGATTAAAACTAGAACTAAGAGTTTCTATTGCAATTTATATTAATGGAGTACTCAAGTGCTTTGATGTTTAGGCACTATTTTTTTTGAAATCGGCTCTTCTCCCAACTAAAAACACTCGCTCCCAACTGAAATGACCTTGCATGAGTTAACTTAAAGAGAGTTACAGTATTTGTACAAAATCCATCAATCCAAACTCGAAGCACCATTTTCTTTCCATCCACCTCCAAAAACCCAAAAAGTGTGATTTTTTGGGTCAAAATCTTCATTCCAAATCATTGCAAATCGTCAGGAAGCAAGTTTCTACGTTCATCAAACATCAAATATCAGGTAATGTATCACAGATTCTCATTCGTTTTTGCTGGTTTGTTAAAGTGGTTCATCAGTTTTGGGAAGAAGACACAGGGGCTAACATGAGTTAACTCACGTAGTTGTCAAGTCTGCGTGACTTAACTCACGCAGGAGTAATTCCTCAGAGTGGCTTAAGTCACGCAGCAGTAGTAACCTGTTTTTGAAATTTTGCGCCACTATTTTTTCCCCTTGTTATTTTGTTATTCAATAGATATGTAGTGATATGGTAGAATATGTGGCGGATGATGGCATTGAACCGAAACAGGCCAAAATTGAAGCTTTCGGCGTAGGCGTGGTTTCCGGCGTATCTTTCGACGATGTAAAACCAACTGTGTATGTGAATTTGAAAGTCAAAATTCCCTTTCAAGCTCACGTTGATCACATTTAAGTGTTCTTGTTAAGTATAGGTGCATTCTCCACTATTATAAATGCAAAGTGGAATATATTGAATTGAGAGTGATGAAAGTAGTATTAATTAGAGTTATAAAGAGAAAAAAGTAATTAATGTTGTATTGAAAAGTGAAATGACTCTGTTATTTTGGGACACTTTTATTTTGTAAATGGCTCAGTTATTATGGGACGGAGAGAGTAGTTATTAGTGAAACAAGAATACTTGTACAAACTATCAAAGTAATTCCATCCCAACAGTCCAAAAATTAGTTATTTTAATATGTGCAATGTTGTACATGTTAAACAAACTCTTTGATTTTGCTAAAAAAAAAAAAGGCAAACTCTTTGAACAATTTATTAGACAGTACGTATATTTTGACATCACATCCACAGTAGCATTCACGCTTGGTATTTACACTTATCCATCTAATCTAAGGATGGATAGATGTGTAGCACTTAGGTGACATATAATTGGTGACATTGACCAATCATAATGTCACAAGTGACTTTTTTATCTCTCTTTCATAAAAATTGTGATATTGTGATTGACCAATGTCATTAATATCAGCAAATGTTATATCACCCAAGTGCTACCCTAGATAGATAGTTCTTCCAGTTTTGATTTCCGAATGTGGAAGTTTTTTACAATTTAGTTTTTGTTTTTTGCAACAACCGCGTTTTTTTAAAGCAATTTCTTAATTTTATTTTAATAGGTGACTTAAATATGTTTTTGACAAAGATTTAAATATTACTCATTCGTCATTTAACACATACTATATTAAGAAGAATTTTTTTTTTTTTTTTATCAAAATTAATCTTATTATGTATTTAGTGTGTATTTTAAATTTCCTTAAATTCAAGGTGAAAAATATTGAATTAGGACTCATGGCACTTACTGTGGTATAAATTGAACTAAGTACTCAATCCGTTTTACAATGAAAGATACATTTGCAAATTACAAAAAATAAAATTAGTGATCTAAAGTGAAACTGACATGATCAAGTCATCATCTATATCATAAAGATGAGAGAGGAGAATAGTGAATTATTATAGAGGAGAATCTGAAACTTCTATTTTTTATAGATGAAGTCAATTGTTATTGAAGTTTCAATGGGGTTTTCAACCGTCAATTTATCTTTAAATGTGTCTTTATGAATTGCACTTCTTTATGAGTCGCAGTCTCAAATGATTAATGTGCATACTGCATAAGCATAAATCAATAGGTAAACACCCTAATCACATGGTTAAAATACTCTAGCCAATGGCACTAAGATCACACCCTATTGGAAACCTTACGGAGTCTTGTGAAAACATAAATTTAAAGAATATAAATAGATATTTAGATTATTTTTTAGGGCATCAACTTATACCAAAGAAATGATAATGACAAAAGTTGACAAACACTTTGATTTTTGCATTTTCAAGACCCACTCCTACACTTCACACTACCCAGTCAAAATCACACCGATTCCTCTGATACAGAGTTCAAAATGTGTCCTCTAAGACTCATTCTCATATTCTTGTCTGCTACTCTTGCAGGCTTCTTTGTTCTCAGAAACCTCAGACCTCAACCTCAAATCACTGAGTTGGACCAAAACAATGAAGACATTCCAGAAAAAGAAACCTTGGATTCTGCTAAACCAACCTTAAATGCACCTTTGAAGTCCAAGGTTTCTTCTCTCATCCTTTTAGTGTTTAAGATTTTTCTTAAAGAAAAATGTTGACTTTGGTTATTTGTGTTATTTTACAACAGGTTAAGGTTGCCTTAGAATCTTGGTTTTGGACATTTGTTGACATGGCTTCTGGTCGTTATCTTTGGAGGCAACTGATCCAATCCTCTTCAAAATAGTATTTGATCAGCATATTCATACCTTTGTGATATTCATATATAGGAGTACTTTGGATACTTAATTCTAACCCCTTTTCATATGGTAGTGATATTCATAACTGCAATAATACTATATGCTTTATTGAAATTTGTATGGAATATTGCAATTTATAGATAGAATTTGCCTCTTACCCTTTGGCTCTCAATTTCATATAGTTTTCATTTAATGTTGTATTGAAATTATATGAGATTCCAATCTCTTAATGTTAGCCAAATTAAGATAATGATAGAGAACTAAAAACTAGTGACTAGTTAATTTGTTACCACTTACCATATTATATTGTGCTGAAAATATTTTGGTATTGATGGCATGACCATGGTTCTGAAGAGTGGTTACAGATACGGTTGATGATGTTGCAGTTATGTTGTGAACCTTAATTTTGTTACAAAATGCAGATGAATACGGCCTATGTAGCCGCATTTGCAGTGACCTTTAAAACCTTAATATTGTGGCAGCAATTGTTGTTGCTAACCACAATTTAGAACTATGAACTATGGACATTAGTGCAGATTTGAGGAAAGAGAAATTAATTTGGTAGATTCACAATTCCGTACTCATGTCTTAAGAAAATTTGAAGCTACTAGCACTGGTAGTTAACCATGAAGCTATACATAAAAACGGAATCTAAACATTTACAAGCAAAATTTGATACACAATATTATGTTACATAATGTCAAGTCATAGTTAAGCACAGGCAAGTTATACATTAAACATTATTCTAAAATTTTTGCATAGCATGAAATGCAAAAAAAGAAGTATCTTATGACTGTGATTACTGTGCTGCTGTGATTTTTCTTGTAATTCACCTTGCCAAACCCAAACAATGTCTTGAAGAGCAGGCCTTATTCTCATTAATCTCAGCATTAATAGACAAAATCCCCTTCCTAACTTCATCAACTCCCTCTAGTTTCAACAAAGCCTCGAAATAATGATCGAGGCGGGTTGTCTTGACGTAAATCTCTCTTTCCTTATCTTAAAACTGTCTTCAAAGAATCCACATAAATTAAAATCGGTTGAAAGAGAGATAATATCAAAGGCATTTATACTCAATGGTGTAACATACTCTTGCTTTTCAGTTTCAACTCTTTGAACGGAATGGTTTGTCACATGTGCTGTGTCGCGTCGAACACATTTCGGACATCAGACACACCTTCGATCAGAAGTATCGATGTTACATCGTTTGTAGTCACATGAGAGATGGTCTTGTTTTCCTCTTCATGTCGGTCCCATTTGCTCCCTACTTAAACTAAGAACAATGTTGAATCTTATCTATAAAAATTCTAATGTCAGAACACTCAATATCTTCCTAACATTAACCAATTAGCACACTCAAACTCTGCTTGCTTATATTCCTATACATTTCCATTAAATTTGCGTCATTAAAAGGTTCATAACCTGCAAGTAAAACAAAAAGAATAACTCCACAATACCAAATAATAGCTTTGGAGTCATCATAACTAAGGTTTTAAATATCGATCACGTTCTCATTAAGGATTTCTTAATTTCGGCTGTTATGGATACCTGCGATTATCGCAGTGTGAATTAATCAGAATATTTCATAAATGTTGTTAAAATTCTTTCTACCGTCTTAATGTGTAATAGCTTAATTTCTTATTGTTTCTTCATAATGTTTTTTTTTTTTTGTAGAATTCATAATTTCATAATGTAATTATTTTCATAGTTTTGCAATGAATCTGTTTCTTCAAAAATTCATATTAACCATTAATAAACCAGGTTTTAATGTTCTTAGAAGAGACGGGCATAAAAAAACCTAATGAGACAATATATTTATTCCATACCGCTTGCCACAACCATAATGGCATTTTGCCATACCATTACAACTTTTTGTCGCGGTCTTTTTCGTGATTTTTGTTCACTATATTAAAACCGAAAAAAGTATCAACCACCACCTATATTTTTTTGTCGCAACCCTTTCTACGATAACAGACCCATTTTTAGAACCTTATGTTGTAAATTTAGATGTGGAACTACCATGTATAAGAAGAAATTAAAAGAAATATGACAACAAATAATTAAGACCAGTAATAAAGTGAAATAAAGTAAAGGAACTTATCGAATTTAGTTGCCGAACAGCTCCATCAAAATCTTCACAAGTCAAATTAGAGGAAACTGTAAAAGAGCACACTGTTAAGTAACCTGAGGCGTGACATAGTCACTGTCTTTGATGATTTTATCCGTCTCATAAACGCATATCCTCCCAGGATACAACAGTTCTTCCCCTCGTAACCGGAGGTGACGGAACAACTCAAATTTATCTCAAAGATATCAGAAGATGTAACCCAGAAACTCAATATTTTGGATGAGGGAAAATAATTTGTGTATCTCTAAATATGAAGTGAGGGAGTATATATGTACTGTATGCAAGTTGATTATTTTCTGTGCATACCTTCTGCTCCTCAAAACAATTATTATAGAAGCTATTTTTCAAAACTAACCGTTGAGCACAATAAAAATGTGGGATATACACGTACTAAGTACTGTTACTTTGAAGACCAATTCTTGGCATAAATATAGGGATTTTTGAAGAACTAGTCTGATGAACAAGTTTTTGAAAGGCTAAAATAATGCCAAGTTATCCTTTAAAAAGACACCTATATATGAAGACATGCTTATGCTTTGATGACTCAAGAGAGATTAAAGGAATGGTTAGTTAGTATATATATAAAATCGGTCAAAGCAAAATCTTCAATTATAATTTTAGTAATAATAAAATTTTACAATTAATAATTATAATTTCCAACTAAAAATATTTTTCACTAAACTAGAGAATATTTATATTTGAAGAACTTTTGAAATATAAGCAATATTTACAACACCTTAATCATAACCACTCCTTTTAATAACTTCAGAAGCAACATAAGCAAGTGTTCCACAAAAATAAGTGAAAGCACTTAAACCAAAGTATGATACCTCTGCTGTGACAAAATCAGTAAGATTTGGGTGTGATATCTTAAGAATTTTTTGACCAGGGTGCGATTAAAATTTTACTATAAAGTATTAAATGTTTGCAGACTATAACTAAATACATTTGTAACAAGTTGTCATCACATCCACAGTAGCTCATTGGTAAAGTTCTGATAATTGAATTCCGGGTTCGACTCCCGGCTGTGGAATTTTGTTTTTCTCTTTTGAGTTGGGCTGGGGAAAATCTTCTAAGATATTTATTTTTACAGATTTATAACAATGGGTTGAGAATCTTCTCTCAAAAACAATGGGTTAAATGTTGATAATCTCTTCAAAACTTAATCTCAGCCCTTGATCTCAAACCTAAGATTTCCCTCCTTAAACTCTTTTATAATCTCTAATGACTTATTTACCCCTAAATTAATCTTTTAATTACCTTAAAATAATGAATTCGAATTTTCTAATATAATTCCTCTTTTAATGACTATCAATGTGTAATTAATAGGTATAAATTTTCATAGTCAACAATTATTTGAAATAATCAAAAAAAATTTCACACTGAATAGATGATTAAAAAATTGAATTTTTATTCTTGCCTATCTAATATTGCATTTCTAATATTTGAAATAATCAATTTTTTTTCCCAATGAATAGATGTTTAAAAAATCGAAATGTTATTTTTGCCTGTCTAATATTGTCTTTTTTATACACTAAATCGAACATTTTTTTTTCTCTCACAACCATTGCCTAACTATTATTTCTTTTTGTTATATTACCTGAAATACAAACAAGGTTTATTCACTCTGCCTTTTCTCTTATCCTTTCAGATCCCATCACATTCACAGAAGCATGACCAACAATGACGTACAAGCTCTGCTGTCTTATCATGCTTTAACAGGTTTAGGGTTTGCTAAATTTCTTATCATGCTGTAATACAACATTAAAAGAGGTTATCGTAATACTGGCATTTTTGTCGGTGTTTTGTTGCCAGTCCCGTTGAACCCAAATCCCACATCCGAACTTGAGAAGGTTGTCAATGATCTCCGTACAAAGTACATGATGTATGTCGTTCAGCTTGATACTCTACACGTAAGGCTTTCTTTCCAAATGCTTTTGTTCGGATCATCCTTTCCATTCAGATTCATCTATTAACATGTTGATTCGTATTTCTTTTAATATTAGGGCATGGTTCTCTCGCCAACAATGTTTGTTCATGACTTTGGAGACCAAATTGGACGCTACGCAAATCTGGTGGATTCTAAAAACAACGAATTTGAGGTGTTGGTTGAGAGATTCAATGGCAACATTTACTTGACTACAGGTTGGCATGCCCTAAAAGACTTCTACGATGTTTGTCTCGGATTTTGGATGACTATGGTGTTTGTTAGTATGGATAAGTTTGTTATCCATTTGAAGGATAGGTTTCGAAGGAATATGTCAATTCCTAGGTTTACCCCACTAATGATTTTTAAGCTTGAGAAACAAGTTGTTCCTTTCAATAACTTTGATGTCTTATCATCCCTTTTTGTCCATGATTAGATTAATTTTTCATGCTCTTATAAAAAAAAATTGACTTCTGAAGACTACGATGATGGATATGTGGTGAGTAAAAATTAATATAACTGATTGTATTCTCAACGTTTGTAAGGTATTAAATTAACGATGTTATATTTTGCACTGCATGAGCTTTCAATTATGGGATTTTGTGAGGTCGTATCGGATGTGACAACTACAGCTTTGAAGATTGTGGATGACAATGACAACGTGTGGGGTTGCACTCTAATTATGCTCATTTCAAAATTGGAGGTGGGAGGAAGAGAATGGTTCTTGCTCGCAATCTTCGTCAAGATTCCCGCATATTGCTTGGTGCACCATCTGCTGGAAATGACGAGACTTTTTACCTTCCTGTCATCTACAAATAGGAATTTGAATGTGGCCTCTTGGTGGAACGAATTTTTTGTTTAATTTCTATTTTTCTTAAGTTAACTTTTCCTTGAATATTTGATTAAGCACTTCGTCAATTAAGTTTATGTTTTGTAATCCTTATTCAAGCAACTTTTCCTTGAAAAAAATTTCGTGTCTTACTTACTTAATTTCGTTTTTGTTTGAAATTGTGTTGCGTTTAATATTGGTTTCTTTTATCTAAATTGCGGTGTTGACATTGTTTAGATAATTTTTTATTGTCGTTATTATTTTTCCGATTGTATTTCTATAAAAAAAAATAGCGTGTTGCAATAGCGACGAATAAGTAATGATTTATTTATTTATTTTTGTTATAATTGCTTCCTTATCCCTCCAAATATTGAAATGTGCTAATAACGAATAATTGATTTTGTTTAACACTCGACATCTTCCACAAAAACATGGATTTGATCTTCAAAGTTTTAGACAAATCTCTATTTAAAAAAAAATTATTTAAATAAAGAACAACGTTAATGTGCTAGCAAGTAAATGTGATTCTTGAAAATTTATTAAAAAAATTTATAACATAAATCAACACAATTTTTAGTTAGAATCCCTGTTTATATTACGACATAATATTTTCGTTGTCATTCAAATACGAAAGGATATATTTCTTCTCAATATCGCATCACATTATTATAAAACCAAGGATTATTTCTTCGACTAAATAGGGATTCGAATTTTCCAATATAATTCCTCTTTTAATGACTATCAATATGTAAATAATTGGTATAAATTTCCATTTACTTTTAAAAGTTGACTATGTAAAAAAGGAATTATAAAATATTTTCAAAAATAATTCGTTGATTGCCTTTCTAATATTTAAAATAATCGATTTTTTTTTCTTCACAATATTGCCTTTCTAATTAAATAATGAACAACATATTAATTTGCTAGCAAGTAAAATGTGATTCTTGAAACTTGATTACATTTTTTTATATAATAAATCAGCACAATTTTTAGTTAGAATCCTTATTTATATTACGATATAATATTTTCGTTGTCATTCATAAAACGAAAGAAAATATTTCTTCTCAATATCGCAGCATATTATAATACAACCAAAGTTTCAAACTTCGACTAAACAGGGATTCGAATTTCCAAATATAATTGTCTTTTTTATAATCCGTTGAAAT
>Ga0315913_1011024_pt1 | contig 10283 bp, 3 predicted proteins | sample MpolsnodulesMG_FD_207736 | JGI IMG/M metagenome (GOLD analysis project Ga0315913, IMG submission 207736) | Medicago polymorpha root nodule microbial communities from Los Angeles, California, United States - small nodules | ecosystem: Host-associated > Plants > Roots > Nodule | place: USA...
TAGGGCACCCTGTTGCCTTCTCGCGCACCCTTTAAAATTTCCAAAAGTTCCCTTTGCAGTTCGGATTTCATAATCCGGACGAGTTCGGATTTCATAATCCGGACTATGCTTATGTATAATCAGCAATCATAATCTCTCCCATTTCAACAATTTTGAATTTTGCTTTTAAAAACAACCAAAAAAAGGGTCTATTCATGTCAAATAAAATCATAAAAACACAAGGATGAGAGTCAGAAAGATTAATATTGTTCTTAAAATGACTATCAATGTTACAAACATGTTCAAAATTGGTGTTGATGTTGTCCGGATTACGTAATCCGAACTGCATTTGCACCATGAAAAAAGGGGTATAAATGATGAAATTTTGGATTTTGAGGACGGAGTCCCATAAGAAGTTCCTTCTAAGGGAGTCTTGATCATAAAAACACAATGATGAAAGCTAGGAAGATTAATATTGTCCTTAAAATGACTATCCATGTTACAAACATGTTCAGAATTGGTGCTAATGATGTCCGGATTACGTAATCCGAACTACATCAGCACCATGAAAAAATGGTGTTTAGGGGGTGTTCGGGTTCTATAATCCGAAAAACTTAAATAGCGCGCCCTATTTTTTGAGATTTTCGGATTTTTTCGGATTACAAAATCCGAATTGGTGAAAAACTCATTTTTTTCACCCTATAACAAAGGAAAACACTGGTTCGGATTTTAAAATCCTGACGATCTCAAGGGCATTTTTGAAAGAAAAAAAAGGGCGCGCGAGAATTACATAGGGTGGGAAAAGTAATGCTCTACCTTTTTTATCAATGTTTTTAAAGCCCACAAATTTATAGCCCATTACTCCTTTAGCCTTCTAACCCTGGTATCATCATGTTTCTTTTCCCTGCCGTTTCCAACTTCTTCTCTGTTACATCTTACAAGGTTCCTTTCTTCTTCTTCCTTTTGATCCTTTCATTTTCTTCACAGATCTAAACTGACTTTGTTGTTTTTCTATCATCTCTCTCCTGATGCAACCCTACAGCACATTTTCCTCTATCCATCTAAGTCCTCCGGTCATATTTATAAACAAAAAACAATTTTTAGGTTCTTTGAATACCCTGTGTATTTAGTATTTAATAAAAACCAAATACGTTATTCAATGAACCTAAAAAGTACTCACTCCGGTCCTATTTACAAAAAAATAATTGACTTTTTAGATACATTGAATGATTTATGTATTTAGTTATCATTCAATGTATCTAAAAAAATCAAATGTTTCTTGTAAAAAGGACAGAAGGAGTAGTATTTTACTTATAGATATTATCAGAGGGAGCTCCTTTTATGATTCCGAGTCTTTTCCATAAACATTTATATGTAACATAAAAAAATAATGGGAAAAATCAGTTGTGGCTATAGTTTTCCCTTACTATACTAACATTATCATCTCGTATAATAAAGCTCAAACAAACAAATATCATTTGAATAGAAACACTTTTTTAATGTCAAACTAGGAACAAATTATAAAGAAATAACTTTTAAGACAAACAATAAGAAAAAGAAGGAATAAGAGAAAATATGGATTGTATTTTTAAGACAAACAATAACAATTGCACACTTCTTAATTCATTGTACACATATTAGATGTCCTTCTCCAAGTGGAGAATAGAGACAAACCACAACTATATATATTGCAATCCAAAACCACTAATAGGAAATCACTAAATTAAATTGGTACAACTAAAATAAAATAACGAGATCTTCCCAAGGAGAAATGTAGGCTTATCTTATTACTTATTGACAATTGCTATTTTGACATTCAGAAGTTTCTAATAACACAAGTAAATTACTAAAATACTCCTAGCGGTAATTAACTATCGTTGGGTTATAACTACAAAACCAGCGGTAATTAACTACCGTTGAGTTTTTGGTCTTTTACTTGTGTTGCTAAGACATATCAAATGTCAAAACAACAATCCTCTTACTTATTAGGCACCTTAATATAACCCACATGTGTGATATTTTGAACTCTAGTAAGAGTTTGAAGATCATAAGCAATCCAACACCTTGACTTATCTTTGTGGTAGAAATACCCAACACACTTACAATCCTTGGTACATTTATTTGCACAAGTATCTTCACTTACTCTATCACCAGTGGTGTGTTTGCTCATGTAATGCTCAACTCCTTCAATTTTGTAGTAATGAAATTCACTTGTTTTGCATTCTCCTAAAGGCTTAGCATTACACTTATTGCTCCAAGCAAATGTTCCATTCTCCAATGGACAACCAACACATTGACTATTCTCACAAAGCCCAAATTTTCCACATCTCTCTGGCAATTGACACTCACTCTCATCAAAATTTCTATCAAAGAGAGTGTACATCACTTGCCAAACACCATCACGTACATTAAGGAAATAAGTGTGAACTTTAATGTTACCATCAATTCCAAGCCTTAGATATGTTAAAGTGCTATTATTAACCGGCTCACTGAAAACTTTCATACCAAGAAAGGCAACATTGACAAAAGATATTTCCATTCCAATCTCAAATTGATTAGATATGAGTGTGACATTTTTTAATAACACTTGTTGAACTGAAACCCAATTAGATGAATTCCAATAGGGAATTGGCCTAGGTGAATTTTTACTCTTGTAATATAAAGTCAACCCTTTGGGATCGAAAACCAAACTATAAGGTCCATCAACATTTTCTTTTTCCGAAAGCCTACTAACAAGTTTTGACGGTCCATTAGCCTTTAAATATTGATCCACTAAAAGGGTATCTGTAGGATGATCAAAACTTTGCCAAACAAAATTACCTTTAGCATCAATCAAGACCATGTTACCATTTGAGAGTAACCTAAAGGCAAGAACACCTTTATTAGAAGTGTTTGTTTGCCAAACAATTCTTCCATCAGCATTAGCCAAGACAAGATTTCCATCAACACCTAATGAAAAAGTACCATTTTCACCAACTGGGTTGCCTCTATTTGCTTCCCAAACCCACCGAAAAAGCTGCTCCGAACGTTGAAGTCCCATTCGAAGAGCTAGAGTGAAGGCATTTGGGGTAGTGTTGTAGAAACCAACTTGGAATGGAGCATTGAATATGCTTATCATTCTGTAATCACCTCCATATTCTACTATGAATGTTTCAAGTTCACCTGAGTTGACAAATTTGAAGGTTTCATTTTGTGGAACGATTGCATGAGCAATGAAGGTGGAGAATGATAAGAATACTAAAGTGAGAAAAGAGGGTTTTGAGAGAAGAAAAAAGGCCATTGTAATCGATGAATGTGGTTTGATATGTGGTTGGCTTCTATTTACAGTATTCAACGTGATCTTTTGGTCAAAGTTGTCAACTCATATACTATATAGAAATCAATGGATTTGGATTAAAACCACATGAGTATGTTAGTTCAAGTCCCAGATATAAGATCTTTTTAAATGATAAATAAAAAATGTAGTGGTACTAAAATTATTAATAATTTAGTACTTCGGAATGCAATATAAACAAAAAGATTAATTGAAAAGTTTGATTGTGTATCCGATAGATAAAATTTGTGTAACATTTAAATTTATTTTAAAAGAATTAATATAAAAATAATACATAATCTTGAATGATTAAATGAATGTATATCCAACAAAAAATTATAATTGTATTCACCATTCTAGTATGGATGAGAAGGATGCCAAATGAATATATTGTCGTGTTCTATTCTATCTAGCTGTCCGCGACAAAATGAAATGATATATTTTTTTTTGAAACGAATACGAAATGATATTTTATAACTTGCTTTTGATTTAGTTGAACATGGTGGCATTTAATGCGTATATTTGGATAAGATAAGGTCTGTAGAATCAATTTCTTTCCAAAGTTAGTAACCCAAATTTTGTTTTTCAATGTTAACTTTTTTTTTTTGAGAATAAGAGTCATGGGGGTGTCGAGGATGACATCGTAGACCTCGAGAAAAATTAGTTAAAATGTATAGGATTAAAGAACTAAATACGTACATTTTCTTTCTGCATGGATGTTTTGATATAATTTTTTATGTTATCATTGCTTAGGTTATTTTCTGCCTGGTTCTCAGTCTATTCCGATTGTAAAATCTAGATTTTTAAATGTTTACATCTAAAAATAATTGTCCTGTTAGTAGAATTCAGCAAGTAGGCCATTGCAACAATCAAGAGAGTAAGCCCTTCAACTTAGTGAAGGATAGGTGATGCCATAACAATCAAGCGAGTGAGATGATTCTTTCTAAAGGCCGCTGACTCATAACATGCGTCGTTGGAGGCTCAAAACTAAGTCACAAACGTAGTGGGACTGGATAATGACGAATTACCCACAATTTACTACTCTTAACCCCGACAACCACTACGAGGAACGAGGTTCTGAACACGATCAATAATGGAGTTGCGCATAAAGAAATCGTGTCAACAAATCCTGTCGAGGAGAGGAGAACGAAAAAGTGTTTCTAGCAAGAAATGCTTCATGGATTTATAGCTCGAATACTTCTTTTTTTTTTCTTCCGTAGAATATCTATATCTCCATCTCATGAGCGATATTCATTTAAGGTAATGTTGTCAATCAGTTCTCTCACTTACTCACCTGACTTGATCTTCATAAACCACATGTTGATGCATCCAAGAGCATGCTTATTATTGTGCCTTCACACCGGTAGTGAACATTTGCATTGTCTATATCTCATCAAATTTGTGCCATGAACATCTTTTCAAAAGCAATTTTAACCTCTCCCAAGCGTCATAAATTGATTCACCATTTTGCTGGATAAACTTATAAATCTCTTCCTTCCTCTCCAAGTATTTAATGATTGGAAAGAAAAGTTCGAGAATCTGCCTCTTCAATTGGTCATAAGTAGCGATTGTGCCACTTGGAAGTTCTTCGAACCAATATTTTGTGTGGCCAGTGAGTGAGTATCCGAACAACCTGAGCCTCTTGTATGGTTTTGAGACGCTGGGTGGTTTTGTAAGATTTTCCAAAGAATTGGTTGTCCTTAAGAGCATTTAGGGTTGAGTTCTCGGTGTCGAAAGCGATTGGATTCTCAGATTGGAACCCAAGGGATACCTCCTCCAAGTTGTCAAGCATTCCATAGTCTCAAAGTATGATACGCAAAATATCTCCCATCTCGGATTTTTCGGATGAAAAATCACTATCGCCTGGAGTAAGACAGATGCTACTATGGTATCTTCTTATTTGCCTAACAGGTTGAGTCTGGCAATTTTTTCTATTACTGAGTCAAAGAGTATGGTACCTGAAAATGCACCTCACATAGAACAAATTCAAAATACCTTTAGTTGGACTGCACAAAAGAAATAAACACAAAAAACAACTGTTCCTTTTTTCCTTTGCATTTTAAACTATAAGATAAAATAAAAACATACGAAAATATTTTTGAAAAATAAAACAAACAAAATAAAGATATGAGTGAAAATTAAATTAAAACTATACTAAATCAAAATGATTTTTTTGGGTTTTATATAAATAAAACAAAAAACAAAATAAAAGAAACAAACCAAAATAAAATAAGTAAAACAAATTGCCTTGTTGAAAAGATAAAAAATCTCGAACTCCGGCACCAAAACTATGATGATAAAATTGGCAAGATGATTACACTAGGTCATACTCATGTTTTTAGTTTATTTTTATACCTTTTTGAGCAAGTTATAGAGTCTTTTTCATGAATTACATGCTGAAATAAGTTGATAGTTGTGAGAAGTGTTAAGAGGTCATATGACTATGAAATAGGGAAGTTTTGCACAATTTTGAGAAGATTTTGGAAGCTTCAGTTACTGGAAAAATCGTGTCACGATGGACCTGTATCATGGCACGTCTAAAGGAGCATTAGGATCTGGAGTTTGTTATTTTTCACTGCATCGTGACACGTTGGGAATCAATCGTGGAACGTTGACCCAATCATGGCACGTTGACCTGCATCGTGATATGTTGGAGACTGTTACACAAAGTTGTCTATAAAAAGCCAGTTGTGATTTTAGGCCAAGGGTTCAATTTTTAGGAGACTTCAGAGCATAGGAGGCCGCCAGAGACCTAGAAACACGTCGTGTATCTCACACCAACTCATAGTTGGTTCCGATTTATGCATGTTTCATTATTCCTTTGTTATTGATTGTCTTAGTTATGAGTATCTAAACCCTTTTCAATTAAGCCATGAGATGAATCTATTGTAAGCTGTAATCATGTAATTTGTTATGAACTCTCTTTGACATTAATGGAATTCTAGCACTATTCAGCTTCTTAATTATATGAATTGATCTTAGAATTTAATTAACTACTAGCCATATCTGTTAAATCCGACCTCATAATTCTGTCTGACTTAACATATTAAGCTAGCGATAAAAAATTGTTGAGTTATGACTTAGGAATTAACAGACTTGTAATACTTCCAACGGTTATGAATCGACTTAAGAGATGAAGAGATTATAATTTAGGAAAGAGTTTTGACTCAAAAGATTGATCAAAACTATTGTGTTAATTTGTCGTAAAACTAGGTGAACATTGAGAGAGAAGAGAGGCAAGTTATTTTATAGTGAGTAATAGAGGATTCGAAGGCTTGACCACTGGTAACCTTAATTTTCAAAACCAACTTTAATTGTATTTTTTCTTATTTTTATGCACCCAAACCCAACAGCCTAGGGCAACCCCCTATTTTAACAATGAAATTTCAAAGTAGAAATTAACAACAGTCATTGTGGATACAAATTTATTATTTTTACTTCGATAATTTTGGTACACTTGTCAAATATCTAACAAGTTTTTGGCGTCGCTGCCGGGGGCCGTCGAATCAGTTTGACTTGGCAATTTTCTTATTATTTAGGATTTCTTTCATTTATATTTATTGTCTATATATTAAAATAAATTGATTTTTTTTTTTTTATGATTTATGCTCTTCATGTCTATTTCATTGTTCTTTGCTACTAAAAATTGTATCGAAGTTTTGTAGCAATAATAGATAGGGTTTGCACTAGTTAGTAATTGGTCAAAGTGTAGTCATTAGGAATAATTTATTGCAGATTAGTGACAATAGTTTGACGCTCATTCATACCTATCAAAAGTTACATGCATACATAAGGAATTAGGATATTGTAACTAGAGAAGGCTTATAGCTGCGTAATTATGGGACTAGCTATATTGTTCAAATATCTTGAAATCAAGTAGAAGTGGACTAAGTTACCAAACATTGAAAGAGAAGTGAATCGAAAAAAAAACTAATTATTCTCCTTGCCTTGATTTTATTAACTTTAATTTCTCTTACACAACAAAACATATGCCATGTGCATTCCTCGAATTTATACATCCTAGTTAAAATTGATATTTCTAAGTAGAATTTTCACAGTTCTTGTGGAGACGAACTTTTATAAATATTACAACTTAACGACACTTTAATATACTTGCCAAATTATTCATCACTTATGGTAACCGAATACATTATCGAAGAGAAAAGAATAGTAACATACCCTAGAAAAAGTGGAATGGGGAGGGAAACACCCTCTTTGATGCTCTTGTCGTACTCCATTGCCTCTGAACCGTCAGATTTCGGAATGAATGATTTTTGGCGAAACAATATTTAAATAGACAATTTTCTCACTAAGGCATGTTTGGGGTACGTGGCCGAAAAGCAGCACAAAAAAGTTTTTTCTGCTTCAACGCGTGGCTAGCATGGACCACAGTTCTTTAGCATGCGCGGGGGCACACGAGGTCAATACATGGGGTGCATGGATCAAATATATCTTTTTCCTTGTTTTCTTCGTTCTTCATGTACTTTCCATTCTTAATATGAGCTTGGGATTTGGGACGAAATTCCCCTGAATTGTTTTGTCTTCAGATCTTTGTTGTGCATGATTCTCTAGCTTATGTCACTTCCATGAGGTCTTGCTTTGTATAATTACATGATTTATACCATAGAAGACGCAAAACACCTATGGAGTTATTTAATTAAGGAAAAAAGTGAATTAAAACGACTTAGATCAAAACATTACAAACCATTTTCCAAACCATGAGAAACGAGTTAAGATCCTCTCAATTTATGTTTTTCTCCATTTCTTCCATTTGGAGAGATAAAGAGACATAAAATCTTGAAAAAAATAAAAAATAATTAATGATGGTGGGACCCACATAGTAGTAGGACCCACTATCTATTTTTTGTGTGTATCTCTCTCCAAATTGTATATTCCATTTATTTTGTCAAATGGAGAGGATCTTAACCCATGAGAAACTCACTTTAAATCTCTAGAATGTCTTCAAATGCACAAATATCTTATATCATATTCTATTCATTGTTTTCCCTACTAATCTCATTTAATAAAGGTCAAATCATAAAATATTTTTTGAATCAAAAATCCATTCGTTGATTTCCAACTACGAACAACCAAAAATTTCCGGCTTATAATTCAATCAAGTTTAGAAAGAATAAGATAAAAAATTAAATGTATAAATTTAATTTGGAAATTGTGCATTCATAATTTTTGAATTTTTAAACTACTACGTGTACTTGTTAGTATTTTCCAAAAATTTATCTTTTTAATGTAATATTTAATTTTTAATTCTATTTTTAAATCCTTATCTTTGTGCCCTTAAGACACGAGTATTTTTTTTTAAGGCAAACAAATTTATTGGACACTTGTTAATTTATTGTACCAAGGATTGCAAGTGTGTTGGGTATTCCAATCTAAAACCACTATTAGGAAATAACTAAATTAAATTGATACAATTAAAATACAATACCAAGACTATCCTTAGGAGGAAGGTAGTCTAATTTTATTACTTATTAGGCACCTTGATATAACCCACATGTCTAGTATTTGCCACTCTAGTAAGAGTTTGCAAATCATAAGCTATCCAACACCTTGAGTCATCTTTATGGTAGAAATACCCAACACACTTGCAGTCCTTGGTACATTTGTTTCCACAATTAACTTCACTTACTCTATCACCAATAGTGTATTTGATCATATAATGCTCAACTCCTTCAATTTTATAGTAGTGAAACCCACTTGCTTTGCATACTCCTACAGGCTTAGCACTACAATTATTGCTCCAACCTAAGATTCCATTCTCCAAAGGACAGCCAACACATTGATTATCCTCACAAAGCCCAAATTTTCCACATCTCTTTGGCAATTGACATTCACTCTCATCAAAATCTCTATCAAAGAGAGTGTATGTCACTTTCCAAACACCATCTTGAACATCTAGAAAATATGTGTAAAATCTGATATTACCATCAATTCCAAGCCTAAGATATGTTAAAGTACTATTCTTCACTGGCCTACCAATGATACTTTTACCAAAAGTGGTAGAATTGGCAACAAAAAAATCAAATCCATACTCAAAAGATTCTGGATCAGATTTAAGTGTGACATTTTCTAATGAGCCTTTTTCAAATGAAAACCAAGAAGATGAAAACCAATATTTAATTGGCATAGGTGAAATTTCACTCTTATAATACAAAGCCAAACCTTTAGGCTCCAAAACCAAACTATAAGTACCATCAACATTTTCTTTTTCTGAAAGCCTACTAACAAGTTTTGAAGGGCCATTAGCCTTTAAATATTGATCCACCAAAAGGGTATCTGTTGGATGATCAAAACTTTGCCAAACAAATTTACCTTTAGTATCAATTAAAACCATGTTACCATTTGAGAGTAACCTTAAGGCAACAACACCTTTATTGGAAGTGTTGGTTTGCCAAACAATTCTTCCATCAGCATTAGCCAACACAAGATTTCCATCAGCACCTAATGAAAAAGATGCATTTTCATCAACTGGGTTGCCTCTATTTGCTTCCCAAACCCACCGAAAAAGCTCTTCAGACGTTTCAAATCCCATTCGAAGTGCTAGAGTGAAGGCATTTTGGGTAGTGTTGTAAAAACAAACCTGGAATGAAACAGTGAATATGCCCATCATTCTGTAATTACCTCCATATTCTACAATGGATTCATCAAGTGCACCTGAATTGACAAATTTGAAGGTTTCATTTTGTGGAACGATTGCATGAGCAATGAAGGTGGAGAATGATAAGAATACTAAAGTGAGAAAAGAGGTTTTGGAGAGAAGAAAAAATGCCATTGTGATTGATGAATATGGTTTGATATGTGGTTGGCTTCTATTTACAGTATTCAACGTGATCTTTTGGTCAAAGTTGTCAACTCATATACTACATAGAAATTAATGGATTTGGATCAAAACCACATGAGTAGAGTTCCATTTCAAGATATAAGATCTTTTTAAATAAGAAATAAAAAAAACGTAGTAACACAAAAATTATTA